>Ga0316207_10004415_pt1 | contig 12233 bp, 12 predicted proteins | sample 6weekpyrite_MG_FD_204943 | JGI IMG/M metagenome (GOLD analysis project Ga0316207, IMG submission 204943) | Microbial mat bacterial communities from mineral coupon in-situ incubated in ocean water Damariscotta River, Maine, United States -... | ecosystem: Environmental > Aquatic > Marine >... | reverse complement strand
CGTTGGCGGTCCACTGCCAGGCACTCGCCTCTCGTTTGTAATCAAAGTCCTCTCCCAAAACCTTCAATATAGCACCCTGCTTACTGGCGGTATCACGAACAGACTGTGGTACATCACGCTCACCAAAAACCGTGACACACTGTTCGCGCATCACACCGGCTTTCTCCGCACCAATCACTTCTCGCGTTGAACCCAGCCACTGTTCATGATCAATATCGATATTGGTAATCACCGAGACATCCGCATCAATGACATTCACAGCATCTAAGCGTCCACCAAGGCCAACCTCAAGCAATGCAACATCTAACTTGTGCCGGGAAAAAATATCAAACGCAGCTAATGTCCCAAACTCGAAATAACTAAGCGATGTTTCACCACGTGCCGATTCAACGCGGCTAAAAGCACGGCAAAGTGTCTCGTCGTCCATATCAATGCCGCCAATACGAACCCGTTCATTGTAGTAATTTAAATGAGGAGAGGTGTAACTACCGACGCTATATCCAGCACTCAATAGAATACTTTCAAGCATGGCGATAGTGGAGCCTTTACCGTTAGTACCAGCCACGACAATAATCTTACGCGCAAGCGGCCGTAAAGCTTGTCGCTGAAAAACGTCACGTACACGTTCAAGACCCAACTCAATTTCCTGGGGGTGAAGGGTCTCAAGCCAGTCGAGCCATTCTTGTAAGGATTTTTCTGAATCACATCCGCAATCTTGTAATGTGACGTGTGACTTCATTTTAAAAGACTAGGCGGTTTCAGCATCCGCCATTTCCACATTTTCAATTTGCGGTGCTGGCTGTCTTGTCAACATCGACAACAACTGGCTAATACGATTACGCATATCACCGCGCCGAACTATCATATCAACCACGCCATGCTGGAGCAGAAATTCACTCCGCTGAAAACCGTCTGGTAATGTCTCACGCACGGTCTGCTCAATAACACGTGGACCCGCGAAACCAATCAATGCATTTGGTTCAGCAATATTGATATCACCCAGTGTTGCCAAACTGGCCGAGACGCCACCCATGGTTGGATCCGTCATCACCGAAATATAAGGAATACCCCGACGTGATAAGCGCGCCAATGCTGCGCTGGTTTTAGCCATTTGCATAAGAGAGAACAGTGCCTCCTGCATACGTGCACCACCACTCGCTGAAAAACACACTAAGGGAATTTCTTCGGCTAAACAATATTCTGCTGCACGGCGAAAACGCTCGCCAACAACCGAGCCCATTGAGCCACCCATAAATTTAAATTCAAACGCACACGCGACTAAGGCAATACCATTGACACGACCGCTCATCACAACAAGCGCATCATCTTCGCCGCTGTTTTTTTGCGCAATGCTAATACGATCTTTATATTTCTTGCTATCCTTGAATTTAAGGACATCAACCGGCTTCAAGTCCGCGGCCAATTCCAAACGAGGCTCATCATCAAGGAATGCCTCTAAACGACGGCGCGCACCAATTCGCATGTGAAAATCGCACTTGGGGCAAACATCCACATTTCGCTCAAGTTCAGCACGGTACAATACCGCGTTACAGGATGTGCATTTTGTCCACAACCCTTCCGGCACGCTTTTACGTTTCGCACTATCTGTACGTATTTTTGAAGGAAGTAATTTTTCAAACCAGCTCATAATAATGCTTACTTTCTTAACGTGTTTTCTAACTATTTAAGGCTAACAATCTAATTATAGCGCAGTTTCTAACTTGTGCCCGTACTTGATACTGCCAATTTATCAAGTGCCTGCCGGATATCGCCCAAAATAGCGCATATCGCAGGCGACACCGCATCGGGTGTATCTTGATGCACATCGGCCTGATTCACCAGCACACTGCCCACCACCACGGCATCAGCGACTGCACCCACATTGACGGCCGACTCAGCATCCTTAATCCCAAAACCAACCCCAACCGGCATATCGGTATGTTTACGAATAGCACTCATTTTATCGGCTACCGCGCTGGCATCCAGTGTTGCCGCGCCCGTGACACCCTTCACCGACACGTAGTAAACAAAGCCGCGCGCTGCCGAGCATAGTTTTTCAATGCGTGCATCGGTGGTGGTAGGTGCAATCAAAAAGATCGGATCCAGATCGTATTTAGCTAATTCTACAACAAACTCACTGCCTTCTTCGGGTGGTAAATCAACCGTCAAAATACCATCCGCACCGACTGCATTCGCTTGTTCTGCAAAATGGGCATAGCCCATGACCTCGATTGGATTCAGGTATCCCATCAACACCACGGGTGTTTCTGTATCAACCTGACGGAATTCCTTCACCATGTCGAAGACGTTATGCAAACTAATGCCGTGCACTAGCGCGCGTTCACTGGCCTTTTGGATAACGGGGCCATCCGCCATTGGATCTGAAAAGGGTACGCCCAATTCAATAATGTCAGCACCTGCTTTCACCATGTCATGCATTAATGGAACCGTTACTGATGCGACCGGGTCACCGGCTGTCACATAAGGTATTAGTGCCTTACGTCCTGCTGCTCGCAACGACGCAAATTTTTTCTCAATACGACTCATAACTAAAACTTAATCCCTTCGCTTGCCGCAACCGTATGGATGTCTTTATCGCCACGGCCCGATAAGTTAACAATAATAATTTGGTCTTTGCGCATAGTCGGTGCAAGCTTGGTCGCATACGCCAGGGCGTGACTTGATTCAAGTGCTGGCAAGATACCTTCGATCCGAGACAAATCATGGAAACCAGCAAGAGCTTCTGCATCGTTAATCGCAACATATTCTGCGCGACCGACATCTTTTAACCAGGCATGCTCCGGTCCTACACCGGGGTAATCCAGGCCAGCAGAAATAGAGTGGGTTTCGATGATCTGGCCATTTGGATCTTCCATCAGATAAGTGCGGTTACCATGTAATACTCCCGGCTGACCTGCACACAGCGGTGCCGCATGGTGACCCGTTTCAAGCCCATCACCAGCTGCTTCAACACCATAAATTTTCACATCGGTGTCATTTAAAAATGGGTAAAACAAACCAATCGCATTCGAACCACCACCGACACACGCGACTAAGGCATCCGGCAATCGACCGGCTTGTTGTTGAATCTGTTCCCTTGCTTCGCGACCAATCACGGCCTGAAAGTCACGTACCATCGCCGGATAAGGATGCGGGCCTGCAACCGTACCGATAATGTAAAAAGTGGTATCGACATTGGTCACCCAGTCACGCATCGCCTCGTTCAAGGCATCTTTTAAGGTTGCCGAGCCCGATTCAACGGGCACAACCTTGGCACCAAGCAGTTTCATACGATAAACATTCAGCGCCTGGCGTTGAATATCTTCAGCACCCATATAGACAATGCATTCCATTCCAAAACGCGCTGCGACGGTTGCCGTTGCAACACCATGTTGACCAGCGCCTGTTTCGGCAATAATGCGTTTCTTGCCCAGGCGTTTCGCAAGCAATGCCTGACCGATGGTGTTGTTCACTTTATGCGCGCCGGTATGATTCAAATCTTCGCGCTTTAAATATATTTGCGCACCACCTAATTTTTCCGACCAACTTTTAGCATGATACAAAGGTGATGGACGCCCGACATAGTGTTGTAAGTCATGATCAAACTCGGCAAGAAATTCCGGGTCCTTGATCGCGCTGTCGTAAGCCTCGGTTAATTCTTCGATTGCGGCCATTAATGTTTCTGACACGAAGCGACCACCATAAGGCCCAAAATGCCCGCGCTCATCCGGCATATTCATATAATCTGTAAATGCTTGTTGCTGACTCATTATAATTAACTCGTTATTACGCGGACCACACCGCTTTCACAAATGCCTGAATCTTCTCGGCATCTTTAATACCTTTAGCTTGCTCAACGCCACTGCTGACATCGACCGCATAGGGATGCAATTGCGCAACAGCAGCCCCGACATTCGTCGGCGCCAAGCCACCGGCGAGGATTATAGGCGTATCGAGCCCATCTGGCACGCGATCCCAGTCAAAAACTTCACCGGTTCCACCCGCCTCATTCGGGTCGAAGGTATCCACCAACAGCCCCCTTGCAGAGTCATACTGCCTGGCTGCCTCAGCCAAATCGGCATCATCACGCATACGGATGGCCTTTATATAAGGCGTGGCAAAGCCGTTACACTGTGCTGGCGTCTCTGAGCCATGAAATTGCAGTAAATCAACCGGTACGGCAGCCAAAACGTCCTCTACTTCAAAGTGTTCAGCATCAACAAATAATGCCACCACCGTGACCAATGGAGGCAAAACGGCACAAATTGACTGCGCCTGCTCAATGGTCACTGCGCGAGGCGATTTGGGATAAAAAACCAGTCCAATCGCATCTGCGCCAGCATTGGCTGCTGCTAGCGCATCGGCTGAACGGGTAATCCCGCATATTTTTATCCGTGTTCTCATTATTATCGCCCAATAGGTAAGCGCATTTAGCAAATATGCCCATTTTAGCGGAAGACACAACCTATAGATATACAAGGATAAAACGTTATACTCGGATGAAATACCGCTAGCAATACCTGACACGGTTACACGATGGGCCAATTTCTAACAACAAATCTTATCAAAGGGCTGCGCACGTCTCCGTTGCATGGCCTCAAACACACTATTCTGCTGTTTACGCTATTTGCAATTGTCGCTTTGACAACGGGGTTTTCAACCGGGCTTTTTCGATTTGAGGTACTCGATTCAGATCTTGTGATTATCTTGCCCTTCGCACTCTTTATATTCCCCGCATTATTCGAAGAAGTTATTTTTCGTGGGCTGTTAATACCGAATAACACTCGCCAGGCAGGAATAAAGAAAACCCTTTACTACAGCATGATAAGTTCTGTCGTATTTGTCGCCTGGCACCCGCTCAATGCACTGACAATAAACCCTGGCGCTAAAGCTTTTTTTCTAGACCCCTGGTTTCTGCTAATTACATTCGTATTGGGGATGGTATGCAGTCTTGGCTATATTTTTTCACGCTCGCTATGGGTGCCTGTCATCATGCATTGGCTGACCGTGATTATATGGGTATTACTACTAGGTGGGCGTAACTTGATTTTGCAATAAGGGTACTGCTATCTCGCCAAATTAATCGGCGAAATAGCATTCCATATGATCCGAAACAAAATCATTTGACTGCATCCAGTCAGAACATTCATTTACTGCATCATCAACGCTGTTAAATGTTGCTACTACATTACCAAGATCGGTTAGCAATAGAGCAGTATTATCCGTCATTTCTTTAATATACAAATTCATTGATATACTCCAATCCTGTGCAAAAGTGCACGTTGAGCAGTGTCGTTATTCCCAATGACGTATAAATGACACTCATATGAATATTTAATGACATACATTATCAACATCTTAATGTACTGATTTATATTGCGATTGTATTAATATCGCTCAGCCATTTATGATGACTGCTATGCTTATTCCTTATCAAGAATTACAGAAATCTACCCTCATCGCACTTATTGAGGAATTTATTGATCGAGAAGGCACCGACTATGGTGAATTTGAAGTTAGTCGCGAAAATATGATTGCCCAGGTACATCAACAACTTAGTGATGGTAAGGTCGTTATTTGCTACGATACCGAATCTGAAACATGCAACTTGATAACCGCCAACAAAGCCAAGTTTGATCTGGAAGGTGAATAAACAAGACTTCTCTTCTGCGTAACACAACGGTATCCTGCTAATTATTGTTCAAGGAGGTTACAATGGAACTTTTCGTCGGAAATCTTACTGCAAACACACGGGAAGTTGAACTGCGCAAACTCTTTGGCAGCTATGCCAAAAATTCAACGTTCACATTACACAAACTCAAGTTTGCCCATTCAACTTACTTCTTTGCACAGATCGTGATTGAACCTGACAAACTTGCCCTAAAAGCGATTAAGAAACTCCACGGCAAAAAGATAAATGGCAAGCCGGCCATAATACGAGAATATGAGTATCGCGCAGGGAACAATGATCGCCGCGCCTTAAATTGGCGTAACCTGTTATGGAACAAAATAGAACGGCGGCTTAATGAACGCCGGCAACGTGCTCGCCTATCAACACTATATGAGCCTGAATTTACTGGCTATAATCGTCTTGCCAAAAAAGGCTGAGATAGTTTGGTAATGTGCTTAAAATAAATCATCACCTGGCACTGTGATGATGTTAATGAGTGGCGCACTGAGCTTTCATGTAAAGAATGCGGAAGAAATTAAAGAGGTAAGCCATTTCCGGTATTTATCGGAATGGAAAATTCAGCGGGGTATTCAACCTGCATAAAATACAACCCGTCTGGCATTGCCGTTACGCCTCCCAGCTTTCTGTCACGAAATGCCAATACCTGTTTAGCCCATTCTACAGGTTGTTCCCCCATGCCAATGGTCATTAATACACCCGCGATATTTCTCACCATGTGATGTAAGAACGCATTTGCCTGAATATCAATACAAATAAAATTCCCCGTACGCGTTACGTGTAAATGCTGTATCGTTCTAACCGCACTTTTTGCCTGACACGCAGTAGCGCGGTAGGAACTAAAGTCATGCTCTCCCACCAGGTCTGCTGCAGCGAGTGACATGCGTTTTACATCCAGCGATTTTCCTTGCCATGTTACACGTTTTGAAAGTACCGCAGGTCGCGAAAACTGGTTGAGGATAATATATTGGTAACGCCTGCTTAATGCTGAAAAGCGTGCATGAAAGTCATCGTCTACCTGTTTCGCCCAATGCACAGAAATATCTTTTGGTAAATTTGCGTTCGCCCCTAGTATCCATGAACGTTCACTTCTTACCGCTGTCGTCTCAAAATGTATTACTTGCCCAAGCGCATGGACTCCCGTATCTGTCCGACCTGCGCAAATAATTTTTACATCCTGATCGGCGACAACTGAAAGCGCCTTTTCAACTTCTTCTTGTACGCCATGACCATGTTTCTGACTTTGCCAGCCATTATATGCGGCTCCATCATATTCAACGCCCAATGCAATTTTCATCATAGGCTTTGCAGTCCAATAATGAGTACAATAGGAATTAACCACTGGTGTAAAGCGGGAGCATCTAGCTTAGGTAAAACAATAACCGTATCCGGGCTCTTGCTGGCTTGCTGTTCTATATCGACTAATAATGTTGAGAGTGTATCCACTCCGCGCTGAACAATATTCCCCTGTTGTTCGCGCAGTATTTTTCTAATGTCACTGTCTGTATTGGTTACCATGTCTAGCGTTAATACTAACCTGGCAGCGAATTGTGCCGTTTTGATATTTAATAAACGTAATGGATAAGTTAGCCACATAATAGATACTATTAGCTCTTCTCTTAACGTTGATTTCATCATTAACACAACTGCGCTAACAATACTCAACAAGGCAAGCCCTCGCAATCCACCCGCACTTAGTCCTTCAATACTGGGAATATACATTTCAGGGATGCTGTCAGACTGTAAAACAGGTGTGCCGGATATAAACCAGCCATACAAAATTAGCAGTGATAACCAAAACCACTTCATCCGTTTACACATATTTAAAACAGCTAGGTAATATTCTTTTCCTGATAACAACAAAACAATTAACAGTATAAGGGTAGTGATAACTATGCGTAGAGGATTTCCTGACACTAATAAAACAATGATTGCGAGTAAGCAAAGAATTTTTATAAAAGGATGCATAGTCATAAACGCAAACAACCGGCATCAATGTGCCGGTTGCTTAATTAACAAAACAACTTTATAACTGGTCAATCAATCCCTTCGCTTCTGATTGCTGTGCATCATTACCTTCGGTTAGCACTTCATCAAGAATTGCACGGGCACCATCAGGATCGCCCATATCAATATAGGCTTTGGCAAGATCAAGTTTTGTTGCAACTTCATCCATGCCCAACATTGCACCATCGTCACCATCTGCATCGGCGCTTTCATCTGTATCCGTATCATCGAGCATATCATCAACATCAAGCTCGAGTTCACCACCAAGATCAAAACTTTCTGCATCGATTGAAGAACCCGCGATATCATCTGTCTCTTCAAGAGCGAGTTCACTAAAATCAACCGTTGCCTCAGGTTCGGCCGTAGTATCTAATTCTTCCGATTTAGTTTCAGCATCATCTTCTATGTCAAGCGCCAGATCCCCCATATCGATATCAAGTGACAAACCATCATCTTCTTTCTCGTCACTGACATCGAGCGGCTCGAGGTCCATATCTAATGACAATTCATCATCACCTGTTGAAGATGGTTTTTCCGGCTCATCCACTGTGAGCGGCTCATCCATCTCAAGCTCCAGGTCTAAATCATCATCCAGATCAGCGATGCCCTGTAAGTCGGCGAAGTCATCCTCAGTTGCTATTTCATCGCTGCCAAATAAAGCGTTACCTGGACATAAGTCACGTCCCATGACTACCGCTTTATCCCATAAGGCCGTATTTTGATCATCCATTGCAGCATTTAACTGGTTTGCATGAGTCAGGAATGAATCGGCATTACCTGTCGCGTGGTAAACCTCCATTAATTTTAATACGAGATCGAGACGTTCAGGTTCTTGCTCGATAGATGCCAGCAACAACTCTTCTGCTTGCTGATGTTTGCCATACGCAATATACACATCTGCCTCGGCTGATGGGTCAACCTCACTCGAATCAGATTCAAGCGCACCATCCATCGCACTTGGGGCAAAATCACTTAATAAAGTGGTTTCTTCATTCGATTTATTACCCGTGCTAACCGTTGTAGGTTTGCTCGACAGTATGCTTTCAGGGAATTGCATATTATTCTGACGGCGCTTCATCACCAACCAGATCAACGCTAATACGACAAGCACCACAGCAAGGATCATTGCTAACAGCGTTGGATCATCCAATAAACTTGTTTCAGCCGGTTTAGATTTGGGCTTAGGCTTAGCGACTGCTTTTGGCTTCGGTGCAGGTTTAACCTCGACCTTCGGCACCTCATCCAATGCATACGGATTTATTTTGCTCGCATCTTTTACAATGGGTTCTACAACTGGCGCTGGTGCTTCTTCAACCACTGGCTCTGGTACTTTTTCAACTACTGGCTCAGGGGCAAGCTCTTCAACTGGCGCCGCTTCTACTGCTGGTTTGGCTTCCTCAGTTGTAAGTTTATTTTGCAGTTCTGAGAGCGAATCTTCTTTTAGTTCAAGCAGGCGTTCCATCGAGCCAATTTGATCTTCCAGAGATTTAACACGATCTTGTAACTCGCTATTTTCTTTATCCTTAGAAGCGAGTTGCTCATTCGCTAGCGCAAGTTTTGCCGCCGAAGCACCATCCTTACCACCACCACCTTGAACACCACTTGCATCTGCGTCTGGTGTTACCAACTTCACTGATGCCGGTTGCGATTCAGATGTTGCTGTTTGCGTATCCGTTGATGTTGCTGTGTCAGTACCACTTGGTGTGACCGAATCGCTCAAATCATCTTGTGCTGCACGCCAAAGTTCATTTTGTTGGCGCGCACGACTAACCGCATCCCTACGACTAATTTCCTTAATATCTGCCAGGTTCGGTATGCGCAGAACAGAACCTGATTTCAGGCCATTAATATTATTATTCGAAAATGCTTCCGGATTTGCCTTCTGCAAAGCGAGCATCATCTGTGAAATACCCACCTTGTTATTGGGGCGAGTATTTTCTGCTATTGACCAGAGCGTTTCGTTTTTCTTAACTTTATAGCTATCGTCAGAAAAGGCCGCCACCTCTACAACAGGCTCTGCCACCGCCGTGTCGAGCGGTTCTGGCTCCACATTAATCTGAATCTGTGGGAACAAGCCATCTTGATGACTACTTACAACAGGAGCAGTCGGAACAGTTGATGGCGTTGAAATAACTATCTCAGGTGTTGGCTGCTCACGAATAATACGCGTCGGTGCGGCTACAACAGGCGCTTGAACGGGCGCTGCTTTACGTTGTGAAAAGATAGGGGGATCCAGTAATAAAGTGTACTCACGTAGGAGCCGACCACTTGGCCAATCAATGTCTACCAGGAAATCAAGAAAGGGTTCACGAACAGGACGCTCTGAATACACCTTGATGTAAGCGTTGCCATCACCTTTTTCAACAACTTTAAATTTAAGGTAAGAAAGTTCAAGCGGACGATCAATACCTGCGTTTTCAAAATCTTTTAACGACGCCAGCACAACACGAATGTTTTCGCCTTCACCGGGTCTAACTGAAAATAACTTAATCTCTGCATCCAACGGTTCACTTAGTGCAGATTTTACCTCAATGTCACCAATGCCTAATGTAAAGGCAATGTTCGAGGCCAGTAGGCACACCACAGTAATGAAAAATATTTTGAGTTTGCGCAACGTCCCTACTCCATGTTCTATTCATTATAATTATTGACCGAACTGAGACGCTACCAGTGCCGGTCTACTCCCCGCGTATCACGAGGTTATCAGCCAATAACTAGAATGGCCTTTATATAGTTCTTGTAACTATACATTATAGATAGCATTTTACAAATTTCATGAAGAAAAGATGCTTATATCGTTCGAACTTAACGTTTAATATAAAAAATAGCTAAGAAATAAAAATCGCTGGTCTAGAATAGTCTAGCCAGCGATCTTAAACAAACATCTATCTTATTGTATTTAAAGTAATTTAATTGTTATTTTTGCTCCAGGAGAATACGTAGCATACGGCGTAATGGTTCGGCGGCACCCCACAATAGCTGATCACCCACCGTAAAGGCCGATAAGTAGTCATTTCCCATGGTTAATTTACGCAAACGACCCACCGGAATATCCAGGGTGCCGGTTACCGCCGCTGGCGTAAGCGCTTTCATGCTGATGTCACGGTCATTAGGCACTACCTTGACCCAATCATTGGCCTTGGCAAGGATGTCATCAACCTCATCCAATGGGATATCTTTGTTCAATTTGATGGTCATTGCCTGGCTATGGCAACGCATTGCGCCAATTCGCACACAAATACCGTCAATCGGTGTCGGATTAGCTGAGGTTCCCAGAATCTTGTTGGTTTCAACCTGCGCTTTCCATTCTTCACGGGTCTGGCCGGTTTCAAGCTGTGAATCCAGCCATGGGATCAAACTACCCGCCAGGGGAACGCCCCACTGCTCAACCGGATAGGCATCACCGCGCATAAAGTCAGTCACCTGACGATCGATATCCAGAATTGCCGAGGCAGGATCGTCCACCAATGATTTCACATCATCATGAATCGCGCCCATTTGCGTAATCAGCTCTCGCATGTTCTGTGCACCTGCGCCCGATGCGGCCTGATAGGTCATTGGGCTGATCCACTCAACGAGGTTCTCTTTAAATAAACCGCCGATCGCCATTAACATCAAACTAACCGTGCAGTTACCACCAACAAAGGTTTTACCACCTTTGGCCAGTGAATCTTTAATCACATCCATATTGACAGGATCAAGCACAATCACGCTTTCGTCTTCCATGCGTAAAGACGATGCCGCATCAATCCAGTAACCTTTCCAGCCAGACTGGCGAAGCGTCGGATAAATTTCCTCCGTATAACCACCACCTTGGCAAGAAATAATCACATCCATCGCCGATAGCTCGGTAATATCTTTAGCATCTTTTAATGGTGGTACCTCTACACCCACGTCAGGACCCGCTTGCCCTGTTTGTGATGTGGTGAAAAAGACCGGCTCGATTAAATCAAAATCGTTTTCCTCACGCATGCGTTGCATGAGAACCGAACCCACCATACCTCGCCAACCGATTAATCCTGTACGCATTATAAAACTCCTGAAACTTTTTAATTTAATGTGTTTTTGTACTTCAATAAGCCTCATTAGGTATTAAATTCATCTCCACGCTAAAGCTTAACGTCGGTGAATTTAATACCTAATGAGGCTTTAACCTCTGCAACAACAAAATTTTCAGTTATTACAAGCCGCATTGGTTCGTAAAGGTCACCGACGTTAAGCTTCAGCGTGGAGGAGAGCTTTGCGTACCAATGCGGCTACTCAAATTCTACTATTAGTTTACCGCCCGCATTGCCGCAACAACCGCATCGCCCATTTCCGCAGTACCAATTTCTGTCATACCATCGGAACTGATATCAACCGTACGCAGCCCCTGATCAAGTACTGAACCAACTGCATTTTCAATGCGCTGTGCCGCTGCGGCATTATCGAAGGTATAACGTAACATCATGGCAACAGAGAGAATCGTTGCTAATGGATTGGCTTTATTCTGACCTGCAATATCCGGTGCTGAACCATGAATCGGTTCATACATACC
>Ga0316207_10004414_pt1 | contig 12239 bp, 15 predicted proteins | sample 6weekpyrite_MG_FD_204943 | JGI IMG/M metagenome (GOLD analysis project Ga0316207, IMG submission 204943) | Microbial mat bacterial communities from mineral coupon in-situ incubated in ocean water Damariscotta River, Maine, United States -... | ecosystem: Environmental > Aquatic > Marine >... | reverse complement strand
CATGTTCATCTACACAGACTAAGGATACAGCCTGTCCAGTATTGCCTGCACGTCCTGTTCTTCCTATACGGTGGACATAATCTTCAGAGATATTTGGCAACTCATAATTTACCACATGAGAAAGTTGGTCAATATCAATACCACGTGCAGCAATATCGGTTGCGACAAGTACCTTCACCTTCCCCTCTTTAAATTGGGAGAGTGCCTTTGTCCGTGCATTTTGACTTTTATTTCCGTGAATCGCTGCGGATGTGATTCCGTCTTTATCAAGTTGATCGGCAAGACGGTTTGCTCCATGTTTCGTACGGGTAAATACCAATACTTGTTGCCAATTATTTTCTTTAATAAGCTGGGTCAACATCTCACGTTTACGTACCTTATCAACAGGATAAACAATTTGCTCTACGGCTGAAGATGTTGCATTTGTACGTGCCACTTCGATCAGTGTCGGATTGCGTAAAAGTCCATCGGCAAGCTTTTTAATATCCTTGGAGAATGTCGCAGAGAAAAGAAGGTTTTGGCGTTGTGCCGGAAGTACCTTAAGGATCTTTTTGATGTCATTGATAAAACCCATATCCAACATTCTATCGGCCTCGTCTAATATAAGGTATTCTACGCCTCTTAGATCAAGAGCCCTTTGATTCATAAGGTCAAGAAGACGTCCAGGTGTACCAATCACAATGTCCACCCCATTTTTCAGTGTATGGATCTGAGGATTAATACTCACACCGCCAAAGATAACAGTTGACTTAAAAGGAAGATATTTTCCGTAATCGCGAACACTTTGTGCAACTTGAGAAGCAAGTTCACGTGTTGGAGTTAACACAAGTGCGCGAACGGGACGTTTTCCTTTTGGTTTAGGCGACTGAGAAAGACGTTGCAAAAGAGGAAGCGTAAAACCAGCTGTCTTTCCTGTACCTGTTTGTGCACCAGCAAGGACATCTTTTCCCTCTAAAACAACAGGAATGGCCTGTGCTTGAATGGGTGTTGGGGTATCATAACCCTGATCTTTAATTGCACGTAAAATGTGCTCATTTAAACCTAATTCTGTAAATTTCAATATATTTTCTTTGTGATCAAACCTTCCACGTTTTGTGGGTCGGTCTAGTTTGAAGGGGGTTTGTTTTTATAAAAAAACGAAGTCAGTCATCGACCGAGGATGCTGAAGTTAGTGAAATTATAACATAATCTTTAATATTACAAAAGAAAAACTTATAAAATAACACCTGTTCCTTATTTAAATGTCATAAGGGCATAACCCCTGTTTTGATATCCGATAGTATCAATAAAGCTGTTTTCAGAGATCTCAATAAAAGGAAGGACATCTTCTTGATCTATTGTCGCAGCATTTAAAGACATGGCACATACAATGATTTTAACACCCTTGATCTTTGAGAGCCTTGTAATGCTCTCTTTTGCTCTTTGGATATTGTTTATCTCGTCTTCAGCTAAGATCTCATTGAGAGAGTCAGATGTCATACGGGTACATCCACCGTGTATGGTAAGCGCAAAGTCTACGGTATCACCACGTTGTTTGATCATATTCATTGTTCGTTCTATTAACATCATACGACTTGCTATAAAGGCCGAGTTACTTGAACTACAATCAAAAATAGCCTTATATTCTTGGGCTTGGATAACACCCAGTGAGATAAAAAATATTAAAACAATTGCTTTCATTGACTTCCTTTTTCTTATAAATATCGGTTAATCTATTTGACTACCCATTATAAAACTTCCTTCTTAATATATCACTCTGCCCCAAGTTATTTGCAATGTTTTGCTAAAAAACTATTAAGTTGATTGGCAAACTCATGTGCATCTTTTTGAGAAAATGCCTTTGGGCCACCTGTCATCTCACCACTTTCACGAATACTTTCCATCAAGTTTCTCATAGCAAGGTATTGCTTGATATTATCCACACTGTACAGTTCACCTCGATGATCAATAGCATGTGCTTTTTTCGTAATAATCCTATCAGCTAAAGGAATATCAGCCGTAATGATTAAGTCACCCGCTTCTGCCATCTCTACTATTTTATGATCAGCTTCATCAGCACCTTGTTCAACTATAATATACTCTATAAGAGAACTTTTATCGCCAAGATTTATCTTTTTATTGGCGATCACATAGGTATGTAAAGAAAGTCTTTTAATGGAACGCACCAAAATAGGTTTAAGCAGATTAGGAAAGGTATCCCCATCAACAAATATTCTCATCAATCAAGTATCCAGACATCAAACTTACGTCCTTTTATGTTTCCTTTTTGAAGACCCTTGTGTGCCTCTTTGACCCTTGATCTATCTATAGCTACATAAGCCTGTCTATCATAAATATCTATCTTTCCTACAAACTTTCCTTCTATACCTGCGTCACCAGTTAACGCCCCTAATATATCCCCTGGACGGACCTTGTCTTTTTTGCCACCTTCTATTACTAATGTGACATTGGCCGGTTGCAAACTAAAGTTCTCCACCTTTTGCAAAACCTTAGCATTTTCAAACTGCCGTGTTTCATTTTGATAAAAGTCTGCTTCTTGTGCATCTTCAGAAGCATAGATCGTAAAAGCAAGACCTGAAGCACCGGCCCTTCCTGTTCTTCCTATGCGGTGTGTATAGGTTGCCTCATCTTTAGCAAGGTCAATATTAACCACCATATCTAACTCTTTAATATCAATACCTCGCGCGGCAACATCTGTTGCAACTAAAACCGAGCATGAACGATTTGCGAACTGTACCAAGACGTCATTGCGTTGATACTGTTCTAAATCCCCGTGAATCGCTAATGCATCTATGCCATTTGCTCTTAAGTGTTTGGCCACATCTTGCGTCTGAATTTTCATATTACAAAAAACGATAGAAGTCTCAGGATTATATTTGGCCAAGATATTTGTCAATGTTGTTATCTTTTCGTCTTCTTCTGTCTCATAAAAATACTCTTGTATATTGTTTACACTCTCTTCTTCTATCGTTTCAATCATTACCGCATCTTTTTGAATAGAGGCACTTAAATCCATAATCGTATCAGGATAAGTCGCAGAAAAAAGAAGGGTTTGACGTTGCGCTGGTGCGTGAGAAATAAGGTTTTCGATCTCTTCAATAAATCCCATATCCAACATGCGATCCGCTTCATCCAGTACCAAGACCTCCAAGGCATCTAAGGACAAAGAACCCTTGCTCAGATGTGCCAGTACACGTCCGGGTGTTCCAACAATAATATGAGCACCATGACGTAATGAACCCAATTGAGGGCCAAAGGCACTTCCGCCACATAGGGTTAAAATCTTAACATTATGCCTTGCTCTGGCAAGTCGTCGTAACTCTTTAGCCACCTGGTCGGCTAACTCGCGAGTGGGACATAAAATCAAAGACTGTACTTTAAAATTTTTGACATCAAGACGACTTAAAATTCCAAGACCAAAGGCAGCTGTTTTACCCGAACCTGTTTTTGCCTGAGCAATCACATCTTTTTTATTTATGATATCAGGAAGACTCTGCGCTTGAATCGCAGTCATCTGCTTAAAGCCAATTTCATTCAGGTTTTCTAGTATATCTATAGGTAGATTAAGTTGTGAGAAGTCATTTTTATTCATAACGAGAGTATATCCTTACTTAGGTGAATATCTCATAAGTCATTTTTTTACATATAGTAATCCCGACTTTCTTGACATGCTATACTTCCACACATACTTCAAGGAACCCCCTATCAACATCAAACAGCTTAAAATGGTTATTTATGCCACCTATCTCACTAACTTTTATGCCCTAAAATTAAAGTTTAGCACAAGTATTCAACAGAAGAAAAAACTGAGGATTCAGTACGCAGACCATCTTCTTAATAAATTAAATATACACATAGATATCATCAATAAAGAAAAACTTCCGTCTGATGGACAGTACCTGCTTGTCTCCAATCATCGAAGTGTTATCGACCCCTTAATCATTGAACTTTGTATAAAAAAGACAGAACTCTTTGGTCACTGGATATCAAAAAAAGAGCTGTATAACTCATTTTTCTTTGGCCTGTTTGTACGAAATGCCGGCACTATTCTTTTAGACCGAAAAAATTCACAGATGAGTAGCTTCTTTTCTGATATTAAAAAGACCGTCAAGCAGGGAAACTCTATTTATATCTTTCCAGAGGGTACCAGAAACAAAACAGGAAGTTCACTCACAAAATTTAAAGATGGTTCTCGTATTATTGCCGTTAAAAACCGTCTATCTATGCTTCCTATCTATATTAAATCACCCGCTGAAGAGGTATTGATGTCTGCACTTAACGATGAGAACAAAAAGCACCTTATCGAAGTTGAAATTGGAGATGTTATAGACTATAAAGACAAGTCTATGCCCCTTGAGCAAGCTTATAAAAATCAATTTAGCCTTCCTTAACATGTTCAATAACAATGTACCTTAGAAACTAAATATACCCTCCATATCTACTACTTCATGTACAGGCGGTTCAATCAACATCTTTATCATCTGCATATCCGCGCGTAAAGAGTTGTCCATAAAATGTAGATCTGCCCCGCCTTCTACAAAAAGTGTATTGGCCCATCTTTCAAGATTGTGTAAAAACCCTTCAACTAAAGATATCTCTTCCAAAGACAGCGCTATAAATTCCAACCTATAAGTATTCATCAAGACTGAGAATTCTGTGACAGTATTGGTAATATTAGACAACTGGGTATAAGGAAGTAGATTTAGCGTAAACATACTTAGACAAGAACGTATTGTGATAAATGCATTATTATCAAATCCTCTTTGCTTTCCAAGATACATCACATCTGACATATCCTCACACATCTTCAGCACTTCTTGTTTGTCATCTTCTTCTAAGAAATCATAAACAGGATAATGAAGAGACTTTTTATTTTCAAGAGATAAGACTAATGATTTTTCTCTATTTTTCTGTCCCGCCTTATAATCTTGATCGTGCATTTGTAATTGGACTTTGTCAAGCTGTACACATATTCGCTTTTTATCAATTTTATACCTAAGTTTCGCACCTCTTTTATCTAGGAACTGTTTAAATAATTGAGAAATATTTATATTCCATAATGTTAAATAAAAATATCTCTCACTTTGTTCTACAATCAATTCAAAAAAGATCTCTTTATTCTTAGAAAAAACATCTGAGGCAAAGGCATACATCAAATCCATAAAGTGATAAAAAAGCTGATGTTCATGATTCATCTCCTGATCAAAGTAACACCAAAACTGATTTAGATCTTCTTCATTTCCTATTGAGACCACATGCTTGATACTGTAAATCGTGTTATCTTCATAAAGATTTATAATCTTCTGTTTACTTCGCATCTATACATTCGCTTGTTCATAAAAATCATAATGCATATTTAAAGGGATATAAGGCATCGCTAATGCTTTTATACTTTCGTATTCACTTAAGATATCATCTGTATTGAGGCTTGGCTTTTGCACGTAATAACCTTGTACCAGATGACAGCCAAGTGCTTTGGCAATCAACATTTCTGAATACGTTTCCACCCCCTCAGCAATCACCTTGATTCCAAACTGTATGGCAAGCTGTGCAATGCTTTTAACTAAAATCTTTTTTTTATTATCTGTACAAATAGACTCAAAAAAGAAACGATCTATTTTTATAATATCAGGAATCGTTCGATATAACATCTGATACCCTGAAACACCAACACCAAAATCATCTACTGCAATACTATAATTTTCCTGACGATAGTGCTGCAAAGTCTTTTCAAATAAAGCGATGTTAGATATCGCATGACGTTCTGATATTTCAAAACAGATGATGTTTTGATCCAAATTGTATTTATCTAAAATCCTAGCGGTATTGCCTGATCTAAAATTTGGCATTTCTAAGAGCCTGTTATCAACATTAATAAAAAGCTTGATTTTTTTATGATCACTTAAAAGTGTAAACTTTTTTATGACCTTTTCTCTAAGTATTAGATCTACTGTATATAAGATATTATCCGCATAGGCTTTATCAAAAAACTCTGCAATCGAGCTAAAACCTATATCTTCCGTTCCTCTAAGTAAGGCTTCAACTGCGTATAACTTTCCACTGTCAACATTTACTATAGCCTGAAATGCTATATCAAGGTGATTAAAATATTCTGTCCATTTGTCTTCTAGTTTTTTCATACACAAATTGTATTCGTGTGATATTTCACTCAGATTACTTAAAAACCTGTGAGATTACATGCCGGTGACATTTATCTAATCCTCAAAAATAGTCTAAAAAAGTTCCCATGGTTTTGAATATAAGGCTAATTGTCCCTTACACACGGTACTCAAAAAACGCTCTCCATGAGTAGGCAGACAGACAAAAGAAAAATTTTTATTTTTTAAAGTGAATTTAAGTGCATAAGCGTGTAAATATCCTCTCTCTTCTCGCTTTGCATCCTCAACGGCAGCATACCTCATATCACCGGCAATAGGTGAACCAAGTGATTTTAAAGCGACCCTTATCTGATGCGTTTTTCCTGTATGTGGCTTAAGTAAAAAGGCCCTTTCATGAGGACGAAGTGCCACACTGATAAACTGTGTAATCGCTTGATTGTCTTTTGTTTCTAATAACTTATAAGCGCCTCGTCTAGAAGGTCCCATATCACCTTTTACCCACCCTTGTTTTTTCTTAGGCTTACGCGTCGATATGGCAAGGTAAAACTTTTGTATTTCTCTATTTTCAAAAAGCTTTGTAATAATATGTGCATCTTCGCTACTTTTTGCCAACATCAACAAGCCTGATGTCATCTTATCAAGACGATGAACACTATAGAGTTTTAAACCCGTTTGCTTTTGTGCCAAGACGACAAAGCCTTCACCATCTTCACTATGAAAGCTTAGCCCTGCAGGTTTATTGAAAAGTATGAACTGCTCATTTTCATAAACTATCTCTAAAACCATGAATCTCCAAAACATTCTTCTTTTGATTCAATTAAAAACTCCTTATAACCTGTGTCATTTTTTTTATCTATTTTTTCATAGGCATCATAGGTATAAGACTTTTCTATCAAATTATCCATACAGGCACAATAACTTGCATTATGTTCAAGAAGACACTGCGTTTTATGAGATTGCCTCTGTTCATCCGTCCAATCATAATACTTGGTATAAAAGGGCACTAAGATCCATAAAGCAAAACCAACCGCCATAATAATATTAATAACATACTCTTTTCTTCTTGTTTTATAAAACTTCCATGCATCATAAATAACAAATGTCAAAAAGACTATTTCTAAACCTATAATAAAACCATCACTATCCATAAAATCAAACATAAACATCCTTAAAAGCGAAATTATATCTCTTTACACTATAATTACAAAAAAGACTTTATATATGAAGTCTACTGGAGAGATTACATGTCCCCACAATGGATTGTAGTTGGTGTCCTTATTGTTTTAGTTTATTTTCTATTTATCAAGAAGAAGCCACTACCAAGTGAAAAGAAGAAAAAAAGTGACAAGCTCAATGATGATGATATGGTCGAGTGTAAAAAGTGTGGCACCTATACTACCTTGGATGAAGCCCTTCTTAAAGAGGGTCAATATTACTGTTCAGATGAATGTTTAAAGGCATAAGATGTTAATTTTAGGTCATCCCCATATCCCGCATGAAAAGCTTTATCATGTAAATTCCGTTGAAGCCATAATACATACCCCCTCCAATGCGACCTTGTTATTTGAGTATAATAACGAGGTCTTTGAACTGGTAGAACATGTCAAAGCAAATAATATAGACTTTGCCATGCAAGTATCTACGCTTAAAGACGCAATACTATCAGAAAGTCTGGATGCAAAGTTTATTCTCGTGGCACAAGAACTTTCCTTAGCCGTACAAAAAGCAGCTGATACGTATCTCTTCGATGCAAAAATCCTTGTCAGTGCACAAGATGACACAAGTATTGAGCCTTTAGCTCTCAATGGTATTGATGGTCTTATTCTTCCCGAGGCCATAATAAAAGTCTCATAAACTTCCCACAATCTACACATTATAAAAGCCTATACTCCTCAGACACAGGAGGCTTTTATGCAATTAACTGTATTCATATTAATAACAAGTATTAGTGCTTTTTTAAGTTTTATCTTATTGACGGCTAAAGATCGATAGCGGTACGTATTTTGCTTAAAAAGTAAAATGAAATATGTTTTATATATCTTAATTATCATACTTACATTTACGGGATGTTCTCGTAAACCCCCATTAAAACCGCATCATAAAAAAACTGTACACACCAATAAAAGTAAAGTATCTTATTCTACCCAAGTAAAAAGTTCTAAGTTAAATACGGTGCTCGATCGTTTATATATCCAACATAAAGGGTGGAAGGGAACACCCTATCGATACGGAGGCACCTCCAAAAAAGGTGTTGACTGCTCTGGTTTTATCTATCAAACCTTTAGTACCTTATTCAACATAAAACTTCCTCGTTCAACTTCAAAACAAGTCAAACAAGGAAAACGTGTTTATTTAAATCAACTGCATGCAGGTGATCTTGTATTTTTTAAAACAGGAAAAAATGTCCGTCATGTAGGTGTCTATCTTGAACGAGGAAAGTTTTTGCATGCTTCATCAAGCAAGGGAGTTATGATCTCAAGTATTTATACAACATATTGGAAGAAAAGTTATTGGCAGGCTAGAAGAATATTATAAGCAGTTCCAGATGATATGCTATCTGTATAAGCTTACGTGCAATACGTAAACTTATTTTATCTTTTATTACAGTGTAGTATTAGTATCTGTACTGTCGTCAGTACTGTTAGTATCTGATTCATCCTCACTGTCAGTTTCATCTTCACTGTCAACTTCGTCCTCACTGTCAGTGTCATCATCATTGTCAGCCTCGTCTTCACTGTCTATTTCATCATCACTGTCAGATTCGTCTAGTGCATGTTCAAGGCCAATCACTGGTTTCAAAATATACTTTCCACTGTTTCCAGCTTCAACAACAGACTTATTAGCATCAAAGTCAAGGGTTAAAACCGTTTGCGTATCAGGGTAGACTTCAAAATTGTGCTTAAGTTTTATCACATTACTTGGAACCTTAAGTTTTGAAAAGTCTGAACCATCAGCAAAGATCACATAATGTGCATATGGATGTGGATTCCCTAAGATATTTGTTCCATTATCTTCTTGTTCTCCAAGGACTAAACGAACCTGTGTATATTTACCTGCTGATAAGTTAGCTTCCCCTATCTCTTCAGTTAAACCATTTTGTAGTTCTAAGAGGTTATAAGTTTTATGAGGTTGCGCTACTACGATCCAGCTTGAGTCTGTCTTGTTATCATCGCTTGAGTCGTCATCACTTGAATCATCACTTGAATCATCATCAGTTGAATCATCATCTGTAGTGCTGTCCGTCGAATTTCCATCTTCAATCAAATCATCATCAATACTATCAACATCAGTCGTATTTGAATCAGAAGAATCATCATCCGTTTCATTATCATCACTTGAATCATCATCATAAGCTTTATGCACACGGATTTCATCAATTGTCACATAAACGGCACTGTAGTCACCCGGAGCATCCGTTAATTGTACGGATAAAGAGCCTGTCGTCGAAGTACTTTCAGACTCTTCAGTAGCTGAGCTACCCCCACATCCCGTTAATCCCAGTAGAAGTGCTATACTGGCAAAACCAAGCGTCATGTTTTTTATATTCATCGTATTTCCTTTTTAATTAACTACCTATTGTTAAAGTATACATCACTTTATATAATACAGGGTAAACATAAGAGACTAATACCTAGCTTTAATCCTGTTCTTCTTATAAAGCATAATCCGGCTTGAATAGATAAAAATATAGTATTATAATTAAGACATGCATACCCATTACAGACAAATTGAACAAGCCATTATCTATATAAATGAACACCATCAAGAACAACCAAGTCTTGAAGAAGTTGCTCAACACTTAAACTTAAGTAAGGCACACTTTCAACGTATCTTCTCATCATGGGCAGGAATAAGCCCCAAACGGTACCTGCAAGTCCTTAGCTTAGAACATGCAAAAAAGCTTTTGCGACAATGTAAACCTCATTTAGAAGTTTCGCTTAATCTTGGACTTAGTAGCAGTTCGCGTTTGCATGATCATTTTATTCATCTTGAAGCTGTAACACCGGGTGAATACAGAGCCAAAGGTTTAGGTTTAGATATATTTTATGGCATGCATGACAGTCCCTTTGGAAACGTTTTTATCGCCATAACGTCTAGAGGTATATGTAAACTCTCTTTTATTAAAGAAAAAGACCTAAGTACTGAGCTTCAAATCTTAAAAACAACATGGCCTGAGGCAAATATATCTTTAGGTGAAACTAAAACACAAGAGCTTATTGCGAAAATATTTAATAGAAAAAAATCTAAAGACGAGCCTTTATCACTTTTAGTACAGGGAACAAACTTTCAAGTCAATGTTTGGAAGGCCTTGCTCAGACTTGATACGGCACAATTGTGCACTTATCAAGACATTGCAAAAAGTATCCATAAGCCAAATGCCTACAGAGCAGTTGGTACAGCCATTGGAAGAAATCCCATTGCCTTTGTCATCCCCTGTCATAGAGTCATTCAAAAAAGTGGAAAGATTGGTGGATATCATTGGGGAGAAAATATCAAACATGCCATTCATGCCTGGGAAATAGCAGGTATTGACAGATGAAAAACATCATTTACACAATCTATACCACACTGTACAATGCTTATGGTCCGCAAGGCTGGTGGCCTTTGATAAATTACACAGGTACTAATGATTCAAAACATGGAAATACTGAAGGTTACCATAGAAATGACTACTCGTTTCCACGAAATCCTTCAGAAGTGTTTGAAATCTGCCTAGGCTCTATCTTAACGCAAAACACTACCTTTACCTCTGTAGTAAGATCTTTACATAATTTAAATGACAAACAAGCCCTGAGCCTTGAAGGCATTAAAAACATGCCCCTTGACGAGTTCAAAGAATGTATCAAGCCTTCGGGCTATCACAATCAAAAAGCCAAATACATCTTAGCCTTTATCGATTTCTATGAAAATTTAAAGGATTCAAAACCTAGCAGAGAAGCACTGTTGGATGTATTAGGTATTGGGGAAGAGACAGCAGACTCAATACTTTTATTTGCTTATAATCTGGCAGAATTCAAGGTAGACACCTATACTAAACGTATATTATTTGATCTGGGTCTTATTGATGAAAAGGCCAAATATAAAGATGTAAAAAAATTGATACAAGAGGCCTTAAACGAATGTGAGATCAGCGAGGATGAAAAAGTCATTGTTTATCAGGAATTTCATGCGCTTCTTGTTAATCATGCTAAAGAGTTTTACACTAAAAAACCTTATGGAAAAGGCTCTTTTTTGAAAGGTTTCATTCCCTTTTCTTAAGAGCTTTCAAGTCTATTATTAAAAATAGACTTTTTGCGCTATTGAAGTTTTAAACTTATGAAGAAGCTCTTTCAGCGTAGATCTCTTTTTCTTTGTTAATAAATACATCTGCTAGAAAGAAAAATGCTTCTTTCCATGCATTCATAATCTCAGGTGTCGCTGCCTCACCTAAAACCTCTTCAACTGCACCTAAAAGTGCCACCCCTACCCATGGGTAATGTTTAGGTTCGATATTAACATTTACATGTATATTCGCTACCTTTTCAACACCGTTTGTTAAGGCACCTAAGTTATCAATATTAGCGGCATAAGCATATACCATTGCTGCAAGTTTTTTGTATTGATCAGGCGCTGCATCTTTAAAAAGCTCTTTTGCTTCAGGATGTTCTGCAAATAAGTTTTTATACATTGCTGTTGTGATTGCTTCACCATGTTCTTTAATTACAGGTGCAGTTGCTTTGATAATTGCTATAGTATTTTCATTCATTTTATTATCCTTTTATATTGTTTGATGGGAAAATTATAAGATACAATGAAAGAATCTTTTTTGACAATTGTCAAGAAAAATGATTTATGAAACTTTATAAGCCTTACCTGAGACTTCCAGTTTATTTTCTTTTAGAAGCGTTTTTATATTTCTTGAAAGTGTTTCTGCTGTCATACCAAGCAGCGCTGCTATCTCATACTTTTTAAGTTCAAGGCCAAGACTGGGATTTTGTTTATAAAAGTGCAAGATCTTTTCTTTTGCGGTTGAAGCGATATTAAAATGTATGTTTTGTTGCAAAAGCTGGATCTTGTTTAATAAAGATTGAATGATCTCATAAGAGATTCTCGGATTTCGGATAAAATCTCTAATAAAAG
>Ga0316207_10004413_pt1 | contig 12241 bp, 10 predicted proteins | sample 6weekpyrite_MG_FD_204943 | JGI IMG/M metagenome (GOLD analysis project Ga0316207, IMG submission 204943) | Microbial mat bacterial communities from mineral coupon in-situ incubated in ocean water Damariscotta River, Maine, United States -... | ecosystem: Environmental > Aquatic > Marine >... | reverse complement strand
ATTATAGTCCTGAGTTAGGTGAAAGCACCCATAATTAATGGCTTCAAGATGTTGCTCGACCGAAAATTCTTTACTAAATACTATAGTGGGAATCAACTCAGGGAATTTATTTTGAATTTTTTCTAGGGTGCTTAGTGGATGATTGTCCGCATTAAATAGAATAACTTTAGGTTTAATTTTGCCACAGCCATCTATGTTCAAGTCATTATCCAATTGAACTAATGAAAATCCAAAATGCGACAATTGTAAATATAAGTTTTGGTCTTTTTTACTGCCGCCGATGGTAATTATGTTGTTGGTCATCTTGTCATTACTCATAATCTTCGGCCTGTTACAATTAGTTTTAAGTCAACCCACTTCTTTTTCTGTTAAATCTGTCCCGATATGGTGTTGGAATGTAGCGAGAAGACCTTGCTCTAATGAAGTAAAGGTGTCTAACTTAAAATAATTCATGGTTTTTTTTGGATCCCCAAGGGATATGTCAATATCGCCGGGTAGCCTTGGTAAGTATTGCATCGGCACATTGATGTTAAACATTGAGCTAATTATTTGTATTAGTGCGTTTAATGAGGTTTTTCGTCCAGTGCATACATTAAAAATTTGATGCCTTGGGATGGCTTTTTCCATGGCCTTAAGAAAAATTTCGATGACGTCCTCTATATAGATGTAGTCATGTTGCTGCTCGCCATCCCCATTCACTTCGATCGAATTACCGGATTCAATACACTTTAGAATATGAGCAATGGGATCCAAGTTATTACATTCTTGCTCCTTTCCAGGGCCATAGACGTTAAATAGGCGTAATCCAATGCTTGGGACACCAGTTTTAAGAGAGGCTATTCTGGCGAACATTTCACTTGCAGCTTTATCAATACCCAGATTTGAAACTGGCCGGAGTTCGGCTGACTCTGTTAGTGGAATTGTTGCGTTGTCACCATATACGCATGCGGACGAAGCGTATATTACCGGAATGCTTTTTCTTTTACTCGATTGCGCCGCACCAAAGACATTCATTGTGCCACGCAAATTCGGGCCATCCACCTGATCGTTTCTATCATTGGTTGAGTGCGCAAGATGAAAACAGCCATCTATATTGTGAAAAAGATCTTCAATTAGCATTCTATCGCAAACATCTCCATATACGCGCCTAATTCTAGAATCTGAACTTTGAGAGGCAGTTGGCATAGAGTGATCAAGCGAAACAACACTGTGTCCTTGTTGAGCCAACTTATCAGATAATCTTGTTCCGATATACCCACTTCCACCCGTTACTAAAAAAGTAGACATAAGGATACACCTCATCATTTTATGGTTGCCTATTTTACAGAGAGCAATAATATTGCCAATTAAGTGCACTGTCTAAACTTAGATATGCAGGGTCTTTAAACACAATCTAAAATATATGAACTATTTTGGGTTATTAACTATTTGGCAAAGAAACTCGATATAAGACGATATCAGGGTGAAATATAGAAGACTCATAATATATGAAGATTGGATTAGCAGTGGATAGCAGTACATTGGGCGGCATTGAAACGCACGTTTTGAACTTAGCTTCAGAACTTAAGATGTCAGGGCTCGAAGTATCAATTATATTTGTTAAATTTTACCAAAATCACCCCTTATATAAAAAATTAGATGGCCAAAAAATTCCATATTATTTTGCAAACGGGAGTGTATATTCGTTTTTTAATACGCTTCGCAAAATTGATATTGATGTTCTCCACACTCATGGATATAAGGCGGGGATCTGGGGGCGTATATTTGGAACAATACTAAATCTAAAAGTGATATCAACTTATCATGCTGGTGAGTTGGGTACAGGTAAGGTACTGCTCTATAATGTCTTGGACTGGTATAGTGCTTTTCTATGCACCCCGATCACGGTAAGTGAGGAAATTGCCAGACGACTATTTGTTAAATCAACAACAATGAAAAATTTTGTTCCAATTCCAAATGAAATGCGCTACTCAGATTCAAATATAGTCGCCTTTGTAGGTCGTTTGAGTTCAGAAAAGGGGCCCGATATATTTTGTCAATTGCCACAACGAGTTGAGACTGGGGTATTTCATGTTTATGGGGATGGGCCACTTCGGGTGGAATTAGAGAAGCATGATGGAAAAAAAATCAAATTTTTTGGGCAAGTTGATAACGTCAATGAAATTTGGTCAGACGTCAGTTTACTTTGCATGCCCTCTCGATTCGAAGGACTTCCAATGGCTGCACTGGAGGCCATGTCGTATGGTATTCCTGTAGTGGCTTTTAATGTGGGAAATTTAGATAAATTAATAGTAAATGATTTGAATGGTTGGCTGATAGAGGTCAATGATGTCGAAGCGATGGCCGTTGCCATCCGGCGTTTCTTTTCTTTATCTGAAAATGAGAAACGCCGGATGCGGGACTCCTCAAAGAAAAATATTGAGGAAAACTATTCTTCCAAGGCTGTGGTTAAAGATCTGGTTAGGATCTATAAAGGTGCGTGATGAAATCATTCTGGGTCACTTTCTATGGCTCTATCGGCAGATTCAATACTGACTAGTGCAACTTGATAGAAACCAGGAAATCAGACGCAAGAGTTTTCGCTGTGCGTGTAGAAGGCGAGTAGAGAAACGCGCAGATATCACTCATAAGCGCTGCTAACGATTTTTTTTGCTGACGGTAAAGATCTGCGTAGCCGCTGGCAATACGACTTTTAACAAAAAATAATGAGTAAGGATCGTAGCGTCGAATAGGTTCTTTATGTCGAGCAATAATGTCGTTTATGGCATCAAGCCTCTTTTGGATTTTGCTTGTAATGGATCCAGGTCTAACGAGGTATGTCATATACGACTGAGAGCAATATCCTATATTTCCACTTAGGCCAAGTTTAAGCCAAAGGTCCCAGTCAGATGCAGAATCAAGTGATACGTCAAAACCATTTGCGTTTTGCAATGCAATCCGCGAAGCAACCACCGTAGATGTACCGACTACATTTTCACTGAAAATTAGACCAACACCACTGTCATCGAGTTTTTGAAATTCCTCAGATTTAATAATATTCCTATGGAATCTTGTCCAATATTCAAAGCACTGGCCCAAGCTATTTCCTTTCATATCAACATGTTTGTAGTCTGTAAAACTCAACACCACATCGCTATTATTCATATGGAAGTCCAATTGTTTTTTAAGCTTACCAGGTTCCCAATAATCATCAGCGTCCAAAAATGCAATAAACTTTGAATTTGCTTTTGAAATCGCATAATTACGTGCGTAGGACACACCTTTACGATTTAGTGAAAGTGGAATTACACGATTATCTATGGACGCCTCTATTTGCAACCATTCCCACGTATTATCTGTTGATCCATCGTCTATGACGAATATTTCTATGTTTTCAATTTCTTGATTCAGTACACTATTAATCGCTTTTGGTAAGAATTCTAAACAGTTAAATGTTGGAATAACGACAGTTACGATAGGTTCTCTATTAGAGTCATTTTTAATATTCATAGGATTCTCCTTTTTGTAGTGGCATTTTATTTGCCCTGTGTATGTATAAACGCATGCAACATGCCAATACGATTTCAGGAGAAAAACTATGAAAAAGATTGCATATGTGTTAGCTGAATTTCCTGTGTTAAGTGAAACATTTGTAACAACTGAAATGCGCGCAATGAAAAGACTCGGGCATGAAATTACAATTATCTCTATCAGTAAAGGAAAAAAGTCGGGGCAAAATATTGATAGTTTTCTACTGAAGGAAGTGTTGTACCTCTGTAATGTAGACAATATTAAATTAATAAAATCGTTTATGTTAATTCGAATGTCGGTGTTAGCAGGCATTCGTTATTTATTTAGTCAACAAGGCTTGCCCAAGCTTTCGTTGTTGTTATCAGCTTTAAAGATCGCCTACTTCGTTAAATCTACAGGCTGTTCGCACATCCATTCACATTTTGCGCATGTGAGCGCCTCCACTGCGATCCTAGCTGCCAAACTAATTGATGTACCAGTTACTTTTGTGGGACATGGATTTGATGTCTATGTAGAGTCAGACAATTTACGTATTAACTTGCAATATGCAGACGCTGTAATTGCGGTTTGCGAAGACATGAAACAGCATTTAAAAAGGTTATCTCCAAGCTCTAACATATCAATCGTTCATTGTGGTGTTGATGTGGATAGATTCTCTAGTATTGGAATACCTAATAGGAACAAGAGTGGCTTACTACTCATAGGAAGACTTTGTGAGAAAAAGGGCATTCACGTATTAATGAAGGCAATCGCCCAAATGCAAGAAGATCATCGGCCATATGTGGATATTATTGGTGACGGAACACTAAAAAAAATATTTGCTTTAAAAGCTTTTCAACTTAATGTTCATAATCACATTCGTTTTTTAGGTGAAAAAGACACAGGTTGGCTTTTGCAGAATCAGTACAAATATAGGGCGCTTGTAGCACCGTTTTGTTTAGCTGAGAATGGTGATCGAGACACTGGGCCTATTGTTATTAAGGAAGCTATGGCGCTAAAAATGCCGGTGCTCGCAACACGCTTTATGGGAGTAAAAGAAATAGTTAGTGAAAAAACAGGATGCTTAGTAGAACCCAATAATGTGTCATCGCTTGTAAATGGCATTAATCAAATAATGGCAATGAGTGAAAAGCGGTTAATTGAAATGGGTAACACAGGACGGCAGCGAATTCTATCCCGATTTACTTCGGATAGACAAGCAATAAATTTGTCTCATTTAATTGAGAATCTAGCGTGAACACAGCATTTAAGCAAGCTCTATTTTATGGGGTTGGAATAGCAGTTAGTAAAGCCATGTCTTTATTAATGCTGCCAATAATTACCCAGTCACTCAGCGTAAAGGAATACGGGTCACTTGAAATGTTATTAGTTTTTACTGTCTTTTCAACCATTATTGTCGGATTTGGGCTCTCAGGTGCATTGGTTCGATTTGTGGCATACGCTAAAGATAAAGAGGAGACAGATAGAATCGTTGGCAACGTAATCACTCTGATATGTCTTGTTAGCGTGGTGAGTTTAGTAGTATTGCAGATTTGTGCTCATGGGATACTACATTATTTGCCATCATCTGTCTCGATGTTGGATTTGCGCCTGATTATTATAACATTGTCATTTGATGGACTATTAGGTATTCCTTTGACGTGGCTAAGGTTGAACGATCGAGCAGGAATGTATTTAACCATGACCTTATCTAAAGAGCTTATTCAAGTTGGACTAATTTTTATTTTTCTTTCGTATGAATACGGTATTACAGGAATTGTTGCAGCTGGCGCCATTACGTCAGTATTGTATTCGTGTATTCTGATTTACATGCAACAATCATATATTAAACCATGTGTTGATCCTTGTTTGTTCAAACGACTTTTTTTGTATGGTATGCCATTGGTTGTTTCAGGCATTGCAACATTTTGCGTTTTGGGATTGGATAAATGGCTACTTGCGAAGCATGCTGGAGTAGAAGATCTGGCTGTTTATGCTATTGCTTTAAAATTTATGATGATAACATCCTTAATCATTCAGCCTTATCTCCTTTGGTGGTATCCAAAGCGATTTATTGTTCTGGAAACAGTTAGCGGCAAGGAGCAAACAGCTTATTACTCCGCAGTTGGTGTTGGAATTGGTTTTTTATGTGCTTATACGGTCACAATATTCGGCCCGCTGATTATAGACTATTTTTTACCACCAGCTTATTCAGAAGCTAAGCAGTACATCCCTTATTTAGTTGCGATTGTTGTAGTTAAGAACGCTTCAGAACTTATGAATGTAGGATGCTATGTCAATGAAGACAATAGAATTCAAATGTATATACAGCTTGTTTGCTCGGTATTGGCTATATTGTTATATTTGATTCTAATTCCAATCTTTGGAATATACGCCGCATTAGCTGTGTTATTTCTCACATTTTCTATTAGATTACTATTGTTCTACTTTTATAGTCAACGAATTGTCCATATCAATTATCCGTTAAGGAATATATTTGTCATTCTTTTTGTTACTGTAATTTTCGCCTATTTTTGTCTTTTAATACCTCAGGGATGGGAGAGGTTGATGTTCTCCGCAGTGAGTTGTTTTTTACTAATGAACTTGTATATAAAACTGAAGTTATTACCCAATATATTTCGTTTATTAAACTTGAGAATAATTAGATATGGCTATCAGTAATATAACAAAATATTCATTTTTTCATAAGACATTAGGCATTATATTAATTTTGTTGATTTATTATATTTGGATGAAATTTCCAAGCCCAATATTTATCTTGGCGATAAGTTTTGTTCCTATCATTGTCTACTTGATACTAAAATATCCGTTCTTTGTGTGTCTAAGTTTTATTATATTTTCCTTTTTCAGAATTCATGAGGCGTTTCCACAATTATATTCGTTGCATATACCTCAGATGCTGGCAATCGCGTCTATGTTGGTGTTGGTTTGGCATATGTTTATAACAAAGAATATTAAGGTTTTTTGGGTGGATGACTTTGCGTATTTATTAGCATTTTTTCTTATTGTTACCGTTGGTGTTTTATTTTCGTCAAATCGAGAATTAGCAGTAATAGCATGGTCTGGAAATTTTCTTAAAATTGTCGTAATGGTTATCGTCATCGCTTGGTTTACTCGTACACCAAAAAATTTCTCGTTAGCAATACATGCTATTGTTTTAGCAGGAATTGCCATTGCTTTTGTAGCTCTCATTAACAAGGCAAATGGAATTGGATTAGTGGAAGGCACTCGAGTGACAATCAGTAGGGATATTGGTTCAGTATTAGGTGATCCAAATGATTTGTCCCTTGTACTCCTTTTCCCAATTAGTTTCTGTCTCGCACTTGTTTTTTCGGTGAGACCGAAAGTATACAACCAAGCTATAGGTATATTTGGCTTCTGCATTATTCTAGCGGCGATTATAGCTACTCAGAGTAGAGGAGGTTTGCTAGGCGTTGTGGCCGTTGCAGGCACATTTCTTTATACCAGGATCAGATCAAAATCACTTTTTATTGGTATTTCACTCGTCGGTGTTTCGTTGTTATTTATATTTGCCGGAATTTCCGATAGATCGTCGGGTGGAGCCTCAGAAAGTGGGGTTGATGAATCGGCAATGGGGCGATTATACGCATGGGAAGCTGCGTTTTTTATGGCACTTAAACACCCTTTTTTGGGGGTAGGGATTGATAACTTTTTTTCAAATTATTTTTTCTATTCCCCTCATTGGGACGGTAAGAATCATGCTGTTCACAGTACTTGGTTTGGTGTGTTAGCCGAGACAGGATTTTTGGGATTTTCCATTTTTTTCTTGTTGCTTATTAAGACTCTAAAAAATATATTGCTCAGTGGCCGTTTAATAGCAGCAAACAATGCATTTAATTCTTATGACATGCAAGGGGTCTCAGTAATGTCAAAAGCGTTATTGGCCGGATTTTTTGGCTTTGTTGTTTCCGGTACTTTCCTCACACAGGGTTTTACTTGGCCCATCTATATAATATTTGCATTGTCGATCGCAACTTTACGTTTTACCCGTTCATGATTTAATGCGCTTTTTGCATGGCAATTTGCAAATGGATTGAGTCTACGTATTTAACTTTATGAATAATAGAGAAATATAAGTTGGCCTGGGATCTGCAATTCTATGGATATATGCGTTAGATTCAATTAAGTTATTAAAATGGGGAATAACGATGAATACGGCACAACTAAAATATTGGATTAAAACAAGTCATCACCCAATTGCGAAAAGTAGCTTGATGTTAGCGAAGGGAATTTCCACATTCGAACTACCTGCACCAAAAATTATATTTGTCCCAATTGATATTTTAAGAAGATCTATAAACACATTTATTCATGAATTATTGCGAGTTGTTTACTGGACACCGGTATTTAAATCGCGATCAGAATATGCTGGAAGAAAACTAAATCTCTATACAGGCATCCCTCAGATTCTGGGTCCATTAGAGATTACGTTTGGCGATGATTGCAGAATATCAGGCCAGACAACATTCTCTGGTAGAAATAATGGTCGTTTCACTCCTAAGCTGGAATTAGGATCGAATATTGATATTGGTTGGCAAACAACGATTGCAGTAGGCAAAACAGTAACCATTGGTGACAACGTGCGAATTGCAGGGAAAGCGTTTTTGGCTGGCTACCCTGGTCATCCATTGGAAGCAGGTGCGCGATCAAAAGGGTTTCCAGATAATGATGAACAAGCCAAGGATATAGTCCTTGAAGATGATGTTTGGTTGGCGACGAATGTTAGCGTGATGGCCGGTGTTACGATTGGTAAGGGCACTATTGTCGCAAGTGGCAGCGTGGTGACAAAAAGTTTACCTTGTTTTGTTCTTGCTGGTGGTAATCCAGCGAAAATTATCCGACCTCTACAATTTGGAGATACTGATGCGTAACCACGACCTTGTAGTTTTTGGTGAAGATTGGGCATCGCACCCAAGTAGTACCCAGCATCTAATTAAACGGCAATTGAACAGCTCTAAAGTTTTATGGATCAATTCGATTGGTTTGAGGCAACCAGGTTTATCATATGAAGACATGAAGCGTGTATATAACAAGGCTAAAGCCATGATGGTTAAATCTGACGTTGAAAAAACGCCACATCATAAAAATCTAACAATTGTAAATCCAAAAACGTTTCCCGCTCCACAAAGTCGGTGGATGAGACAAATATGCAGCGCAACATTGAGCAACAATATTCTTAATGAGATGGCTAAAGTGGATATTTCCAGGCCAATTCTATGGACGTCACTTCCTACTGCGGTAGATATCGTAGGCAAATTAGGTGAGTGTGCTTCAGTATATTATTGTGGTGATGATTTTCAGTATCTAGCGGGCGTTGACAATGAAATTGTGACCGAAATGGAGGCCGAACTTGCTGAAAAAGTCGACTTAATATTGGTTGCTAGTCGGGAATTAGAAAAAAAATTTCCACCTCATAAAACGCAATATTTACCTCATGGTACAGATTTTAATTTGTTTAGTGCACCCTGTGACAGGCCGTGTGACTTGCCTGTGGGAAAACCTATAGCAGGCTTCTATGGAAGCATAGAAAACTGGGTAGATGTTTCGTTAATTGGCGAAGCAGCTAATGTTCTGCCGGAATGGAATTTTGTACTCATAGGGGATATAAAAACAGATGTCAGTATCTTAAGAAATAGGGATAATGTTTTTTTCTTAGGAAAAAAATTACATCACCAACTTCCTGCATATGTACAAAATTGGCATGTTGCAATGCTGCCGTTTCTAAACAATGAACAAATTCACTCATGTAATCCTCTAAAATTACGAGAATATTTGGCATCTGGTACACCTATTGTTTCTACACGGTTTCCAGCAGCAGAACAATATCAAAACCAAATTTATATTTCCGATTCAGAAAAAGACTTCATCGATAGCATCGTTCGTTCTAGTTTTGATGTTAATCAAAATGATGTTAAGCAGCACATGCTTGAGAATATTCATTCGTGGTCAGATGTCCTTGGTCTAAATAATCTGTTTGTAGAACGTCAATGTGTTGTAGCCAACGATAGTTGGGAGTCCCGTTCAGCCCAATTATCACACTGGTTACAACAACTTTCCGTCGGCAGTCAATAAACTTGGTACCAAAATATGAAAAGTCTAGTATTTGTTAATATACATTATATTTTGGCTGCGGTATGGCGTCGTCGTTATACTATAATAACGCCAATTCTGGTCATGCCCATAATTGGCGGCTTAGTAGGCTACTACACGCCGAAACAATATCAAACTCATACATCTTTTTTGGTTCAAGAAACGGCAAAGCTAAACCCGTTTTTAGAAGACTTTGCTGTTTCCACTAACATTAAAGAGAGAATGGCGGCTTTAAATACCTTGTTACATAGCCGTCATATCCTGAATTCTGTCGCAGAAGAATTGGATTTAATTGCAGAACCAAATAATGATGAAGAAAGAGAGAATGTAATATCCGAACTGTCTCGTTCTCTCAGCGCAACATTGGCAGGTTCTGATGTGGTAAAAATTACGTTTAAGGACGAGAACCCTGAAAACATGAGTCAGATTTTATCGGTGATTAGTAAATATTTTATTGATCATCTTCTGGCGCCAGAGAAGTCATCTGTTAAGGCTTCGGAAACATTCTTAAAAAGACAAATACAGGCAAAAAGGGTTGATTTACTCGGAGCAGAGGAGAAACTCGCAAAATATAAAAACGAGCATGCTTCACAGTTACCATCACTTCATGGAAGTAATATAGTGTATTTGCAAGGTGCCCATGAGAGTTTACGTGATAAGAAGCTTGAACTAGCCGGGGCGCTTGCAAAGTTAGACTCTATGAAAATGTCTTTGAGTCAAACAAATCCCGTCATCGGTAAAATTGAAGAACAAATAGTTGAATCACAAAGCCAAATGACATTGCTAAGGGCAAAGTACACTGATCAACATACAAAAGTGTTATCACTAGTCAGCAAAATCTCGCACCTTAAAGATGAACGAGCAAGGGTCATGGATGAGGCATCAAAGTTAAAGGAAGTCGATATATCCACACTATGGAACATGGCCAACTCAGTATTGACGACCCAGGGTGAAAAGCAAGTGCATCCACTATTACTATCACAAATGCAAGACTTTCAAGTGCTGAACGGCCACATCAGTCAGTTAAAACAAGAAATTGTGGGACTGACAAAGAATATTGAAGCGGCAACAAAAAAGGTAAGTGCGTTTGGTAATAGGGAATTAGCATTGGCTAAGCTGGAAAGAGACCTGAAGGTCAAGAGAAATTTATATGAAGAATTATTAGAGCGACACGAAATGGCACTAATTACTGGAGCATTGGGACAATTTGAATCTCAAGATAGGATTAAAATTATAGATTTACCTCACAAACCCACAACCTCGGTAAATTCTCCTCTTTGGCTATTTATTGTTGCTGGGCTAGTAGGTGGAATAGGTTTGGGCATGGGGTTGTCGATTATCCTAGAACAACTGGATACCACAATTCGTCGGTCGGATCTGATAGAAGAAATGAGTGACTTGCCGGTCCTTGCTCGCATTCCGAATTTGACTCAAGTTGAAGTGAAAGGCGACTTTCTGATTGAGTCAGAAAGTTAAAATTTTCTATCGTCATAAGGGGATAACGTAATGAAAAAGACTATTGTCCATGTAGTACAACATTTGAGTCCTGGTGGTATTGAGATGTTAGTTTTAGAACTAATGAGAATATCTGCGCCAGAGGAAGATATTCATGTCATAAGTATAGAAGGAAATAAAAATAAATCTTTACAGAACTGGGCCAAGCTTCAGCCTTTTGAAAAAAAATTACATTTTATTGACAAACGTCCGGGGTTGTCGATAACAGCTTTCTTGAAAGTACTTAACATCCTACGAAGGCTAAAACCCCAAGCTGTTCATACGCACCATATCGGCCCACTAGTTTATGGTGGCTTGATTTCAAAAATTCTAGGAGTTCCTTCAATTGTGCATACAGAGCACGATGCATGGCATCTGAATAATCGGCACAATCAGAAATTGGATTCCTATCTCTACAAACTAGTCAATCCAATTGTTGTTGCTGATGCCCAATTAGTGGCTAGACAAATTGAAGAAAAAATTAAGGATGCACATCCTCGGGTGATACTCAATGGAATCGATCTGGAAAAATTTACGCCGGGCAGCCTTCGATCTTCTAGAAACGCACTAGCAATACCCGTAGCGGCTAAGGTAGTAGGTTGTTCTGCTAGGCTTGTACACGAAAAGTCTATACATACACTTATCCATGCATTCATGCATCTTCCAAAATCCATCCATCTAGCCATAGCGGGAAATGGTCCGCTTTATCCAGAACTTCTTGCACTAACGCGAGAATTAAAAATAAACGAGCGTGTACATTTTCTTGGACATGTTGATGATATGACACAATTTTATCGAAGCCTTGATGTTTTTTGCTTACCTTCTAAGCGAGAGGGGATGCCTCTTGCACCCTTAGAAGCACAGGCGTGTGGTGTTCCTGCGATTGTTACACGTGTTGGTGGGGCATTTGAAGTGGTATGTCCAGTGACAGGAATGCTTGTAGAGCCAGAACAACCTCAAGCACTTTGTCTTTCCATACTGGCCGCTTTAGAGACAAAACTACTCCGCTCTCCACGACAATTCGTAGTGGAGAACGCAAATATTCGTACAACGAGCGCTTCCTATAGCGAGCTTTATACATAGTATTGCACAAGCGAAACAAAGGAGAATTAAAAATGACAGCCTT
>Ga0316207_10004412_pt1 | contig 12242 bp, 12 predicted proteins | sample 6weekpyrite_MG_FD_204943 | JGI IMG/M metagenome (GOLD analysis project Ga0316207, IMG submission 204943) | Microbial mat bacterial communities from mineral coupon in-situ incubated in ocean water Damariscotta River, Maine, United States -... | ecosystem: Environmental > Aquatic > Marine >... | reverse complement strand
ATTTTTCAATGAAAAGATTAAATCGAGAACTTAAATCTAAGACGCAAGCTTTATTTCCCTCGTTTCTCTCGGGAAAAGGGTTAAAAAATAATGAATTTCTATTTAGATGCCAAAGGAAGAAAACACAAAGGAAATCTTTGAAGCAGCTCGTGCTGGGAACTTAATTTATTTTAAGAATAGATTGTATAATTACAAAACATTTAATGTTTGGGATGAAGGTGGTGAGACTTTACTCGAATATTTGATTAGGTATTTTCAGTATGATATTGCAAACTATATTTTACATAATGGGGCAGATCCTCTAATGTGTAAATCCAATGTTTATATTTCAATGTTAACAAATGAACCTAGTCACAAATTAACAAGAAAATTAAGTACAATGTGTATAATTACAGAGAATGAATTCCCGAGGTCAATTGCGTATGCAATTAATGAAAATTTGGATGATTTAGGTTTTGTTAATAGTGATTTACTAAACAAGTTTGCAACAGTTGATAATTATGGAAATGATATTTGGATTTATCTTGCGAGATTCTTAGGAAATGATGATTTTGTTGAAATTTTTGATAAGTTCAATAGACATTTTGTTATTCGCAACAATTACAATAACTACAATGTAATTAATATTCTTGTTAAAAATAGAAACACTCACGCGATTAAAAAAATCAAAGAATTAATGATGTTGATGTCTTTCTGCACATTAAACGATATTTTAAACAATATTGGGAAAACCCCTTACTTTATGGATAGTGAAAATAGTTATGGAGAGAATCTATATTACAATTCATTAGCTTGTTCTGTATTAATGAGAGAATTTGAGATATTCAAAATTTTAATTGACCTTGGGGCAGATCCAACAATTAAACTCAAATCAATTAATACAGAGAATTACATTTCTGTTAGAGAGTATCTTGACAAGAATAAGAACTATTTAGGAAATTACTTAGAATATTTAGAATCTAAATCCAAGAGTAAGGAAGAGTCCAAAAACCAAGGTCAAGATCAAAACCAAGAGAGTTGTTTGATGGATACAATTTTGTCAAAAGTAAAGGAGGAATTAAAAATGGATGAACTCAATTCAGAGACAAAAGAAAAGATTATGAATCTGATTAAAAAGGAAAATCTTAAACTTTAGAAATGGATCCAAAAAAAATCATTAGAGTCAACAATCTTTTAAACGAGCTTGACCATATACTATTTCTTCAGGAGTACAAAGAATATTACTACTTTAAAAGTTCTCTTGATTCTCTTTTCAACGCAATAAACAAAGATTCAAGTATTCCAAATGGTATTCCTTCTCCGCCGTATCTTGCAACTCCACCAATTTCTCAAGGTCAAACCCCAATTGATACACCGCCAATTTCACAATTACAAACTCCAAGTGAGACACCACCGATCTCTCAAGGTCAAACCCCAATCGAAACACCACCCAATATTCCTTCTCCGCCAAGACTCAGAACACCACCGAATGAGAATCAACAGGAAGATTGCGACTAGAAATCTATTTTTTTATCTAAAATCGTGTTAATGTACACAATAAATTTTTATCTTAACAATGAGTTACCTTATTGTTTAAATACAGTTTATCTATTGTCAGAGAGTTTCATACTTGGATTTTGTTATGGTATATACCAGGGAATAAGTAATTAAAAACTTAATTTAATTTATTTAGATGGGACTCCGAGAATTGATTGAAAAGGAATCAAGAGAATGTCAAGAAAAGGTATCAATTGCTGTTAAAAAAGGAATTCTCTCAATTAAACCGCCGTCAAAAAGATCTTTTCTAGACAAAGTTAAAGAGAAATGTTTACTAATAGAACCAAAACCGAAATTATCATTTGAGTTTGGTATTAATGAAGGAAGATATCGAAAAAGATTTTGTTACTTAAACGTCTCTGAAAAAGAATTAATTACAAGGGAATGTTTAAAACATATTAAAAACTTGTATTGTTACAATAATAACAGAAGATATCATTTTGAGATTTATCCTATTAACGACATTTTTACATTAAAAGTTGTAATTACTGAACACCGAAAAAATCTAAATGAGAATGTTGTAAAAAGAATTAATTCTTATTTGATGGAATCGATTTTTAATATTTTCGTTAGTCAAACATATTACAGGATTAAATATGACTGTTCTGAAATTCATTCAAATGAATGGGATACAAGAAACATTTTACTTGAAGATGAATATAGAACTATAATAAAAAATTTTGAAGACGACGAGTTTAAAGTTGATTCAAGTTATGATTACATTGTAGGTGGAATTGTTTACAATCACAATATCAAAATTAAACTTAAAACTGATGAACCTAAAGGTAATTGGATTAATTTTCAAGATCAAGATAAACAGAGCCAAATTTGTAATTCAGAGAGTCAAGATCAATCTGACCACCATTCATCGAAAACCCTTGACTCAAACCATATGAAAGTGGAATAGATGGTTCCTTAAATGAATAGAAACCTTCGACTGAGTTTAGAGACACAGAATTATTCCAATTTCCATTTGAAGAATTAATATTTTTAGAGTTTGAATTTTGGGACAAAGAGACTTGTTCGATTTCTAATTTTGATATTTCTTTTTGTGTATCAGAGAGAACAGACTTCAAGTTACTAATTTTTGTTTCAAGACCAGATATTTCGTTCTCAAGAACTTTCTTTTCAGTGTTTAATGTTTTGATGGTTTTTGTCAAGGCTGCAATCTTTTCAGAATAAAAAACAATATTATTACAATCTTTTGAATCATCTCTAGTAAAGAAACTTTGGGTACCACAAGAATTTTTCGCACTTGCAAGAGACTTAGTCAAGTTTTCTAATTCAATATTTTTTTCAGAGATCAAATTTGTTTTTAATAAAAGATCTGATTTTTTGTTATCCAATGAAATTATGTCAGAGTTTATTTCGTTTTCAACAAGTAATTCTTCATTTCTTTTTTCGACAAGGGATTCTTCAACTGCAATTGATCTTGTTGAATACATTAAATCTCTTGAGTTACTGTTAAGTTCTCCAGAAATACTTTGTCTTTGAAGTTCAACAAATTGTTGTTTGGTTTCATATTGTTTAATACGTTCTTCTGCTTCTTGGATATTTTCAGCAAGTTGTTTTCCTTCGTCACTGTAACTACTTAATTCTGAGAATGTGATGCCATTGTATCTCATTGATTCAAGAATTTTAAGTAACTGGTAGTCTGTTTTGTATTCTTCTGGAATGTCTCCATTCGTATTTTCATTATTAAAGAATCCACCACCAGAAGGACTTAATAAAGATTCAATAATTGTATTTTTTTTACTAATAGTTTTTGTTGATAATTCTTTTTTAGCAAGAATAGTCCATGCTAATTTGCCTCCAATATTTTTTAAATCATCATCTGTAATTCCTCTCTTTTTAAGTTCTTCGTCAATACAATTGTAAATGTAAATTTCTCTTTCGGATGGATTCTTAAAAGTCCCTGCATTTTCACAAATACGATTTTTGTTAATTAACTCTTGGACTTCTTCAAGTTCCTTTCGTTTATTGTCAAGTTCCTTCTGTTCATCAGATTTAAAGTAATCTGTAATACTTTTAATGAAATCTAAAAAGAAGTTTGATTCTGAATTAGAATTTGAGTTTGAGTTATTCATTACTCAATCTTAAAAAAAAATAAAAAAATACTTTCTTAAAAGTTTAGTATTCTGGGTAATACATTGAATTTAATTGTGTTGTGTTAATACTTTCAATAAATTCCAGGCTTGGTATATATTCTTTATATTCTTCCAATTCTTTTGAATCGATTACCTTTTTTCTTAATTCTGGTAATAAACTTTTTAACATATGTAAAATGTGTGCTTTCTTTCGAAATTCCGTCATACACACTTTACCTTGTTTATGTGTTTCAAGGTCACAATCTCCAAAATTATCTGAATAACAGATCTCTTCTTCACACAAGAAACCACAATTAGCTTTATTGTTCCAGAATGGAGAGTAATCAAATCTTGGACAACCTCTTGAACCATCTTCGGACCAATGTTCTTTAAGTTTTGATCTTGGTTCGCTGTATCTTCCACACGAATAACAAATCTCAGTATTACAATGAGAAATTCCATTACATTTATCACTCTTAATGAGGTATACAAGACATCTTGGGCATCTAACTCTTAGAATATCTTGTTCAAGTTTTTCTTTAATCTGGGAAATAACGATATCCATTGTTAATTTTTTATTCTTCAGATATATTTTACTTGAATTTAGATCTGGATTGTAGAAGTACATATTAACGGCAAGTGGATCTTTGGATTCTTCAAGTGTTTTGCATCTAACACATTCATTACTAAAAACTCTTGAACCACAGTGATAACAGAATCTTTTTTGACAGAATATATTTTGATCACAATGAATAATTAGTTCTCCTCTGTTTGAATTGTCAATTGTTTCAAAATCAACAGGAATTCCAGATTTACATGGAACGATAACTTTAGAAATTGGATGGAAGTAATTCACAGGACATTTAACAATTTTGTAACCTGGAAACTGGAATTCTTCTGCCAGTTCAAGATAATCAAAAAATTCTTTTTTTGTCAACACTTTTTTTATATCAGAGTGCGTGAAATAATGTGGCATACCAATTGAGTTCACGCATGAAGTATCAATGATATCAGATTTGGGTAAACTAGGATCACGGAATGGACTCATACATCTAATAAAAGGATGGTTTCTATTAATTTCGTTTCTTTGGAAAATAATGTTACGAAGACATCTGACACAAACCGAATGGACACCGCATCTTGAAACAACAAAAGAATTAATTGGTAGTTTTTTATGGAAAAAGACATTAACATCAATATCAGATATATTACCAAAAATCTCTTTTGGATTGTTTGTTTCTTTTAAACAGATGCAACATTCCAGGGACGTCTCCATTAATTATCTATCTAATAATTTTTAAGTAAAATATTTTTTTACGCACCAATTCATTTTGATTTTTTACGCACGTTTATTTTCTGATTTTTACGCGCTTACTTTGCTCGTTGCTCTCGCGAATTCCTTAAAAGTTTTATTGCGATACAAGTATGAACAAAGAGGAAGTAATTGTTTCATTTGATATTGGTGCGAGGAACCTTGGTTGTTGTGTTCTCAAAAAAAGAACAACAAAAGAAAACGAATTGCCTGAAATCATTTATTGGAATCTAATCAACATTCTTGAAGATGACAAGCCAAATGAGAAAACTTGTACAACAATTATGAAATCTGGAAAGAAGAAAGGGCAAGTCTGTTCAAGAATTTCATATTACAACTGTAAAGAAACAAAAGAGCCAGTTTGTAAAATCCATGATTCACAAAAGAGAAATAAACCAAAAGTGAAAAAGGTAAAAAGTTATACAACCCAAGAGATTAATACAAAGTTACTTGAACGAATGAATGAAGTAAATGAAGAATACAACTTTTGCAAGAATGTTGATACGGTTTTATTAGAACTTCAGCCATCATTCAATCCCAAGATGAAACAGCTTTCTCATACACTTTACTCATGGTTTTTAATGGAGAAGATCAAGAATCCAGAGAACAGAATGAAAAAGATTGAATTTGTCGCAGCGAAGAATAAATTAAAGAAGATTGGAGATATTTACGATGGACCTGCAATTACAACTTCATTAAAAGGAAAGTATCCTAGAACAAAATTCTTTTCCAAGGAATACACAACTTGGTTTATATCGAACGAAGAAGAACAATTTAAATGTTTACTGAGAGATTCAAAGAAAAAGGACGATCTATGTGATTCTTATCTTCAAGGTGTTTGGTTCTTTTTGTTCAAAAAGGGAAGTTACAAAAAAAAGAAATAATTTATTATTATTATTATGGCTACATCAAGAAAATCAAATTCCCCAAAAAAATCAAAATCACCAAGTGTCAAAACTTTAAAAAGTATTGTTTCTGATAGTATTAGAGCCTCTAGTATTACATCTGATGTTATACCAATAGAATTATTATTTTCTGTTATTGAAACAAAATTAGTTAATCAGATTAAATCGAAATCTCAGCATATAATAATACTTGAAGTCAAACAATTATTGAGATACGCAAATAAACTTAATAAAGGAAATTATAAAAAAGAGTTTGACAAGTTAGATTTCATGTCAACAGTTCCAGCTAAGTTAACACCTGGACAATTTTTATTTTATGCTGCAAGAGGAAACAATCCTGATATTGCAAGGCTTTTGTTAGAGAATAGAAAGATTTCTAATAATGATATTAAATCCGCATTTGAAGAATCAATTAAAAAAAGATCGGGTAAAGTTGCACAACTTTTAATCCAAAGTGGTAAATTAAGTCAAGTGGACAGAATTGTTTATAGCGCAGAATTGAAACAAACAGAAGAAGGTTTACGGTTTTATAATAGTTTTATTAGGGTTTGAAAAGATGGTAAATTGCAACTTAAATACAGAGCAACAACGATTAGTTGTTGTGTTAAACCTTTAAGGTTCTTTGTTTTTCTCTAAATTTAAAAGATTACTAGTTAATTGGATTAAGTTTCTTGGTTGTTCTAAGTTTTTCCATTCTTTTTGAAATGTTCAAAAGTCTTTCAATGTTTGTATTAAGATTTGATTCGGTTTTTGAAACAGCACCGCAACAGGGACAATTATTTACTTGCCATCTTTGACAACAACTCCAATGAATGAAATTCTCACAACAATCTGTAAGAATTACTTTCATTCCAGAGAAGATTTGGTCTTTACAGAAAGGACAAATACTTTCATCAGTCTTCTTTTTAATGTATGTTGTTCCAAATTTGTGAAATTCAAATTGAGAATTCATATCAGAGTAAAAAGGTTTAAAAAGATAAAACCTTAGACCATTTTCATTTTATACAAATTTAATTGAAAACAATAAAGGATTTTGGGAAATTAGAAAAGGTGATCGGGTAATTTCCAATTTTAATTTCTGTTAATTATTATGAATACTTTTAAATACCAAAAAGAGAATTCTTTAGAAAAGAGAACGTTTGAGTCAAATAGGATTAAAGAGAAGTACAGTTCAAAGATTCCTGTGATCATTGAAATGAGTCCTGGTGAAAAAAATCTCCAAGATATTGACAAACACAAATACCTTTTACCGAATGATCTTACTCTTGGTAAATTTATGCATGTAATTCGTAAACGTATTAAACTTAATTCTGAACACGCTTTGTTCTTCTCTATTGTAAATGAAACAAATCCTTCAGGAATAATTGGATCACCAGGACAATCTGTTGGAGAAATCTACAATCAACACAAATCAGAAGATAATTTCTTGTATATCAGATACACTTCCGAAAATACTTTTGGATTTTAGAATAACTTTTTATTTTTTTAATGTAAACTTTGAATTTATTTTTTATAGTTTTTATTAATGAATATACAATTTACACAAGAAGATTTAGATTTCCTAAAAAAAGAAACTAGTAATGAAAAACATTATGTTATTCTTAGAACTTTAATATATAATGGATTTCCTTCTGGAAACCCAGATAACAATACAATCTCTAATAGCATCAAGAGTGCTATTGACAATGACAGACAATTTAATATTTCCAAAGAAACAAAAGAAGAGTTTAAAGATATTTTTGTGAGACATTTTAAAGATAAAGACTTTGACATGACTATTGTTGATGAATTATTATCAGACGATGGTATTCAAGAACAAACAGAGAAAATAACCCAAGCTTCAACTACAACATCTATTAAAAAGTTAAACGCCAATGATAGAAAATTTCTATCTAAAAAAAATGATGATGGTGATAATTATACTTCTGTTTTAGAGGAAATTATAAATGATCTAATAACTGATGGCGAAACCAGGTCAGAAACAGAATTTTTAGAGGAAATAAATAAAAATATTGATTCAACCGATGATATTAAAACAGGAGATAAAGAAAAAATGAAACAAATTATGGAAACTTATCTTAAAGAGATATATAATATTGATCCTCATACATTTTTGAATAATTATAATGAGTTAATCATAGATGATAAATCACCTCCACAAGTTGATAACACTTCACGTCGAAAAAATCCACAAGAAAGTTCAACACCAACACCAACACCAACACCAAGAGGAAGTTCTACTGGACAAAATCCACAAGGAAGTTCAAGACCCATTTCATCAACACCAAGAGGAAGTTCTACTGGACAAAATCCACCCAATTCACCACCGAGACGGGGATCGCAAGGTAAGCGTAGTGCGAAAGTACTAAAAAACCAAGACACTAAAGAAAAAAAGGTTAATAGATATGATCTAATAAACCAAGGAAAGTTACAGACGACGAGAGGTAATGTATTAAGTAGTAAAGGAGATTTAACAAAGGATGGTATAATTATTAAGAATATTTTTGGTGAAGGGTATGATAGTAAAAATAATATAATAAAAGAAGTTGACTTTACGACTGTAAGGGAAGAAGAAAGATATGTAAGTGTAATAAAAAAAGAGATAACTAAGTTATTAAATATGAAAAAAGAGAGTAAAATAGTAGAGATGAAGAAACAGTTAGGTAAGATGGGGATCGATAAGTCCGATAGTTTATCAAGATATTTATTTATAATGAATGAGTCAACAATAAATTCTGTGATTGCAAATTTAATAGTTAAAGGACCAGTTTTAAAAGAGATTGTTTTTCAGTTAAGTTACTTGGGTATTCAAGAATATGAAATCAATAAAATCATTAATTATTTTATTGTAAGATACAACCAAGACAAATTAATAGATATTGCATTGGTTCTAAATAATAAATTTAAGTTACAGAGTGGATTAGGTGATATATTATCAGGTATTTATAAAGATTTGTCACGTGAAACAATAGCAATATTAGTTGATAGAAGTGAATTTAGAAACTATCAAAGGAGAGACAGAAAAAAGAAGGAATTTGTTACAAGACCAATAACCAAAAGCACTGAGGATGTATTAAAATTAGATTTCTCAAGAAGCTTTATTAACAAGACTGATCATACAGATAAGAAAACAACGTTTGCACACGCAACAGGGGATGCGTTTACTATAGATTCTAATGAAGCAAAAGGACAGATTTTCAAGATATTGACTGGTATATTTGGAAATATCTTCAATAAAGAAGGTAGTATATTTGGAAGTAAAAACTATAACTATTATAAGATTTATTATGTAGTTGTTAAATTAATGAAAGAATTAAATGATGATTTTTATCTTTTTGATAAAAAGATAACAGAATATCAGATAATTAAAATGTTGATAAATGTTGGTAATTCAAATATAAATAAATTAAGAACTCTAAATGATTTATTAAAAACCAAATCATTTGATACATTTGATTCATTTGTCAATATCTATAAGGATTTGTTCAATGACCAAAACAAAGATATTATTAAGAGTGGTTTATATGAAAGAAAACGTATAATTGATTCAGAAGAAAATATAAAGAAAGGTATCACTCCGTTTTTTATAGGTCATCCAAGTGTTGGTAAAAATAAAGAAACTGTAAATAGTTGTGAATTGGTAGAATTTGAGTTTGTTTCTCTTGAAAATATTGATTTCTTTACATTTTACACATACTCAATTATTCAAGAAATAAAGAGTGATATATTACGTAATTATCAACTTTCACTGGATGGTATCGTTAAATTAGTGAGTGCAATGTTTAATAATAATATGGAAATTTATAAAAACAACGAACATGCAAAATCTGTTTTATGTACCTTTAGTAAGAATGTACTTAACCATAGTAATGCCCATTCAAAGTATAAAAAAATAAAGAAATGTAATAATACAAGAATCGATGATTTAGTATATACAAATGATGGAAATACAATTGATACAGATGCAATTACATCTAATTTCAATAATGTTGATGATCTTCACGACATTAGTTCTATTGCTTTTGATGTATATAATACTCCAAGAGGAAATACAAGTTCTTCTGGTTTACCAATATTTTAGATATATGAAACTTGTTTTGAGTAAATAATTTTATCAACAGTCCACAACAAAACAACAGAGTCTTTTTCTTTATAAGCAGAATTTAATGAAATGTGTAATTTTGCTTTTTTATCTTTATTCAATTGGTAAATATTTGCTGGATTTTCATCTTGATCAAATGCTTTTGTCTCAAACTTTTTATATCTATATTTCACTTTCAAGTACATTTTAGTAGAAGTTGCCAATGTGTAATCAAGACAATCTGAAACTTTAACTGTAAATTCAGAACCTTTTCCCCAATATTGAATAATGTCATTTCTTACGTTTTTGTTAATCTCCTCTATTATACTTTTGGTTGAAGGAGTTAAATTCGGTCTGATAAACCATTTTCCATTCTCATTTTTTTCAAGTCCATTCTCTATTTCTAATTCTTCCGTCTCGAGAGTAAAAGGAACACCGTTGTAAGAAATTTTTGCATTACCAGTTTGAGTTTTAGGATTTGTGTAGTAAACAATTTTTAGTGATTTTGGGTTGATAGAAACTTTCATCTAACTCTAAGGATTAAATAAAAGTAAAAACAAAAACGCTTAATTAAACGGATTTTTAGTTATTTTGAATAATGTGAAGTGCTTTTTCAAAAAGTGTGATATGAACAACAGGAACTTTAATAACAAATTCACCTGAATGAATTTCAACATAATTGTTTAGTTTATTAAGTAATTTGTTATCTCTTAATTCTGTAAGAGGTTTCGGTGGTGATACAAGATTTTCAATGTAGTCGATGTCATTAATAATCCTTTCAGACAAAATTGTTTCATTGATTGAATAAAGTCTCTTACCATTTAGTTTAAATGCAGACATAAATAAATCTCCATAACCGTTTTTAATCTTGTAGTTTTTAACGTTTTCAATTGTTTCTTCTTCAACAGTACATACTTTAAGATCATCAGGATTGAAATTAATAGTGTCAAATGTATCATCAAAAATATTAAAGGGTTTTGTAACGCTCGGGCCTCTGAAAATACTGAAACTGGATTCCCTTCCAGGATTTCTTCCTGAATTTGTTAGTTTATCTAATTCTTCTTGGATCTTTTCAGCATCCTTTGTTCTTAATGTCTCAAGATCTTTGTATAAATCGTTGATTTTTTTATTCTTTAAATTTAAATCAGTATCTTCAGATAAAGCTCCTTTGAAACCTTCTTTGGGTGTAATAATTGGAGTAACTTCTTCTTGGAGTTCTGGGCCTTGTTCTAGGAATGGAAAATCACATTTTCCTTCATTTTCAAACAATTTCTTAATTGATTTTACTGAATTCATTTAATTGTTAAATTTCAAAAAAAAATTAAAAAAACGCAATTCGAGTGTAAATAAGTTTTATTATTTTAAACTGTTTTACGCTTAAATTTGGAAAGGGATGTAATTCTCGGGTTTAAATTGTTTAAGTTTTTCTTTTTGTTCATTGGTCAAGAAATCAGAATTTTCAATCCAAGAATGTAATTTCTCTCTTGTTATTTTTTCATTTGACCTTGTGAGGTCTTTTAATTTAGAATAAGAATCTTCAATTCCCCAAACTTTCAGCTGACAAACTATTGGTTCCGCAAGTAATTCCCAAGAATCTTCCAAAACAGAATTAATTAATTCGACATCAGGTTCTAGTTTTGAGAATCCCTTGACAATTGAATCAAATGAAATCAAAGAGTAAGCAAGTGGCTGAAATATATTTCTAAAAAGTGTCGAATTTGAAAGATCTCTCTGAAGTCTTGAAACAGGAAGTTGATCTGAAAAGAAGTTGCAAAGAGATATGCATAATTTCAAATTTCCTTCTGCGTTTTCAAAATCAATTGGATTAATCTTGTGTGGCATTGTTGAACTTCCGACTTCTGTCTTTACAACTTTCTGTTTGATGTAACCCATTGAAATGTACATCCAGATGTCTCTTACAAGGTCAAGTAATATCACTGCGATTCTTGAAACAAAAGAAAGAATTTCTGCATAAATTTCGTTGTGATCAACTTGACTTGTAAATGTATTTCTAGTTAAACCCAGAACAGTTGTACACCAAATAGATAATTCTTTGTTCCAATTGACATCAGGGAAAATAAGGTAATGAGAATTCAAACCACCAGTTGCTCCACCAATCTTGCAATTGTATTTTTTCTTTTTGAGTTGTTTAATCTGATTGTAAATCCTTTCATTGAATACTTGGATTTGATAACCAAGTGAACTCGGTGTTGCATTTTGTCCATGAGTTTTTGTCACCATAAATGTCTTTTCATATGTGTGGCTAAAGTCAAGAAGAGTCTTGTAAACTAAATTAAGTTTTGGAATGTAGACAGACAAAA
>Ga0316207_10004410_pt1 | contig 12245 bp, 10 predicted proteins | sample 6weekpyrite_MG_FD_204943 | JGI IMG/M metagenome (GOLD analysis project Ga0316207, IMG submission 204943) | Microbial mat bacterial communities from mineral coupon in-situ incubated in ocean water Damariscotta River, Maine, United States -... | ecosystem: Environmental > Aquatic > Marine >... | reverse complement strand
GAATTATCTTCAACCAACAAAATATTTGCATCCTTAAACTGAGGTCGAACACGCATATCCTTTTTTGCGCGCTGAATTGTGTGTCTAGTCACTAGCGGAATGGATTTACCTTGCTGTTTCGCCGTCCATATTACGGAGAGTACTTGTTGCAGTTCAGTGGATCGAGTTGGTTTAACTAGATAGCCATCAAAGCCCAGGCTTTTGACCCGCTCTGAGTCACCTCTTCTACCCGAAGATGTAACAAATACCAGGATACCATCTGTCAGTAGTGATTCGTTTTGTATCGCTTTAGCAAACATTTCTCCATCTAGCTCGGGCATGTAATAATCGGTAATCACAATTTGATAGGGATCTTTGGCATCTATCGCATTTCTCATTTTTTCGATTGCATCTTGGCCCGTGTGAGATTCATCAATTCTTAAATTTAAGCTTTTCAGTTGTTCAATTAAAATTATACGGGCTGTACTGGTATCATCAACCACCAAACAACGAAGACCATTAAATGCATCATGATTTTCAAGCATACGTGGATCAATTTCCTGTTTACTGTCTCCAAGTTTTATGTGTAATCGAAATGTGGTTCCCTCACCCAGTTTACTGCTTATCGCGATATCACCGCGCATCATTTGACAAAGCTGTTTGGTGATAGCCAAACCCAAGCCAGTACCGCCATATTTCCGAGTGGTAGAACCATCAGCTTGATCAAATTTATTAAAGATCGTATCCAATTTATCTTCGGGAATTCCAATGCCTGTATCTTCGACCGACATAGAGAACTCGACGGTATCGTCATCGATCCTCTGAGAATCAACCGTTGTCACAATATGGCCAATTTCTGTAAACTTGATGGCATTGCTTAAGAGATTAAATAAGATTTGTCTAACACGACCTGGGTCACCAATGACGTGTCTCGGGGTTCCCGGCTTGTATCTCAATAATAGCTCTAGGTCTTTATCCCGACATTTTAGTGCAATCATTTCGCTGACATCTTCGGTAAGTGTTTGCAGGTCAAACGGTAACGTTTCTAAATCTAATTTTCCGGCTTCAATTTTTGAAAAATCCAAAATATCGTTAATGATTGTCAAAAGCGCATCAGCAGACTTCATTGTGGTATCCGCATAATGACGTTGTTTCTGCGACAAATCTGTTTTCTGTAACAAACCCGTCATACCAATTACACCATTCATTGGCGTTCGAATCTCATGACTCATCATTGCCAAAAACTCACCTTTCGCTTGGCTTGCCATTAACGCATCGTCGCTGGCAATTTCTAACTCTTTAGTTTTTATTTCCAAATCCTGGATGAGTTTTAGATGATTTTCCTCAAGCTTAAAGCTACTGATTCGGCCACCGAGCCTTGCGGACACATCATGCATGTAAATGCGTTCATCTTCGTCCAGGGGTTTTCCAGAAAATAGAACGAGCACGCCGACACACTCAATCCCACTAAAAACGGGCCAACCTATAATACATTGCGGCTTAATTTCTCCAATTGAGACTGATATTTGAAATGAATTTTTCTCGAAAGGCCCAATGATTTCTTGTACCGCATTGGTTTGAAATACCTTTGCTGCAAAATCATCTTTCATCAAATTTCGGAGCTCTATTGTATCTTGGCCGTGAGTGACAATGCACTGTGGCTTTAGTTCGCCTGTTTCGGAAGAAGTATAGAGCGCCAGACCTAACAGTTTTAATTCTTTAAAAATCTCTTCGGATGCTTCTTGTATGGCAGCTGAAACATCCACGTTTGCAAGTTTATTAATAAATTGTGTGGTAGCAGTTTGCCATCGTGCATTCGATCGCAAATTATTTCTCATGCGATCAATTGCTGTCAGAAGTTTTCCTGTTTCATTATTATCGTGATATGTAATATCAACATCAAAATCGTTGGCGGCAATGCGATTTGAGATCGCAATTGAGTATTTAATTGCAGAATTTATTTGCTTTGATATTGTCACCATTAAAAATGCTAACAATGTGAAGATTCCAATACCAAAAGCTATTCCATAAAATTGAAATCGATTGATATTGCTTTGAACCAATTCAAGTTCGCGATTAAACTCACTCTCGAGATAAAATCGCAACTCGTGAATTTTGGTTTGGATGTGTTTTTTCTGAGTGCTTGCTTCAGCATTTAGTGCTTCTGAAGTGGCTGGCTTGCCCTCATTTGACAAGTGACTCTGGTGCAGATTGGCCAACGAATAGTACTGTTCAAACGATCGCTGTAATGACACCACTTTTTGGGTCGTACTAGGCGTAAGCGATTTAATTTCTTCAAGGCTTGCCAACACCTGATCAGCAGTTTCATCAATTTCCGGAAGAGCTGACGTATCTCGTCTAGATTTTGGAACACTGAGAACTAGATTTTTTTCAACGGATTCTGACACCGCATTAATCAACAACAAAGTTGGGTAGTACTTTTCTTTTACGACCTCAACATTTTTTACCACCGCAAAAGAGACGTAAGTGCCATAGGAAAAATAAATTAAAAAACCAAGCAATCCAGCCAGTGCCAATATTGCTATTTTTGTTCTAATTCTAAGTTTTGAAAACCAATTCACGTACAGTTTTATTCCAAGATTTAATTTGCAAAGCTAACGATTCACAATGGATATTAACGGTAAAAACCGAAAAACCTTAATAAGAATCGGACTAACGATTACACCTTCACTTTAATCACTTACAGAGCATTATCTTCTCCAATTTTTTCAAAGGGGGTTTTATCAAAAGACAGTTTTAGACTTTTCATTTGCGGCTTATGACTTGTCGATATTTTTGACATACCCATTCTTCAATTTTTGCAACATATTGATATGTGGATAATTTTATCTTTGGCGCTACATTTGCCTATTGTAAAAATGTAAACACAGATTTGTATTTGCCCGTTTATTTCTTAAGGAATGAGGAAAAATAAATGAAAAATAGATACGTTTTATTAAGACTTCTTCTTATCAGCTTCGCACTAGTTTTCTATATAACTCCATCACATGCCGGCCCTATCTTTATTTCAGGTCATGATCCAGATTTTCATGCAGCTGATGACCCAAATGCTGGAAATCTCCTCTCTGCAGGAGTCAATTACGTAGTTGATAATTCAACTAACACTGGGGATAAGTTTTTGTGGGTTGAGTCTGATGCGGGATTAGCTGGAGGTATTGCCATTGCTCCTGGACATCGAAGAGGGGAATACGGATTAAACAGCATTGGTTTAATTCGTGGAACCGATTACGATTGGGTATCGGGAACCGATTTAGCTAGCGTTGATCTATCGTTATATAGCGCGATTGCAGTCGCTTCAGATTTTGGTGGCATGCTAACTCAAACAGAATTGGATGCATTAAACGCAAGAACCGACGATATTGCTGACTTCGTTAACGATGGTGGCGGTTTATTAGCGTTATCGGAAGGACACAATGACGGACACACAACCTCAAGCGGTTGGTTCGACTATTTACCTGTTGATGTGTCTTCTGGTGTACTTTCCGGTTCAACTTTTCAGGTAACTGCATACGGTGCTACTGAATTTGGTTTAACCGATGCGGATGTGAGTACTTATTCTCATAGCTACTTCGAAGAAGATTACGGATTAAATGTAGTGAGCATGAATAGCTCGGGTCAAATAATGACGCTAGCTGGAATTGTAAATATTGATGACGGTGGATTCACTCCAGTACCTGAGCCTTCTTCTTTAATACTATTATCAATGGGTTTGCTTGGGTTAAGATATAAATTGAAAAACGCTTCGTAAGCTTAATTCATTTTGAAAATAAGTGATCTATAGAAAAGGTCAAATTATCTTTGACCTTTTCGTATGTCGGCAGCAATGCCGTTATAATGGAAACGCTTCCGATTTTTCTCACTTACACCAATCGTAAACCAGCAACATCAAATGCTTCAAATTTTCTTTCCATCAAACCACATTTTTTTGCCGCTTCACGCCAAGGTGCTATATGGGGAGCGAGTAGATGCCTATCAAGACTTTCGTGATCCGGCCATAATTCAGAAAAGCGTCACGTGCCCGGCACTAGCACGTCTTCAGAAACGTCATAAGCAATACAACCGTCTTTTTTATATGTCGTTTCAACAAGCTTTTTTAGATGAGGTAGAACTTCCGGTACTCTATCCGGTGGAAATTTGAGAATGCCGAATACGGCTACTTTGGCTTGCATATCAATTCCTTTTTTCACACAAAACTCTTCATCCATTGAAAAAAATTAAAATTAAAAACGGTAATTTAGCGAACTAAAATATATACTATTCGTTTTATCCACTTGCTGAGGGGGACGGTTATCATGAGTTTGTTCTAAGGTAAACGAAATCGATAATTTATCACTGACACTCACCTGAAACCCAAATATATTCAATATACGATAGTCTTTTGGTTCATCAAGCGCGGGCTGAAGGTAGAGGGTTTCAAAAATCGAGAATTTTTTCGTTACCTCAAACCGCTCTAACAAATAAATATTCCCACGAGCAATATCGAATTGTCCTGAATCATTACTTCCTGTTACCGTTTTAATCTCTTCTCGACTAAAAAATCCACCCAGACCCAAATACGTAAGCTGGCGCTCGTTTAATGTTGGGCCGCCAAAACGAATTCCACCACCGAATAATCCGCGAAAATTTAAACGGGAAAAAGTATCATATTCCACTTGCGAAAATAATTCCCAAGAGAGGTGACGGGAAATATCATCGATGCGACGGGCATGCAAGAAAGCCTTGTCCTGGTCCTTGGTGCCACGGCTTTCCCCATAGGCATAATTTAAATTGAGATAATATAACCGGGAGAGATGATCTGCTTTTTCAGTATTCCACTGTGCATTAGCGCTAGAATTTACCCGGAATCGATCAGTGGTACCGGATGCACCGGAAAAACCCAGTTTAATACCCGCTTCAAATCCCGGTTTATTTTTGCCGAGGTGAAGGCTATCAACATTAACAATCGCATAAGCGTTTGTCAGAAACAGATATAGAGCAAGAAAACTAACTATTTGAAAAAACATGGGGTTTGCACTCAGTTCGAGGTTAAAACACCAGTATAGAGGATATATGACAATGAGAAAATGGGGGGAAATATCTACTCAAGACGGTATTTACTGTTTAACGAGTAAGATACAACTAAAAACTCAAAAACTGGATTCAAGGTTGGTTTGCAAAAATGAAAATCTGGGATTTATTATTGTCTTCTCATTCCAGAGCAACTTTAACTTACGCCAATGGAATGCATTTCCCTAACAACAAATTGCACCAGCAAATTCATCAGGGAAATGCAACTCAATTTACCTACGTGAGTTTCAAGTTTTCTTTCGTGAAATCAGGCCAAGCAGACCTAATGACAATAATGCAAGTGGTGCTGGTGAAGGCACATTAACAATATCATCGTTGTGACCATCTGAGACGCCATCATAGTCGTAAGTTAATCCACTCACGGTTGAAAATCCCGCGTTTGAGGAAATCGTTAAGTAGCTAATCAAACTTCCACCGCCTAACAAGGTAGAAGTATCATTTACGTCACTAAGGGCAGAGATAAAGAAGGAATCAAGTAAAACATCCGTGTCGGAATATACTGAATAGGTCGCATCAAATCCGCCAATCACTAAGTAATCAAGTGTTAAAAAGTCGGTCCCGCCATCTACGAAATTTATTCTACCAGTAACAGGGTCTGGAATATCTGAAACAAATCCGTTGGCTACTCCAATTCCATCGAATGAGTCTCTGGAATCCGTGTAAAGATACATGTTATCAATAGTGATTCCATAGTTTGCCTCAAAATAAGTATTAGCTGCGGCGTCAACGTCATACTGAGATCCTGGAAAACTATAATCTGAAAAATCTGGGGTAAACAGTATCGCTTGAGCGGATGTTGTCATCAAACCAAAAACTAAAAATGCGAGTATTTTTTTCATTTTTTTATCCTTAAATTAATTTATTTCTCGTACTCACAGAGAAGCTAAAAAATATTAGATCCTCCCCAATAAATCAATGAACTACAACCTTGAATATATCATAATGTAGTTTTTAACAACATCGCTATAAGCAGATAAATTTGGAATAAATTTTCACATCGTCGCTGTATTGTTGTGATTTTAATCGAAGTTTTTGCGAGAAGTGTTCTTCTTAAAAATAATTATTATTTTTGCCAATCTGGCTCTCAATTGTTCTCAATTTGTGAATATTATTCGAAACCAAAATAGGAAAGTATAGTTAGGAATTTCTTCCACATTTTATAAATACACAAACGCAATATGATAAATTTCAGTTGCCACTGTTTCCATCGCCATTGGTTACTGTTCCGCTTTGCTGAGCAATACGACGTCCTAATCATTTTTTTCATATGCAACAAAGTTTTTCGAATCCAAATTAAGAATCAAGGCGAAAGAACTCGCCGGTATATCTGACTTTAGGTGGCACGACTTACGCCACACTTGGGCAAGCCGGCACGTTCAAGCGGGGACTTCTCTTCCTCGTTTGATGAAGTTAGGTGGCTGGAAATCTTATGAAATGGTTTTGCGTTATGCTCACTTATCAGCCAAACATTTGATAGATGATGCGGAGCGAATTAACCGTGGAATTGATAAGCCAGCGCTTGCGCTTGCACACCAAAGGACACACTGATGGGACACATTATTTTTTTGGTAAGTTGGAAATTGACGTAAGTGCTTGAAAGAAATGGGGTGGCCAACGGGGCTCGAACCCGCGACAACCGGAATCACAATCCGGGACTCTACCAACTGAGCTATGGCCACCATTGGAACTTTGTTTTCTTTTTATTATCAATCAGTTAGTTAGCTTGAGTAGATCAGGCCGTTGCTAATTGAAGGCCGCAAAGTATAGAGGCATCAAGGCTGTTTGACAAGTGAAAATTATCACCCGCTATCGAATGGAAAGGGAGTTCAAAATTCAATCAATATTACTATCCTCATTGCCTTCATCAGCCAATGGAATATCTTTGGGGGTTTCCAAGCTAATTTGACCTAACGCGCCACTCCGAAAATCATGTAACAAGACTTCTGAGGCTTTGTGTAAATCAATTTTTCCGCCCGCTCGTAGTCCGCCTCGTTTACGCCCTATTTCCTCTAGCATTGCCATATCAGAACCCGGTAGCTGCTTGAGTTTATACCGTGATATTAATTGTTCTGGATAATTAGTTAGAAAGTAGTCCGCTGCGAAAAGCGCAATATCTTCAAATTCAATGGCGGTATTCTTGATCGCGCCGCTAATTGCTAAACGATAACCGCTATTTTCATCGCTAATTTTTGGCCATAAAAAACCGGGGGTATCGCTAAGTACAATACCATTATCCAAATCTATTCGCTGTTGGCGTTTGGTAACCGCCGGCTCGTTTCCCACTTTTGCGATATTCTTACCCGCCAATATATTGATGATGGTGGACTTACCCACGTTGGGGATTCCCATTATCATGGTACGAATGGTTTTGATTCCGGCGGTGCGTTCCGGCACCAGCTTTCTACATAAGTCAGGTAATTTTCTAACTTGGCCGCGCTGAGTAGAGGTAAGCACCAAAGCGCGCACATCCGGTAATTGATCAAAATGTTCTTGCCAACACTTTGTAATAATAGGATCGGCTAAATCACTTTTGTTGAGTATCTTAATGCAAGGGCGGTTTTGGCGAAGTTCATCAATTAATGGATTCTCACTGCTATAAGGAATTCGAGCATCCAACACTTCTAGCACCAGATCAATGTCCGGCATCGCTTCTTTAATCTTTTTTCGAGCCTTGTGCATATGACCCGGAAACCAATTGATTGCCATTACGCTATCTCTTTTTGAAAGACGCGATTCTACAATAAATTAGCCATTTAACCTATGAAAGAAAGTGGGAGAGAATATGAGCGGGAGGAATATCTTTGATATCAAGGTACAACACTTGGCCCTGTGGGAAGGGAACCAAGTGTTGCAATCACCGTGTTACTACCCGGCTGTCATTGGCAAAATAACAAAAAGTAAAATAATCAAACCCATCATAACTGCTGGTAAAGTTGCATTTCCCATTTTAAAATCCCCTTCACATTTTGCGGCGACCTAACACCCGCACTCGGTTCGAATTTGCAAGATCCAATATCATTTCTTCGCCTGTTATTTCAAAAAAATGTCTTTCTTCACTTGCCCTTACAGACGACTTAACCTTACCACTAGTACTGATAATAAAACAAGAAAAATTACCACAAAAGTTTTATGGGAGGGGCATAAACAATACTTATATGAGGGACTTTTAAGCTGTTGTAATAAAAGAATAAATTAGCATTTTACTGGGTTTTTTAACCTAGCAAAGCAGTCAACTTCCCTCAATTTTGGAAGGTTATTTTGAACGTAATTCATCCATAATACTCGGTCTAAGCCGCGGGTTTTTAACGCTTTTTTCAAGCCAGTAAAAATAAAATATGAACTCATTTTCACAATCCACTATCATAGTGATTGCAGCTTTAAAGGACTAAAAATGACAACCATAATTGAAATAAATCACCTAGTAAAACACTACGGTGATGTCCATGCCGTCAATGATTTAAGCCTATCGATCCCTAAAGGTATTTGCTTTGGTTTACTGGGCCCTAATGGTGCAGGAAAATCCACCACAATCGAGATCGCCGAAGGCATTCTAGAAGCTACATCGGGGGAAATTCTTTATAAAGGTAAATCGCTCGATCACACATTTCGCGAAGAAGCTGGCATTCAATTTCAGGCAACGGCTTTACAAGAATTTCTTACCGTTCGGGAAACATTAAAAATGTTCCACGACCTTTATGAAAAAACCATGGAATGGGACGATCTTGTTTCTTTGTGCAACCTTGATGAACTTCTCGATCGCGATAATCAAAAACTTTCTGGCGGGCAACGTCAGCGGCTATTGCTAGCGCTTGCCCTTGTTAACGACCCAGAAATTGTGTTTCTCGACGAACCCACTACCGGCTTGGATCCTCAAGCAAGGCGTAATTTTTGGGATTTGGTCAAATCCATTCGCGAAAGAAAAAAAACCATCGTGCTCACCACTCACTACATGGATGAAGCTTACGAACTCTGTGATGAAATCGTTATTGTGGACAAAGGCAAAATTATCGCGCAAGGTACTCCTCAAGCGCTACTCAAAAACCATTTTGGAGATACCATTCTCCAGTTACCAGATCATATCCTGTCAGAAAATGATGCTAACTCACTGGGCTTTAAATTTGTGGTGCGAAATAACTGGACAGAAATTCAGTCGGATAACCCCGACGAAACGATTAAAAAACTAATTGAACGCAATATCCCCTTAGCACAAATGCGTCTGAGAGAATGGAGTTTGGAAGATTTGTTTATCGCGCTTACTGGCAAACAATTGAGACAATAAATATGAAACGCTTTTTAGCCGTATTAAACGCCCGTAATTTAGAGTTTGTAAGAGATCGGTCTGCGCTGGCTTGGACTCTTTTCATGCCATTTTTTCTGATCATTGGATTTGCCGTTATTTTTTCTGGTGACGACAAAACCCTGTACAACGTGGGTGTCTTAAATCCCTCTGCAAAAACCATCGAATTTCTCGATACAAAGTTTATTCATGCAATTGAGTTTGAAGAACAAAATATCGCGCTTGATAAATTAAAACATCATCGATTGGATATGGTCATTAGCCTGGGAAGCAACAACCAATACTGGATAAACGACAGCTCACCTAACGGTTATTTACTCGAACGCATACTTTGGGGTACCGGCGGCAAGCCATTCACCCGAGAGATTGTTGCCGGGGAAGAAATCGATTACGTGGACTGGGTGCTTCCCGGTATTCTTTCATTCAACATTATGTTCGGTTGTCTGTTTGGTGTGGGCTATGTCATCGTACGGTACCGCAAGTCTGGTTTCTTAAAACGATTAAAGGCCACTCCTTTAAAATCGGTCGAATTTCTTCTCGCACAAATGATGTCTCGACTCATACTGATGATGGTTATCACAATGGTTGTCTTGGTTGGTAGTGCAATAATGGTTGATTTCACCATGCACGGATCATATGTATTACTGTTATTTATTTTCCTTGTGGGCTCGGTATGCATGATTTCGCTTGGCCTTATTGTTGCCGCCAGAATTACCAGCGAAGAATTAGCCGGCGGGTTGTTGAATCTAGCAACATGGCCCATGATGGTGATGTCTGGCGTTTGGTTTTCACTAGAAGGCACACATCCATTTATTCAATACACGGCACAAATTCTCCCACTAACACATATCGTGGACGCTTCACGCGCCGTGATGACTGAAGGTGCGACATTCATTGACGTATCCAACCATTTGATTGTGCTGTCAGTGATGAGTGTTGTGTTTTTAGGCATCGGAGCAAAAATTTTTCGCTGGGACTAAATATTCTTAAAAAAATATAAAGGTGAGTGACTCGCTATGCAAACTTTACCGCTAAAAAACTCAATGTTGGCCGAGCAACCATTATCATTCGACTTCATTGATCATTTCGAAATTTCACTACAAAGAAACGATGTTGAATCATGGGAACCCGTTGCAGCCTTTTTTCAATGTTCGCCCGCATGGGTAACTGCGTTGTTTAAAATGCGTAACGCATTGGTAAAAAAGCTGGGCTTAAAAGCAGAACTTGCCAATTTGGAAAAGATGCAACCTCCGTTCAAAAAGGGTGACAAATTTGGATTATTTAACCTTTATGAAATTAATCAAAATGAGAGCATCATGGGAGAAGACGATTTCCATCTCGACTTCAGGCTCTCATTTCAGATTGATGAAAATAACGTGTTACATGGTACAACAGGTGTTTCATACAATAATATTTTTGGTAAAATCTATCTTTTCTTCGTAAAACCTTTTCATCAATTAATCGTGCCATATATGTTAAAAAAAATGGCGAAACTAATAAATGAAAAATCGCTTTCACAGCATAGTCAGCGGTCAAGATAGTGAGCCATTATTTCATCTCAACAGACAAATCCAAACTCAATGTTCCGATGATTCACGATTATTTATGCCATCATTCTTATTGGGCAAAGGGTCGTAGCCTGGCGCGCGTCGAAAAGTCCATTGAAAATTCCATTTGTTTTGGCTTATATAATGATAACGACGAAATGATTGGCTTCTCGAGAGTTTTAACTGACGGCGTCGTATTTTCCTACCTAATGGATGTCTTTCTTGCTGAGCAATATCGTGGCCAAGGACTTGGTAAAAAATTGGTTGAAACCGCCCTGGCCCATCCAGAATGTCAGACTCGGTTATGGTTTTTAGGAACACAAGATGCGCATGGACTATACGAGAAATATGGTTTTGAGAAATTGTCAGACCCCAATCGTTTTATGTTAAAACGGGATACAGATTATGCGTAAATCATAAGAATAAAGGTAGCAGGCGGTGAAGTAATAATGGATAAGTCATCACTCAAAGGGCACTGGTTTATCGCGAATTTTCTTGATACCGAAGGTAATAAGGTTGCACGCTGCCTTGTTTAAATCGCTTTTCAACATTAATACGAATTATTATTGGGCAGCGATGTCTTTATGTAATTGATAAAATAATTTATTTGTACTCACATGACCTCCATAATCAAACCAATGAGCATCGACGACATTATTTCGCGAAAAGCACGGAATACCGATTTGAACAATATACAACAGTTGCTAGACGACAATCAGCTACCCATTGATGATTGCAGCGTCCATCTGAAGAATTTTATTGTCTTGGAACACAATGAAAAGATCATTGTCGTTGGTGGAATTGAAATTTTTCACGATCTAGGGTTAATTCGGTCAATCACCGTTAATAAAAGATATCGTAATAGTGGTTTAGGGAAACACATGTGTCAGCTTATAAGCGATAAAGCGGTCTCTCAAGGGATTAAGAGACTCTATCTTTTAACCGAAACAGCGCAAGCTTTCTTTGAGGGACAAGGATTTAGAGTAATTGATAGAGCCAACGCTCCCGCAGAGATAAAATCAACACAACAATTCGATAAATTATGTCCTTCAAGCGCGGTGTTAATGCTAAGGTCAATTTAAACCAAACTTTGAGCACTGAACGGGAATATCCAGTAACCACAATATCAATCTCGCAGATCCACATTGGAGTAATGTTCTACATTCGGCAATGGATCGTAAAAATGATGTAACTTATCTCGCCAAATTTGATATTCTTTTGATTCGCGAAACCCTTTTGTGTGATCTTCCAATCTCTGCCACTTCACGAGTAGAATATATCGGTTATCTTTTTCTATACATCGTTGAAGCTCATGTGAAATATACCCCTTCATA
>Ga0316207_10004409_pt1 | contig 12246 bp, 10 predicted proteins | sample 6weekpyrite_MG_FD_204943 | JGI IMG/M metagenome (GOLD analysis project Ga0316207, IMG submission 204943) | Microbial mat bacterial communities from mineral coupon in-situ incubated in ocean water Damariscotta River, Maine, United States -... | ecosystem: Environmental > Aquatic > Marine >... | reverse complement strand
CGATTTGGCGCCAGTTTTTATCAGCTACCCATTAATAGTGAAAAAGTGACGCTTGTAAAAGAAGCTCACCAAATTGAACAGCAATATCAATTTGGTGATGAGTTTCTTATTCCTTTAAAAGCGGGTGAAATACTGCAATGGAAGTTACAATAAATTAAAGTGAGTATAAAACGACTAATGCCACAACGTTAACTGCAATTAAACTTCCAACTAACAACACCTGATAGATTTCTTTTAATTCCATATATTATCCCCCTTTCTTTTTTCCTAACCTGACTCTCCAAAGCTACGTATTATTAGGAGATTAACCAAGTGAAATACTCTGTCTTCAGGTATCTCATTCAGTGTGCTTACTTTAATTCAAGAAATACAAAAAATATGTGAAATATTCACGTTTTTAAACCGTAACACCCCACAGAATCCATGCTTGAACAGAGGCATTATTCTTACACCCAATATCGAACCAGATAACTCAGGATAAGAATATGTTAAATATCGCGGTTTATGGAGAACACACTCTATCGGTTAATGCTATCTGCCGTCTGCTTGATGATGAAATAGCGTTTAATCCGCAAGCTATCAAACCAGGTAACGAGTACAAGCGCCTGTACACTGAACAAACTAGACAAGATGTGATTGTTTATTGTGTAAATGGCTATTCCAATACTTTATTTAAAGAAGTAGAAAAACTTCATCGACATGCACCCAAGATTAAAAAAGTGCTGATTATTTCGATGGCACATAATCAATTTATCAAAAAATTACTTAAAGCCGGTATAGATTCAATCGTAAGTTACACTTGCACACCTGAAGAGCTGACTCAGGCAATTCAATATGCTATTTTAAATCAGCAATTTATTAGCCATGACTTAAGTCAGATGATTATTAAAAACAAATATCCATCATGCTTTAATAGTTTATCGCAACGCGAACTGGAAATTACTTACATGCTTGCAAATGGCATGAATGTTAAAACAGTTTCAAGTGAGTTGGACATTAGTCCTAAAACAGTAAATACCTATCGCTACCGAATTTTTAATAAACTCGATATAGATCGTAATATTGATTTGTTCCGAATGGTAAGTCAGGAAGCGGCTTATATGCTGCAGGCCTAGATTTTTATTTTGTTTCACAGCACACTACGAGAGCTGCGAGTACCTTTTTCTTGTGTGCGCAAGAAAAAGATACCAAAAAGAAAAGAAGCGTACCCCTCGTCGTAACCCATTTTACTTATCCTTTTTTGTTTCGCGGGGTTTTTAATCCCCTTAAGGCATGCCGAATAGGAATGACTAAAATTCGAATCGAGCGAGCGCATGTCGAGTGAGACTTGCTAGCTGAAGTAACACGCAAGCGCAGCAAGTCAGCGAGTTCGTAAGCGCGAATTTTAGTTGTTTCTATGAGGGCACAGGCGGTAGCCTGCATGACTTTGGGGAGCACTTCTTTGGCTACTTTCTTGTTGCCACAAGAAAGTACGCTCGCCTACAGCGCGTTAGCGCGAGGCGAAACGATTTTAACTATAAGATTGCCACGCCACTTCGTGGCTCGCAATGACAAACTTAGCCCACGCAGTGAAATGTATTAAAGAGAAAGACTAATAATGCGACGGCAAGCATTCATTAATCGTAATACGCTTATGATCAATACTGATGTAACCACCAATGCTTAAATCTTTAAGAATCTTAGCGACCATTTCACGTGAAGCACCAACTCGGTTTGCAATATCCTGCTGGGTCAGTTTCATATCAATCACCAGCTCATCATCTTTTTCCGATGCCAGTGAAAGTAAAGTTTTGGCAACTCGACCATAAACATCAAGCAGTGCAAGACTGCGAACATTGTCAGTCAGGTCACGTACACGATGAGTTAAACCCCGAATAAGATTAAAAGCCAGCTCCGGGTTGGCTGACAGAACATTTTTGAAGTCTGTTTTACTGATAACAAGAAATGTCGATTTTTCAGCGGTAACAACAGACGCTGACCGTTTGTCATCATCCACAAGTGCCAGCTCACCAAAGTAATCGCCCTCTCCCTGAGAGTTGAGGATAACTTCTTTACCATTTTCGTCACTCAGGTAAACCGTGACCCGGCCGGATACAATCACGTAGAGGCTATCAGAACTGTCCCCTTCGTTGATGATAACGCTGTTTTTTGGATAATTACGTGTAACTGCACACTTTTTAACCGCTTCCAGCTCATCATCAGAAAGATTATCAAAGATAGGCACCTTTCTTAGCATTTCTAGCATCTTCGCCTCGACAGCATAGTTTATTGGTGTTTTTTTAATCGCTTCCATTTCATTATCTTTTATATGTGATATTTTTCAAGTATAAGTTAGCATTCTTTAAATAAAAATTTCTTACTCAAACTATCTGGTATTGTTTAACGAATGTTTATTTAAGCAATACAAATACCGGAATTCATGTTAACTAAGTTATGGCGACAATACCAAAATTAACCCTCTATAAAAGTGTAATTTTTGGCATTTTAATTGTTATTATTGGCACTGCCGTACAGTTTTTAAGCACTTCAACACAGATCGACAGTAAAATAGGGTTGGACACCTTGTTCAAACTACGCGGCACCGTTGCACCACCTGATGAAACCGTTATTGTTGCTATCGATAAGCTGGCATCCTCTCACTATGGATTTAGCAATGAACCACTTGCATGGAGCCGCGACTACCACGCTAAAATAATCCAGAAACTCCAACAGGCTGGCGCAAAATTAATTATCTTCGATATTTTTTTTAAACGTCAACGGAACGAAAAGCATGATCAGTTCTTTGCAGAGGAAATAAAAAAAGCCGGGAACGTTATTCTCTTTGCAAAACTGAACCGTGAGCTTCTTGATACAGAAGGCAAAACCCCCGAAACACTCAACATTGACAATATTTTAAGTCTCGAAACAATACAACAACCACTCGACCAGTTCAGCCAGGCAGCACTGACTACGGCACCCTTTACATTGCCAAAGTTTCCAACAAAAGTGACTCGCTTCTGGACTTTTCGTGCAACTGCAGGCGACACGCCGACTATACCTATCATTGCACTACACTATTATCATCAACAAGAATTCAAACCACTGATTGAAAGCATTATTAAAAATGAAAACAATCCGTCAATTAATAGCATCGTAAGACAGGTACGAGAAAACATCTTGCAAGATAAGAGTCAAACCAAACAACTAATAGCTAATATTGCAGCCACAAAGAATTTGGCACTTAATAACTTACTTGCAGCCTACTCTGGCCCATCACAACCCTATCTGAACTTCTATGGTCCACCACGCACCATTACAACCTTTACCTATAATCAGGTATTAGAAAACAAAATTCCGAAGTCTTACAGTTTTAAAGATAAGATTGTATTCGTCGGTTTTTCTGAAAAACTGGAACCAGAACAAAAAGATAATTTTAACACCGTCTTCTCTCAGGAGAATGGTTTAGACTTAAGCGGGATAGAAATATCTGCAACCGCATTTTCAAACCTGTTACATAACACCACTATCAAACCTGTATCTACACAAACTGCTTTTCTTATTATTATAGTTTTTGGTTTTGTGGTGGGCTTTGTTTGCAGAGCGTTTCGCGAATACCTTGCACTAGGATTGTGCATTAGCTTATCCGCTTTATATCTGCATATTGCATTGAACCAGTTCAGTTCATATGCCACATGGTTACCCTTATTCGTTCCAATCTTGATTCAGGCACCACTAGCACTAGTGTTAGGATTAAGCTGGAACATGTTAGACAGCTATCGTGCACGAAAAGAAATGCGCCATGCATTTAGTTATTACGTGCCAGAAAAAATGGTTGACTTACTCACTGAGCAAAAACAACCCATTGAGCATTCACAACAATTACAGTACGGCGTGTGTATGGCAACCGATGCCGAACAGTACACTCAACTAGCAGAAACACTTTCTCCTGAAGATCTTGCTGAGTTAATGAATCAGTATTACGAAAATTTATTCTCAGCGGTTAGAAAAAATAAAGGTACGGTATCCGATATTATTGGTGATGCCATGCTTGCTTTATGGCTGCCAACTGTAAACAATAATAAAGATGATCAATCAAGTCATATTGAAGTCTGTATACAGGCTTGTCTGACTGCTTTGGAAATTATTAAAACACATGGCATAGTTTATAGCATTGCTAACAAGCAAATTACTCTGCCAACTCGCATTGGCCTGCATGCAGGTGAAATGATGATCGGCAATGTGGGTGCCGTTGATCATTATGAATACCGAGCAGTAGGCGACATTGTTAATACAACAAACCGAATTGAAGGATTAAACAAACGTTTTGGCACTTACTTGCTTGCATCACAATCAGTTGTTCAAGAAACCGATCAATTTCTTGCCCGTAATATCGGAAACTTTTTATTGGCCGGAAAACATCAGGCTATAACTTTATATGAAATTATAAAATTAAAAGCACATGCGACTGTTATTGAAGAAAACAATGTTGACGAATTTCATCAAGCATTAGCCTTGTTTCAACAAGGCTTGTTACAACAAGCAGAAGTTGCTTTCACCAACCTGTGTAAGACAATCCCTACTGATAATGTAGTCCATTTTTATTTACAACAATGCAAACAACAAAGTACAATAAGCGAAGATTCAGTGAGTGATGACTGGGACGGAACGATAAAAATCACTAACAAATAAAAACTGTTTCCGTGAATGTATATTCACACTCCCTTCTAAAGCATCACTAGATACAATTATAAAAGCAGGACTAACAAGGACAGTATGAATAAGACAAGGAGCGAAGTAATACCTCGCATGTCTAAATGAAAAGGATTTACTATGCGGGTTGTACAACACAAGCTGATAAGAAGTGCTCTACTATTAAGCACTGCATTCACACTATTTTACAGTAGTGCATCCTACGCTTATAACTGTGAAAAATGGGTTGCAAAATTACAATCAGCACAAGGAAGCGTTCAGGTCAGACAAGATAAAAACCAGTGGATAGAAGTAAAACGTAATGCAACCTTTTGTAAAGGTGATATTTTAAGAGTACAGGAAAACAGCCGGGCTGCCTTACTGCTTAAAAACAACTCCATTCTGCGTTTAAAACAAAACACAACCATCACCTTTACTAACTTGTCACCCGACAAACCATCGGTTGTTACCGTAAGCGAAGGGGTTGCTCACTTTATAAGTAGAATTAAAGCCGCCTTTGAAGTTATTACACCATTTATCAACGCCGCACTCGAAGGAACTGAATTCGTTGTTGATGTAAGAAGTGATTTAGCTGAAGTGACCGTGTACGAAGGTATTGTGCGCGCTTACAATAAACACGGTGAAGTACGCTTAACAACAAACCAAACAGCGCAAGCAAAAAAAGGTCAGGCACCCGTCCTAATCTTAAAAGCAAAACCTCGAGATGCAGTTAACTGGTCTTTATACTACCCAGCTGTTTTTGAGCCTAATGATGAACCTTTATGGGCGCAAGCAACAAAACAACTTAGTAGTGGCAACTTTGAACAAGCACACAAAACCTTGCAGCAAGTACTTAACAAGTCACCAAAAAATAGCAAGGCACTTGCCATGCAAGCAATCGTATCTATCGTACAAAATGATAAAGAAGCTGGACTAAAACAAGCACAGCAAGCCGTTAAAGCAGATAACACAAGTGCAACAGCAAAACTTGCGCTTAGTTATGCGCAACAAGCTCATTTTAATGTTGATGCCGCATTAGCCACACTGCAACAGGCGGTGAAAGATGAATCTCAAAATGCACTTATACACTCACGCCTTGCAGAAGTTTATTTAATGCATGGCGAACTTGATGAAGCATTAACAGCAGCCCAAAAAGCTAACAAGCTTAATCCAGACCTTGGCAGAACTCACACCGTGTTGGGATTTGCCTATTTAACACGTATAGAAATACAACAAGCCATCGAAACCTTTAATAAAGCGATTGATTTAGATGAAGCCGACCCACTCGCTCGATTAGGCTTAGGTCTCGCTGTTATCAGACAAGGTAATTTAAGCGAAGGCCGGCGAGAAATTGAGTACGCCTCCATACTCGATCCCAACAATGCACTCATTCGTAGTTACCTGGGTAAAGCCTACTATGAAGAAAAACGAAATGATTTAGCTGCCACGCAATTTGAAATGGCAAAAGAGTTAGATCCTAACGACCCTACTTCCTATTTTTACAATGCAATACGCAAGCAAAGCGAAAATATGCCGGTAAAAGCATTACATGAGTTAGAAGATGCGATTCAGCGTAATAATTACAAATCGGTATACCGTTCCAAGCAATTACTCGATCAAGATTCTGCAGTGCAATCACTCAGCCAGGCACGTTTTTATAATAAAATCGGTTTTAAACAGCGTGCAATATCAGCAGCACAAGAATCTATTAGTCAAAATCCAGCTAACCACGCAGCTCATCGCTTCTTAGCAGGCGCATATGCAGGTCAATCCCGCTCTGAAGTGGGTCGTGTCAGCGAAGTGCTAATTGCTCAACTCCTACAACCCATTAACGCTGCACCTGTGCAAGCAAAATTATCTGAAAATAATTTATCTACAATAAATCAATCCGGTATTAGCAGCCTAAGCTATAACGAATACACACCACTTTTTTTACAAAACGGAACTTATGTATACAGTAGCGGGTTTTTAGGGAATGATAACACCCAAAGTTCAGATATTACCCTTGCGGCAGTACAAAATGAATTTGCATTCAGCTTAAGTGGTTACCGTTACTTAACCGATGGTTTCAGGGAAAACGCGGATACAGATGAAACCGTTTACAACGCTTTCGCACAGGTTGCCATTTCGCCCACGTTCTCAATCCAAGCTGAAACAAAAAAATGGGAACGACGCATTGGTGATATCGATATGCTATTTGATCCGACGAATTTCGCGACAACTGATAGCCGCTATGTTAATCAGAATACACAACGTATTGGCTTACATCAGAAACCATCAACCAAATCCGATATTATTATTTCACTATTACAAAGTGAACGACGAACAGATATTCAATTGCTAAACACAGACCCAACTGTTGATGAGCAACTTGATATTGATACACATCAGTATGAACTTCAATATTTATACGCTAATAGGATATTCAATACTCAATTAGGTGTTGCTAAATACAATGTCCACATATCTCAAGTACAAGTGATTGACTGGACTAATATATTTGGTTCAAGTTGCCCTGGATTTTTATCGCCTTCGGATTGTGGTTCAACTACCCCATATACAACCGATCAGGACTTAGGATATGTCTATACCCAGTTTAAACTATCGGATGCTTTGAATCTGAACATCAGTGGTAGTTATGATAAGTTAGAAACGCGGGATTTATATATATCTAAATTCAACCCTAAACTTGGCATTCAGTGGAAAGTGACTTCTAATAGTACTTTTAATATTGCCTATTTCGAAACTATTAAACGCCCCTTATATGCACAGCAAGTTATCGAACCAACTCAAATTAGTGGTTTTAATCAGTTTTATGATGAACCAAATGGCACCAATGCAAGTAATTTTGGCTTACGTTTACAAACAAACACTAAAAAATATAACTACGGTATATCAGCTATACGAAGAGATCTACGTGTACCCCAATTTTCTTCAAATTCTTTTACAACAACCAAGCCGAGACGTGAATTAATCTATAACGCCCATATCAACTGGCTATTTAGTAACAATTGGAGTGTTTCTTTAAATCCTGAAAAAGAGATTTATAAAAACCAGGCTACAGGCCCGACACGCTTATATACAACACATATCCCCATTAATGCTAGCTACAATGCTCCTTCCGGCATATCAGCCAGCTACAAGCTTAACTATGTAAACCAGAATGTTACTTTAGCCAGCTCAAGCTATACGCAAACAAATGAAGACTTTGTAACTTTCGATCTGAGTTTTAGTTATAAATTTGACAACCGACTTGGCTACATAGGATTAGATATCGTTAACTTTTTTGAACAAAACTTTAATTATCAGGATTTAAATTTTTTAAGAGCTGAACCAGTTTACCCGAGGTACACACCTCAACGCACAGTCTTGCTAAAAGCAAGTCTCAATTTTTAGCAAGGAAAAAATATAAATACTATTAACTGGAGGAATAAAACATGAGTGAAAAAAATAATACTAATTGTTTAATAACAGGGGTACTTGTCATACTCGGTTTTTTAGCTGGTATGTATGCAGACAACTTTTTTAATAAAGTGGATTATGGCACACCGGGCAAACCTGAAGCAGCAAAACCTATCGGGGCTGAAATACAAAAGGCGCTTTCTCACAATGGTCAGTCACCTGATGTTGTCTTTTCGATTACTCGCAATGGTAGTATGCAGGCATTTGTTCCGAAGGGTGCAAAACTAATTGTGCCTAAGTTTCCACTGCATGCAGATAATATTGTAGATATTGACACAATAACTATTTATCAAACAAGCAATCCAAAACGATGCTGGAAAAACGGTGCTGGCGATGAGCAATGCGTTGTATGGGGTGAATAATTAACCTCAAATTAAAAAACCGGCACTGAACTTCTTCATTGCCGGTTTTTTTATGTCTGGATTCCCTCTCTCCGCTTTCGCTGGGGACAAGCTTTGCGGGAATGACGGAAGAGTTTAAGCCGCGCGAATTTTTTCGTAGCGTATTTTGATTTGAATATCTTTTATTGATTCTGGAATCGAATTTTTAAGATTGTTTGGGTCACAACTAATAACAACAACGACTTCGTTGCTATCCGGGCGAGGTATAATCATATCGACGCCTTCTATTTCCAACCACTTACCCGCTACGTCCATTGCATGGGAGAGTTTTGTCATTGCTGTTCCCTTTATCTAAGTTTTAGTAAGTTTAGACAAAACCGTTTAAAAATCCTGTGATGTATGCACATTAGGAGTGTGCATTAATCACAGTTTGATAAATAAAATAGCTATAAAACAGACTAGAATTCTGGGTTTTAGCCCACATAGTAATGCTACTGAAAAGCAGATTTAATTCCCGACTATTTTAGTATGTTATTCCATTTAGAACGAATTTATATTAGAATAGTCTAATTATTACTCAAAATTTGATTAAAGAGGTATCTCGATGGACGTATTAGAACGTATTGGTAAGATTGTTAACGACAACCCAGTGGTTGTTTTTATGAAAGGTACGCCTCAGCTTCCTCAATGTGGCTTCTCAAGCCGTACTGCAGAGGCACTTATGGCGTGCGGTAAAGAATTTGCGCATGTAAATGTGTTGGCTGACCCGGACATTTTCCAGAACTTACCACGCTATGCGGACTGGCCAACCTTCCCACAGGTTTATATTAATGGCGAACTGATTGGCGGCTGTGATATTACGTTGGAAATGTATCAGAAAGGCGATTTGAAAAAGATGGTTGATGAAGCAGTTGCTTAATTAACCTAGTAAAGGTATCAAAAGCCCTGCTTAATCAATATGTTAAGCGGGGCTTTTTTATGCCTGGGTATTTTTTAGGTATAGATTCCCGCGAAGTTCATGCCCTATAGGTACGGGAATGACGGTTTATGTCTCAACCTGTTCCGGCCTAAACGCACTATCCCAGGTATTTACAATTTTACAAAACAGCTCAGCGGTTTTTTCAGTATCGTAAATGGCCGAATGAGCTTCTTTATTATTCCACTCAATACCTGCAGCTTGACCTGCCTTGGAAAGCACAGTTTGACCATAAGCCAGGCCACCCAGGGTTGCTGTATCAAAGGTGCTAAACTGGTGAAAAGGGTTTTTCTTAATCTTGCAGCGATCCGATGCAGCTTTTAAAAAACCAAGATCAAAAAAAGGATTGTGCCCAACAAGAATTGCACGACTGCACCTGGTTGCTTTTATCAACTGCCGAATTGGTTCAAATATATGTTCTAGTGCATCTTTTTCCGGCATGGCCATTCGAAATGGGTTGTAAGGATCAATTCCGGTAAATTGCAGTGCTTCCTCTTCCATTGCTGAACCGGGAAACGGTTCAACATGACAGGAAATAGTCTTACCCATGCCAACATGCCCTTCCGGCTGAACGAGGATAGGCACGGCAGCTATTTCCAGTAAGGCGTGCTTATTGGCATTGAAACCACCTGTCTCAACATCGACTACAACCGGCAAAAAACCCCTAAAACGTGTATTGATTGAATTATTTTCTTCTACCATCGGCGCAGGATACTAGAACAACATTAAAAATGCGATGCCTATCAAATTAGACTGTTAACCCTGTTACTTCATCATAACACCACTGATTTCCTTACTTTCCATCTGGATTATATCTTATTGAGAATCATTTGCATTTAGATTAATGATTGCGTATAGTCCCTGAAAATTTTTATTAACAAGCAAACTATTTTGAGGAAAGAATTATGCGTACCCCTAAGTTGACTGCTGTCGCAATGATGTCAGCCCTACTATTCCCATTGACGGCCAACGCTTCTGAAGCCGATTTACAAAAACAAATTAATGAACTGAAGGCACGGTTGGATGCTACAACCGAGGTTATCGAATCATCTGCTCGTACAGATAAGCCCCATGGAAGCAGCAAAGTACAAATGGGTGGCTACGGCGAGCTACATTACAACAACCTGAGCGGCAAAGGCGGCGCTGCAGATAAAACTGAAATGGATTTTCATCGTTTTGTTTTATTTTTTGGACATGAGTTTAGTGACACTATCCGATTCTTCTCTGAAGTTGAAATTGAGCACGCAATTGCAGGTGAAGGCAAAACAGGTGAAGTTGAGCTGGAACAGGCTTATATCGAATTTGATTTAAATGAACAACACCGCGCAAAAGCCGGTGTGTTTTTAATCCCTGTCGGTATTCTTAATGAAACACACGAGCCTAATACTTTTTATGGTGTAGAGCGTAATCCAGTAGAAAAAAATATTGTACCTTCTACCTGGTGGGAAGGTGGTGCAGCGGTTAGTGGTGAATTCGCAAAAGGATGGTCTTACGATATTGCTTTAACTTCTGGTCTTAACCTTGGCACTGGTGGAACCACTAAAGTACGAAGTGGCCGTCAAAAGGTTGGTAATGCGAAAGCTGAAAGCTTAATGACTACAGGTCGAATCAAATGGACTGGAGTACCCGGCCTTGAAGTAGCTGCAACCATCACTAATCAGGATGATTATACGCAGGGACTCGGTACGAAAAATTCAGCACGCTTATTTGAAACACATGCTGTATGGCAAACAGGTGCATTTGCGTTACGTGGGCTTTATGCAAGCTGGAAAGTTAATGGTCAAACCAGTGGCTATGACAAACAAGAAGGTTATTACATCGAACCGTCTTATAAACTCAGTGACAAGTTTGGTGTGTTTGTACGTTATAACGAATATGACAATCAGGCTGGCGATACAAGCCAGAATGGTGAGAAACAGCAAACTGATATAGGTATTAACTACTGGCCTCATCCTGATGTTGTTATCAAAGCAGATTATCAGGATCAGGATAATGCAAATAATCAAAACCAGAACGGTTTTAACCTTGGCATTGGTTACCAGTTCTAACACATTGGTGTAGGTGTATTAAACCGGTACAGTTGTATGTGCCGGTTTCTTTTTAATTGTAGGATTAATACTTTGAAAATAGTACTCATAATTACGTTATTAAGTTTATCTATTAATAGCTGGGCACGTGGAACATATCAAAAACCTGCTGACTTTATCGCAGAAACATTTCAGGGAAATACTCCAAAAAAAGAAGCTATCTGGCTAAGTGGTACTGTACGTGAAACTGTAACTAAAATATTAACGCACAAACCTAAAGGCCTACGTGTGCGATACTGGGTTCACAAACAAACCAGCGCCTGGATTTTAGAAGAAATTGGTAAAACTGAACCGATTACTGTTGGCTTTGTTTTAAATGATAAGAAAGTTGAACGTGTCAAAGTATTGGTATTTAGAGAAAGTCGCGGTGACGAAGTGAGACATGATTTTTTTACTCGTCAGTTTCAACAAGCCAGCTTAAACCCAGATTACAAACTCAATCGCCACATTGATGGTATTACTGGTGCTACTCTGTCAGTTCGCGCACTAACGCGATTGAGCAGGGTTGCTTTATATTTAAATGAACAACGACTGGCTAAATAGCATTAACTCATGACACGTCATAAACGAAAACAGATTAAATTCAAATCTTTTTACCAATGGCACCGCTATATTGGCATATCTATTGCCTTGTTTGTTTTGTTGCTTTCAGTTACCGGTATCGCATTGAATCATACGACTGAGCTGGAGCTGAATAAAAGCTATATCAAGA
>Ga0316207_10004408_pt1 | contig 12248 bp, 9 predicted proteins | sample 6weekpyrite_MG_FD_204943 | JGI IMG/M metagenome (GOLD analysis project Ga0316207, IMG submission 204943) | Microbial mat bacterial communities from mineral coupon in-situ incubated in ocean water Damariscotta River, Maine, United States -... | ecosystem: Environmental > Aquatic > Marine >... | reverse complement strand
ATATTTTTTAGGAATTTGGATTATGTCATTGGGCCCCCTAATGCTGGATGTCGCGGGAGTGACGTTAAACAGTGAAGATCGAGAAGTATTGAATCATCCTTTAGTTGGTGGTGTTATTTTATTTGCGTGTAATTATGAATCACCCAAGCAGGTGACATCATTGATTAGTGAGATCCATGCTTTACGTAAAACACCTTTGTTGGTCGCCGTTGATCAGGAAGGGGGGCGAGTTCAGCGTTTTCAAGATGGCTTTACCCGACTTCCTCCAGTCGCTGATTTAGGTATTATTTATAACAAAGACAGAAAACTGGCTTGTCAATTGGCTGAACAAACGGGCTGGATTAATGCCGCTGAATTACGCGAGGTCGGCGCTGACTTAAGCTTTGCGCCGGTGCTTGATTTAGATTTTTCTGTGAGTAGTGTTATTGGTGACAGGGCATTTCATCGTAGCCCGGAGGTAGTGGCTGATCTGGCACACAGTTATATGCGTGGTATGGATCTGGCTGGGATGGCGGCGGTTGGTAAGCATTTCCCTGGTCATGGCGCCATTGCAGCGGATTCACATGAAATGATTAGTGTCGATGAGCGTAGTTACAATGATATTCGCAATGAAGATATGCTGGCATTTGAAAGAATGATTCACTTCGGGCTACCTGCAATGATGATAGCGCATATTATTTACTCACAATGCCATGATCAGCCAGCGGGTTTTTCTGGTTACTGGTTAAAAGATGTATTAAGAGGTGAGCTGGATTTTCAAGGTGCTATTTTCAGTGACGATCTTTCTATGAAAGGAGCCGCCGGTCTGGGCGATATTGTTGATCGTGCCGAGGCAAGTATACAGGCTGGTTGTGATATGTTTTTGGTCTGTAATGATCGTGATTCTGCAGTTAAGGTACTTGATGCGATGAAACCTGAGGTTAATCCAGTGTCTAATAGTCGTTTACTAAGACTACAAGGTAGAGATGTATTGGGCCCTGAGCCGGTACGAAATTCTCGACATTGGCATCAAGCGGCGAAAGCCGTTGAAAGTTACGGACTAAAAGAAACACTCGATTTAGATATGTAAGACTATGCTAAAATGTCCTGATTAATGAAAAGGTGTATTAATGGATTTTGACAAATTACTTCAGCAGATCACAAACTTTGGCGGTGAAGATGCCTGGATCTACCAGATATTTATCGTTGTTTTTGTCGTGTTGCTGGCTAATTTTATTTTAATGCGCATTCTGACTCGGCTTCAGAAAGGTTTTGAGAAAACTAAAAACACCTGGGATGATGCGTTGCTCAGGGCATTACGTCGGCCACTGCGATTATTGGTCTGGATTGTCGGTTTATCCTTTGCGGCGCAAATAGCCAAAGACGTATCCGATGCAATTATTTTTGATCTAGTGGTACCTGTTAGAGATGTCGGCGTTATTGCGTCGTTTACCTGGTTTATTGTCCGTTTTATTAAAGCAGCAGAAGAAAACATTCTTAAGGCCAGTCATGAGTCTGGCAATGATATTGATAAAACTACGGCTGATGCAATCAGTCGGTTACTGCGCATTTCAGTATTAATAACCGCAACATTGGTGGCCATGCAAACTTTGGGATACAGCATCTCGGGTGTGTTGGCATTTGGAGGCATTGGAGGCATTGCAATAGGCTTTGCAGCGAAAGATCTGCTGTCTAATTTTTTTGGCGGTTTAATGATTTTTCTCGACCGGCCTTTTTCGGTGGGGGACTGGATTCGCTCACCAGATAGAAAAATTGAAGGCACCGTTGAAGCTATTGGTTGGAGGCTGACGCGTATTCGCACATTTGATAAGCGTCCTCTATATATTCCCAATTCGGTGTTCGCGAATATTGCACTGGAGAATCCATCCCGTATGTCACATCGACGTATCTATGAAACCATCGGGATCCGTTATGATGATATCGATAAACTAGAGTTGATTGTGGCAGATGTTAAAAACATGCTTCAGACACATCCTGATATCGACACAACTCAATCATTGATGGTTAACTTTAATACCTATGCCGCCTCATCACTGGATTTCTTTATTTACACATTTACTAAAACCACAGTATGGTCACGTTATCATGAAGTAAAACAGGATGTACTGTTAAAGATTAATGCTATTATAGCGTCACATAATGCTGAAATAGCATTCCCGACATCAACAATTCACATTCCCGACGCATTAAACTGTCAACCAACAGAGCCGACCGGGTAATATTGAATAAGAACATTATTGGAGTTTTCATGAGTAACGAATCTGATCATGATAAAGAATTAAAAGTTTTACGTGCAGTTAAAATGGTTATTACAAATGTCATAAAAGACACGACAACTGAACCGGGAATGAAACATCCACTTTCGGATGTCACCATTAATGATATTCGTCAATGCCTGGCATTAATTACATCACGCGAAAATGAAATTTCACCTACCGGGAAACGACCTCGTTTTACAGATGAGCCGCAAGACAAGGTGGTAGTGTCACTGGCGACGCCTGATAAAGATAAATAATATGGCAGAAGAACTATGCCGTGATGATTTAATTGCTATCCAAAAGTCGGCCGACTGTCTTTATAGTGAAGATGAAGTCAATACAGCACTTGATAAAATGGCCAATGAGATAACAACAGTGCTTGCTGAAACGCAGCCGCTCATTTTGTGTACGATGATTGGTGGAATCATTACAACGGGGAAGTTATTGGAGCGTTTAGATTTTCCTCTGTCCGTTGATTACATTCATGCTTCACGTTACCGAGGTGCTTTACAGGGAGCCGAGTTAAACTGGGTGGCGCGCCCTTCAGAATCACTACAAGATCGCGTGGTATTGATCGTTGATGATATATTTGACGAAGGTTTAACACTGGAAGCACTGATTAAAGACTGCCAGGCCGCTGGTGCAAAAAAAGTTTATTCTGCTATTTTATTAGATAAGTCTTGTGAAAAGAAATCTCAGGTTGATGTGGATTTTACCGGTTTGGTTGTTGAGAATCGCTACGTCTTTGGTAGTGGTATGGATTACAAGGGTTACCTGCGTAATGTCTCTGGCATTTATGCAATACCTGAAACGGACTAGTCAATGTCAAAAATAGCAATTATTGGTGGTACAGGTCTTACGTCTATTCCTGCATTGGAAATAACCCGCCGAGAAATGGTGAGAACGCCGTATGGTGAACCATCCGGCCCTGTCACGCACGGTGCATTATGTGGACATGAAGTTGTTTTTCTTCCACGCCATGGTCACGGTCATACCATTCCACCGCATGCTGTTAATTACCGTGCGAATATTTGGGCGCTGAAATCAATTGGTGTTGAGAATGTTTTAGCAGTTGCAGCGGTAGGGGGAATTCGTGAGGATTTAATTCCTGGTGCTATCGTTATTCCTGATCAAATTATTGATTATACCTGGTCACGTAGTAATACATTTTTTGATAAAAGCGACGGACCGGTTAAACATATTGATTTCACTTGGCCATATTGTGAATCAATGCGACAAATTCTTATTCATGCCGGTAATAGTGCTGGCATTGATATTAGTGATAAGGCGACCTATGCAGTAACGCAAGGACCACGTCTTGAAACAGCAGCAGAAGTTGATCGACTTGAGCGTGATGGTGCCGATATTATTGGCATGACAGGGATGCCAGAAGCCGCATTAGCACGAGAATTGGATCTTTGTTATGCGTCCTGTTCAGTGATTGCTAATCGTGCAGCCGGGCGTGGTGAAGGTGAAATTACATTGGATGAAATTAAGCAAAACCTGTTAAGTGGTATGCAAAAAATCGAAATAATGCTTGATATTATCTTGCCTAGCTGTAAAAAACTATAAATGTTTATTAGTTTGTGATATCACGTTCAACTGGTGTAATTGTCGCAATCACACCAAAATAGGGGTGGTCGAAAACATGAACCTCTTTACTTCGCATTCTTCTTGATTGTTTCATCATAAAACTATCAATCAATACTTCATCCGGTTTTTGTAATGCGATCTGTTCTGCAAGGTATACATCAGGGTTGTAGTAGCGTAGTGAGAGAGCCATGTGCAGGTAGCGCGACAGGCTGACTGTAACGATGCCATCAATACGAGCAGGTGCTTCTTGAGGTGTCGTGTCACTTATATCGGTATCTGTTTGTGGAGGGTTGAGTACAATTTCTCCATTTTGCATAACAACAGGTTCGGAAATATTGGTTTGTTTGTCACTTAAACGGACTGATTCGGCTTCATGTCGTTGTTTAACCGGTTGTTGCCATGCTTTCAATGTAATAATGCGATAACGTCCCGATGCCACCAGTTTATTGGCAGTTTCTGTTAAGGTTAGTGCTTCAGCAGGAAGTTGTTGAAAGGCATTTTTCGTTTCAGATACAGCTGATAAGTTAATGGCAGGTTTTGCAGGTGTTTCGCTTTCAATGGCAGACCACGTTTCTCCAGCAATCGGCTGATTGATTGGCTCATAAACGAGTACTTCAATTTGATACCAGCTCTCGTCAGATTTATCTGCTGCGACGCTATTATTTGTCATAGCAAGCAAACCAATAAAAATGAAAGCATTAATGTGCTTTTTAAATGTCATCATGGCCTTATTATGCCGCATCATCGATGCTCAGGGTATACATAAGTTTCTCCAGAGACTCTGCGCGGTTATTATCGGGCAATAAATCAGTGATTCTCAGGGTCTTTTTACCATCAAATTGATAACGTCTACTTTGGGTCTGTATTAATTTAATCAATTCGGTTGTATCGATATTAGGTTTATCATCAAAGATAATTCTTGCACCATCGACGCTGGCATCTATTTTTTTGATGCCCATAGGTGTGGCGAGTAATTTTAATTCAGTAAGCCTGAATAAGGTCTTGATAGGCTCGGCCAATAAACCAAAGCGATCGATCATTTCAACCTGTAGCTCACGTAACTCTTCTGAATCAGTCGCATTGGCGATGCGTTTATACATAATAAGACGTAGATGAACATCGGCAAGGTAGTCATCAGGTATAAGCGCTGGCATGTGAAGATTAATTTCAGTACCACTATGAAGGGGTTTATCAAGATTAGGCTGTTTACCTTCGCGCAGGGCTTGTACTGCACGTTCAAGTAATTCGGTGTACATACTAAAACCAATTTCATGTATTTGACCACTTTGACCGTCACCCAATAATTCACCAGCACCGCGTATTTCAAGATCGTGAGTCGCAAGCATGAAACCGGTACCTAAATCTTCCAGCGACTCAATAGCCTCAAGTCGCTTAACGGCATCGGCACTTAAACTTCTACGTTCAGGACGAACCAGGTAGGCATAAGCTCGGTGATGTGATCGACCAACACGCCCACGCAACTGGTATAGCTGTGCTAATCCAAATCTATCCGCACGGTTCATGATAATGGTGTTTGCACTGGGCACATCAATACCTGTCTCAATAATAGTGGTGCAAAGGAGTACATTAAAACGTTGGTGATAAAAGTCGAGCATGACTTGTTCAAGTTCGCGTTCACGCATTTGGCCGTGAGCAATACGTATATTGGCCTCTGGTATCAATTCCTGAAGCTGTTTTTGCATCTTCTCGATATTTTTTACTTCATTATGCAAGAAGTAAACCTGGCCACCACGTTTTATCTCACGAATAAATGCTTCACGGAGTAAGCCATCATCCCACTCGCGAACAAATGTTTTTATCGAAAGACGGTTAGATGGTGCAGTTGCGATAATGGACATATCACGTATCTGAGATAAAGCCATATTCAAGGTTCGAGGAATAGGCGTTGCCGTGAGTGTTAGCACGTCAACTTCAGAACGTAGCGATTTGAATCGATCTTTTTGGCGCACACCAAAGCGATGCTCTTCGTCAATAATAACCAGCCCAAGGTTTTTAAACTTGATATCATTCTGAATTAATTTATGTGTGCCAATAACTATATCAACTTTTCCATTAGCAAGATCATTAATTGTTTTATCAAGTGCTTTACTCGACTGGAAGCGTGATAAAACCTCAATACGAACCGGCCAATCTGCAAACCGGTCTCTAAAGTTTTCAAAATGTTGTTGTGCAAGTAAAGTCGTTGGTACTAGCACCGCGACTTGTTTCATCGCCTGCGTTGCAAGAAATGCAGCACGCATGGCTACTTCGGTTTTACCAAAGCCGACATCACCACAAATCAATCTGTCCATCGGTTGATCGCGTATCATGTCATTAATGACATCTTCGATGGCAGCTTGTTGATCGGGTGTTTCTTCAAACGGAAAACTGGCCGCAAAGGAGGTATATAATTCATCCGGAGCGGGGTAGGCAAAGCCTTTTCTCGCTGCGCGTCGTGCATAAATGTCTAATAATTCCGCTGCAACATCACGTGCTTTTTCACTGGCACGCTTTTTCGCTTTTGACCAGACCTCTGAACCGAGTTTGTGCATGGGTGCCGTATCAGGAGAACTACCGGTATAGCGACTAATGAGTTCGAGTGATGCAACGGGCACATATAATTTATCGTCACCCGCATACTCGAGTGTCAAAAACTCCTGTTTAATATTGCCAACATCGAGCATTTGCAAACCAAGATAGCGACCAACGCCATGATGCTCATGAACGACTGGTGCGCCAATGTTCAATTCTGTTAAGTTGCGGATGACAGCATCGCTATCCTGGCTGGATTTTTTGCGTCGCCGTGATTGACGAACCTGTTCGCCAAAAATTTGTGTCTCACAGATAATGGCAATCCGTGGATCTTCTAATAGTAAGCCTTCTTCTAGTGGGGCAACAGTGATAGCAAGCTCAGTATCAACAGATAGAAAATGTTGCCAGCTTTCAATGGTTGTTGGGTGAATTGAAAATTCACGTAATGTATCCAAAATGAATTCGCGTCGACCCGCAGATTCAGCGGCGATAAGAATTCGTCCTTTAAATTGCTTAATAAAATCTTTAATGAGTTTGGCGGGCTCTTGTGCTCGGGCGCTTAACGCCAGTGAGGTACTTGCCGAAGTGGCAAAATTATCAGTATGAGTATTTGGCTCTAATTCAAAATGTTGTAATGTAATATGTTTGAATTGACTGATTTTATTACTAAGCGTTTCACAATCAATAAACAGCGCATCGGGATCGAGTATTGGTCGTTCTATATCGTGTCGACCCTGTTCATACCGCTGTGTTGCTTCTTCGTAAAATTTTTCCGCTGCGTCATCTGTTTCATTAACAGAAATAATTAAGCTGTTTTCAGGCACATAATCAAACATGCTTGCCATCGATTCAAAAAACAGTGGAATATAATATTCGATACCTGCAGATGAAATACCCTGACTTATATCTCGATATAAGGGTATAGAGTTCGGGTTGACATCAAAAGTGCTTCTAAAATTTTGTCTAAAACGATTAATACTGTTTTCATCAAGCGGAAATTCTCTAGCTGGAAGCAGTCGAATTTCATTGATCTTTTCCATTGATCGTTGTGTTTCCGGGTCAAAGAAACTAATTGTTTCAATTTCATCATCAAATAAATCAATTCGATAGGGAAGCTGACTACCCATTGGGTAGAGATCGATAAGGTTACCGCGCACTGCAAAATCACCATGATCCTGAACTTGCGGAACACACAGGTATCCGGCTTGCTCTAACTTTTTTCTCAGTTCATTGATGTCAATATTCTGGCCGCATTCCAGCATCAGGCTGTTAACGTCGATATAGCCATGAGGAATTAATCGCTGCATCAGCGTTTCAACCGGCATAATGACAATGCCTTGGGCTATTTGAGGTAATTTATAGAGCGTTTCGAGCCGTTGAGAAATAATATCTTGATGTGGCGAAAACATATCGTAAGGTAATGTTTCCCAATCTGGGAATAGGTGTATATCTTCTTTGTTTTCAACAAAGACCTGCAGTGTTTGCTCGAGTTGCAGGCTTTCTGTGGTATCTCGGGTAATCACAATAACAGGAGCCTTAGTCTGCATTGCTGCCTGTGCAATGACTAATGCCGAGCTACTCCCGTATAAACGACCCCAATGTCTTATTTCATGCCTATCTATGGGAAGCGGTGGTTGAAACAGGCTCTTATATTGTATTTCCATTTCTTATATTCTTTAATAAAAACATCTAAATTGTTGAATATTATAATTAATAATAACCATTGACAGCAGCACCCGCTAACAAACATACTGTTCGGTATGTTAAAGCAGCGTAACCCCGATCAGTCTCGCCATAACCTGTTAGCAGCAGCAGGTGATGAAATACATCAATTTGGCTTTCATGCCGCGAGTATTAGTCGAATTCTCGAAAAGACAACTTTAACGCGCGGTGCATTGTACCATCACTTTCCCAGCAAACTAGCCTTGGGCTATGCGGTCATTGATGAGTTATTTGCTGGTTATTTACAGCATTTGTGGATAGAGCCGTTAGCAAAAAATGGCAACCCAATCGATGCAATTGAGCATAGTGTTCACGATACCTACAAGTGCCATGGGAATGAGCTGATAAATTTTGGCTGCCCGTTAAATAATCTATCACAGGAAATGTCGTCAATTGATGAGGGCTTTCGTGAACGCATTAATGAGCAATATGAAATTTGGCAAACTGCCTTGTCAGAGGCATTAAGTCGTGGTCAGACACAAGGACAGGTTAAAAAGAACATTGATGTCAATGAAGTTGCCTTGTTTATTGTTGCAACCATAGAGGGGAGCATTGGTTTGGCTAAAAACAAGCAATCAGCAGATGCCCTAAATAGTTGCACCCAAATATTATTAGATTATTTAAATGGTCTTAGACTTTAACATGGAGAGTTAGCAATGCAGCGTCTAAAAGAAGATTATATCAACTGGTTGATGGCTAATCGTTGGCTGGTAATACTGGTTGTAATAGTAGGTATTGCAGCCTCTGCAGTTGGCGTTAAAAAATTATATTTTACCAGTGACTATAGAATATTTTTTAGCGAAGAAAATCCGCAATTACAGGCATTTGAAAAACTCCAGGATACGTACACCAAGAACGATAATATTTTATTTATCATTACACCGAAAGATGGCAAGGTGTTTACGCGCGAAACACTTGCAGCAGTCGTTGATATAACCAAACAAAGTTGGCAGATCCCGTACTCAATTCGCGTTGACTCAATTACAAACTTTCAACATACCCGCGCAGATGCAGATGATTTGCTAGTAGAAGACCTGGTGCTTGATCCGTCGTCTCTTTCCGATAAAGAAATTGAGTACCGAAAGCAGATCGCAATTAATGAGCCCTTATTGCTAAACCGACTAATATCCGAAGATGCGGCGGTAACAGGTGTTAATGTAACGATGCAATTACCGGGTAAGGCTCAGCACATTGAAGTGCCAGAAGCATCAAAGTTTGCCTATGAGTTTGCCGATAAAATACGCGCCAGCTATCCAGCGCTTGAGATACGCATGACCGGTATGGTCGTCATGAATAATGAGTTTTCGACGCAAAGCCAGAAAGATATTCAGACACTGGTTCCATTAATGTTTCTGGCTGTTGTGATTGTATTGGCTTTATTGCTGAAGAGTAAAACTGCCACTGCAATGACACTGCTGGTAGTTATTTCTACCATTATAACCGCAATCGGTCTAACCGGATGGGTTGGCATTAAATTGTCGCCGCCAACGACTACCTCACCAATTATTATTATGACAATCGTAGTCGCCAATTGCGTGCATATCTTAATGACATTTTTGCAGGAAATGCGAGGTGGCCTTGAAAGACTGTCGGCGATGAGGGAAAGCCTTAGAGTAAACATGCAGCCGGTATTTCTAACCAGTTTAACCACCTCTCTAGGGTTCCTTTCTATGAACTTTAGTGATGCACCACCATTTAGAGACTTGGGTAATATTGTTGCGATAGGGGTGGTGATTGCATTTATTCTTTCAGTGACACTGCTGCCTGCTGTTATCACCATGCTGCCGATTAAGGTACGGAAAATCGGCAAGTCATCACGGCTTATGCATGGTTTTTCAGAATTTGTTATTAAACAACAGAGGAAGCTTATTGTTGTTATGTCGATTGTCGTCATAACATTAATTGCTTTTGTTCCAAACAATGAACTTAATGATGAGTTTGTAAAATACTTTGATGAATCAGTACAGTTTAGGCAGGATACAGACTTTGCAACCAGTCACTTAACTGGTATTTATTTAATTGAATATTCGATTCCAGCTAATGATGCAGGTGGCATTGCAGAGCCAGACTATCTTAATTCGCTTGAACAATATGCTGACTGGTATCGCAAACAAGACAATGTTTTACATGTAAATGTGTTAACAGATACGATGCGCCGCTTGAATAAGAATATGCATGGCGATTCAGAAGAATGGTATAGCTTGCCTAAATTAAGAGAATTGGCGGCACAATACCTGTTGCTTTATGAGTTTTCTCTGCCATTTGGCCTTGATTTAAATAACCAAATTAATGTTAATAAGTCTGCAACCAGAATGGTTGTGACCTTGGAAAGCATTTCATCAAATAGTTTGTTAGATATAGAGAAAAAAGCACAGGACTGGATGCAGGCGAACTTACCCGCTTCGATGCGTGTACAAGGCGCCAGTTCATCGATTATGTTTGCGCATATAGGTGAAAGAAACATACGTAGCATGCTGCTGGGGACAACCATAGCGCTGGTGTTGATTTCATTGGTACTAATTATTGCCTTAAAGTCATTTAAGATAGGTTTGTTAAGCATGCTCCCTAACCTAATTCCTGCCGCTATGGCATTTGGACTTTGGGGAATCTTTGTTGGGCAGGTAGGCTTGGCATTATCAGTAGTTACTAGTATGACACTGGGTATTATTGTTGATGACACTGTTCATTTTTTAAGTAAATACATGCGCGCACGAAGAGAAAAAGGTATGGATAGTGAAGATGCTGTTCGCTATGCATTTGCAAATGTTGGCATGGCATTATTTATCACTTCCACTGCATTAGTTGCCGGTTTCCTGATTTTATCGCTATCAGCCTTTGAATTAAATTCAGGTATGGGGCAATTAACTGCAATTACTATTTCAGTTGCCTTAATAGCTGATTTTTTATTATTGCCACCACTTCTTATGAAATTAGAAGGAGCACGTAATGAAGCTAATTAAACTATTAGTCCTGGCCAGTATGAGTTATTCAGCAATGCTACTTGCCGTATCGCCTGAGCAGAAAGGCTTGCAGATAGCGCAAGAAGCTGATCGAAGAGACACTGGCTTTGGCGATTCAAAAGCTGATTTGACCATGCTGTTAAAAAATAGACATGGTGAGGAAAGCACGCGTTATATTAGGTTGAAAACATTGGAGGTCGAAGGTGATGGCGATAAAAGCATGTCTATTTTTGATCGACCACGTGATGTAAAAGGCACCGCTTTTTTATCCTTTACACATAAAACAGCCTCCGATGATCAATGGTTGTATCTTCCCGCACTTAAAAGAGTGAAGAGAATTTCATCTCGGAACAAATCCGGATCGTTCATGGGCAGTGAGTTTGCTTATGAAGATATATCTTCTCAAGAAGTTGAAAAATACACTTACAAATACATAAAAGACGATAGCTGTGGTGACGCAGAATGTTTTGTCATCGAACGTTTTCCTGTCGACGAGCTGTCTGGTTATACACGGCAGGTTGCCTGGATTGATAAGAATGAGTACCGACCTTATAAAATTATTTTTTATGATCGTAAAGACGCGTTGTTAAAAACACTAACGTACACAGGTTATCAGCAATATTTAGGCAGGTTCTGGCGCGCCGATAAAATGTTTATGGAAAACCATCAAACGGGTAAGACAACCTTATTGTCATGGGAAAACTATCAATTTGGTAATGGGTTAACAAAACGTGATTTTGACAGAAACAGCTTAAAACGCGCTCGTTAGGCGATCTGAATATGTGGTTTAGAAAGCTACTATTTCCAACTGCTTTACTTTTCTCAAGTTTATTGTCTGCTGCGGAAGATGAGTGGTCAGGTTATGTTGCAGCCGAATGGCGTAGTTTTCTGCACTCACCATTGGATTCAGAACAGCATGGCGATAGCCGCTCTTTATCGAGTCAAATTGAGTACTATCGTGAATGGGATAATGCTAAACAATCATTTCGTTTCACACCATTCTTACGGATAGATGGTCAAGATAATCAGCGTAGTCACTTTGATATTCGAGAATTTAACTGGACATCTGTGCATGATAGTTGGGAATTCACAGCCGGTATTGGCAAGGTATTCTGGGGTGTTACTGAATCGCAACATCTGGTTGATATTATAAATCAAACCGATCTTGTAGAAAGTATTGATG
>Ga0316207_10004407_pt1 | contig 12249 bp, 12 predicted proteins | sample 6weekpyrite_MG_FD_204943 | JGI IMG/M metagenome (GOLD analysis project Ga0316207, IMG submission 204943) | Microbial mat bacterial communities from mineral coupon in-situ incubated in ocean water Damariscotta River, Maine, United States -... | ecosystem: Environmental > Aquatic > Marine >... | reverse complement strand
TACAATATCGACAAGATGTTTATCACCATCTGGCAATGGGTAAACAACATCGGCAATTCTGAGTTCAAAATCACCGTATTGTTGTTTTAATAACTCAACCTGTTCAGGCACTAACGAGGTTAAGGCTTTACTGGCACCAAAAAATAACGGCAAAAGAATAAACTCACGCTCACCCTGAGATAATTTCTTTTCCATAAAGGTCGAAAAAATATCTGCCGGTATATTGTCAATTTCTTCGGCTTTGATTTTATTCGCATGTTTAAACGAAACCGGGTGTATGGTCTGGCCTGAAAGCTGGCTCAGCGACTCTGCCAGCTTTCGAAGCTGTTTAGTCGCTGCCGCTCTGACAGAGCCATTATCAACCAGTAATATCACAGACATAATTTTATAGTTCCTGATTTTACAGATGTAGACATGTTCGATTTAATTCAATTAAATTAGCTAGTGCACGTTAAGTAGCTAACTAAACGCTAAGCTTAATACAATAAATAAGTTTATTGATTCAGTGCCTGTTTAATAGCTGTCATTAACTTGTGGTTTTCTGGTGTTACAGCGCTGCTGAAACTGCCGATTAACTGCCCGTTCTTATCGATTAAATATTTATGAAAGTTCCAGCGGGGGGTGTCATCGGAAGCTTTTGCAAGTGCCTTGTATAATGGATCGGCCGCAGAACCGATGACCGATGTTTTCTCATACATTGGGAATTTAACGCCATAAGTTAACCGACAAAATTCTTTAATACTCTTTTCACTACCGGGTTCCTGGTGGCCGAAATCATTTGAAGGGAAGCCAATAACAACCAGACCATTGTCTTTAAACTTTGAATATAATTTCTCTAGTCCATCATACTGATCGGTGTATGCACATCGACTGGCTGTATTGACGATTAGCATCACTTTGTTGCTGAACCGTTGACATATGTTGTCGCTTTCAGTTTGACCTAATCGACGTTTGATATAGTTGCTTTTGTCGTTACAGATTACAGCTTTATCTGTAATGGCATTGACTGCGGTCGAATGCAGCAACGGAAAAAATAGCATTGGGATTAAATATAATATTTTATTCATTTGTCTTTCTGCATAATGTCGTTAACTCAGCTTGCCTGATCAGGTGTAGATTTAATGTGTTTCTTATAGCGATAAAGCGCATCATTTCTACTGGTCGACAAATCCACTGCGGGTTGTTGTGGATTCAACTTCTGAGTCCAGTGATTAACGTAGTGCTGTTGACGATCAAATTTTTGCGCCTGTGTATCTGGATTAAATACCCTGAAATACGGTGCGGCATCAACACCACAACCTGCCACCCACTGCCAGCCCATGCTGTTATTGGCAAGATCGGCATCGACCAGGGTGTTCCAGAACCAGTGTGCACCGTGAAGCCAGTGCAGTCCCATGTTTTTTGTTAATAGCGATGCCGTCAACATGCGAACACGGTTATGCATAGTGCCTGTTTCCCATAGCTCACGCATACCAGCATCGATAATCGCAATGCCGGTATTGCCTTGTTGCCATTTTTTAAGCAGTGCTTTGTCATCGTTCCAGAATTTATCAGAATATTTTTTATTCATTGGCTCTGTTGCAGTTTCTGGATAATGCCAGAGAATATAACGTGCAAATTCACGCCAGATTAACTGGCGCAAAAAGGCTTCAGCAGCTGTAGCTATCTTGTTATCTTGATAATGAATCAGCGGCGAGAGCGCCGATATAATTTGATCAGGGCTGATCTCACCAAAATGTAAATGAGGGGACAACCCCGAGGTGCCTTGTATTGCCGGGTAATCACGTTGTAATACGTAATCAGCTAACGTGTCATTAATGAAAGAATCCAGTTTATCCAAAGCGCTGTCTTCACCTGTTGACCAGTGTTGATGTAATTTCTGGTGCCATGGGTTTTCATCCAGTAAATCAAGTTGCTCAAGTTCTACGTTATCTTTCAATTCACGACTTGGTAAGCTGTTCGCAGTTTGTTTTTGTGTTTCTACCGATGTTATTGACTGCAGGTCTAGCTGACTTCTTAATTTTTTATAGAAGGGTGTAAAAACACGGTAAGGTGTCGCTTTGCTGGCGGTTAAAAAAGAATCGGGTTGTGTTAATAACTCATCTTTGAAGCGTTTTACCGAAATGTTCTTTTGCTGAAGTACTTTCGACAGGGTATTTTCACATTCTACTCGCACAGGTTCATGCCGGTTTGTCCAGATGACCGTATCGATATTAGCTTCTTCAACGATGTCAGGTATCGCAGTCACAGAGTCTGTGTTAAGAAATTGCAGTTTGATATTCAGTGCCGAAAGCTTGACGCTAAGTTGCTTCAAACTTTGATGTAACCACCAGTTCGAAGCGGCACCCGATGACCAGGACGCATCCTCGTCTGGGCTATGAACATAAACGGCGATAATGGGTTTTGCTAATGAAATAGCATAGTTTAACGCGGCATTATCAGTCACTCTCAGGTCACGCTGAAACCAGAGTAAAGTGTTCAATTATTTTTCGTCACTTTTTGCTGCGCTGTAGGCAGGTAGGTGGTTTTCAAATACACGAAGTGCAACAGAGATATTTGCGCCCAGAATAATGCCGCCGGCATTTTCTATTAACTCGTTATCCATAGGATCACTATCACCACCGATAAATAGCGGAATATTCAACTTGGGTATTAGCTTTGAGAGTGATTCATTAATCGGTTTCTCCATGTTCGGCTGAGTGCCTATAACAATGGCTTTTGCAGCTGAACGTTGGGCGATGTGCTGGAGTTCGTTCAACGGTAGATCTGCACCAAAATATAAAACGCGATAACCACGGGCTAGTGCAGATAACGAAAATAGCATGAGTCCAATTTCGTGGTATATACCGGGCGCACAGGCACAAATAATGCGCGCACCTCTTGCCTGTGAATAGCTATGATGGAATCTTGCGCCTAGCCTGTTCTTTAGCCAGCTAGTATAAAAGTGTTCTTCGGCAATACCGCCTTGTGGTTTTTGTTGCCAGACTGTACCTAGCTCAGCCAGCGTTGGCAGAATCAGACGGTCCGTCACCATATCAATCGGATACAGCGATGATGCCTCATTGTAGACGGCATCAATTCTTTCAATATTAAAGTCGCTGGTCGCTTCAAGTGTTGAATGGATAAATCCCTCCCAGATAGAAGATAACTCGGCAGATTGTCTGACATTCGAATTTTCGGAAATTACATCTTTACTTGAATCGTCTGACAGCATGTCAGCAATCATTGGTAACGAATGCCCGTCATCCAGCAAATTAAGTATCTTTGAAATACGTCTGATATCTGCCTGGCTATAAAGTCGGTGTCCCTTCGGTGTGCGCTGCGGTTTTAAAAGCCCATATCGGCGCTCCCATGCTCGTAATGTCGAAGTACTGAGAGACGTTTTTTCAGCAAGTACTCTGATAGGGAATAACTCTTGAGCCTCGCTATCAGTGGAAATATCGGCTGGTGTTTTCATGGCATTCATCTTTTTCATAGTTATTATTGTACAATAAATATTGACTTGTACAAGTTTTGTGTCTAATATTTTTGGCAAGTCGTCAAATCAAGATGTGACTGGTTATTAATTTAAAGGTGAAAATAGAGTGGGCAAGGAACTTTTCGGGAATAAATTTAGTGGCCAGCAAGGTTTTGAGCATGGCAGAAAACCGGTATTAGGTATTCTGGTGGTCAACCTTGGTACCCCTGATGCGCCCACGCCCGCAGCTGTTCGGCGTTATCTGGCTGAGTTTTTGTCAGACAGTCGCGTGGTTGAAATACCTAAAATCATCTGGAAGCTGATTCTGCACGGCATTATCTTGCGAACCCGGCCAGCTAAATCAGCTAAGGCTTATCAAAAAGTCTGGCTTGAAGAAGGTTCTCCTTTAAAGGTGACTTCTAGTCAGTTGGTTGATGAGATGTCTAAAGAACTGACAACACGACTAGATACCGAGTTTAAGATTGAGCTAGCAATGCGATACGGGCAGCCATCTATCGACAAAGGTTTGAAGGTCCTCGAGGCCGCAGGTGCAGAGCGCATTATTGTATTACCGCTATATCCTCAATATTCCGGTGCAACGATCGGCAGTGTGGCCGATGCTGTATTCAAAAGTTTAATGAAATGGCGCTGGGTACCTGAAATATCCATGTTGGGTGCTTATCATGATAATCCGCAGTATATATCGGCTGTTGCTGAATCTATTCGAGATCATTGGAGCCGCGAAGGGCAGAGCGATAAATTACTGATGTCGTTTCATGGTATGCCAAAAGCTACGTTAAGGGCGGGTGATCCTTATTACTGTCATTGCCATAAAACAGCTCGACTGATTGCAGAACAACTTGAACTAAAAGAAAACCAGTGGGAAATGGCTTTTCAATCTCGCTTTGGTGCCGCAACCTGGCTGCAGCCTTATGTCAGTCAACGGCTTACAGAAATGCCGACTGAAGGTGTTAAAAAACTGTCCGTTGTCTGCCCAGGCTTTGCGGTTGATTGCCTTGAAACGCTGGAAGAAATTGCGATGGAAGGACATGGCGACTTTCTCGCCGCCGGTGGTGAATCATTCGAATATATTCCAGCGTTAAATAGCTCTTCTGCGCATGTTGCTATGTTGGTAAACAAGGTTATGGAACATGCGGTCAGCGTTTCTACTCATGAAAATATTGCTGTCAACAATAAGGCTACTCAACCAGATCAAAGTCGACATCTCGCTTTAGCAGCAGGAGCATGTAAATGACATCATACAGACAACCAGCAAATAACATCTCGACGCGAAAGAAACTCAAGATTGGTGTGAGTGCCTGTTTAATGGGTGATGAAGTACGTTTTGATAGTGGCCACAAGAAGAATAATTTTATCGTGTCTTCATTAAAAGATTATTTTGATTTCGAAAAAGTATGTCCTGAAATAGGTGCCGGTTTTGGTGTGCCACGACCTGCAATGCAATTGCGTCATAAAAATCAGCAAGTAGAGCTTGTTGTCAGCAAAAACCCGGATCAAGTAGTTACAGAACAGCTAATCAATTTTTCTAACTCGATCATGCCAGAGTTAGACGATCTGGATGGTTTTATATTTAAAAAAGGCTCACCCAGTTGTGGTGTTTTCAGGGTGCCGGTTGTCATCAATGAACAGGGGCATAAAGACAGAAATGAAACGGGCATGTTTGCAAAAGCTTTCATGCAGAAATATCCATTAATTCCTGTTGAAGAAGAAGGGCGCCTGAATGATGCGACTTTATGCGAAAATTTTTTTGAACGAGTGTATGCATTTAAGCGTTGGAAATCAGTAGAAAATGCAGATGTCAATGTTCGGGGATTTATAGAATTTCACTCCAGGCATAAGTTTATGCTGATGGCGCGTGGCAGTAGTTATTATCAAGAGTTGGGTCGTATGGTTGCCGGTACGACAAAAAATAATCTTCAAGAAAGACGTCGCGCCTATATACAACGTTTTATGGAGGTGATGGCGATGACGACTAAAAGAGGACGTCAGGTTAATGTCTTGCAGCATATCCTGGGATATCTTAAAGATGTACTTTCCAGTGAAGATAAGAATGAACTGCTGTCAGTCTTTGAATCCTATAGACAAAGGCATTTGCCATTGATTACAGCAGTTACATTATTACGCCATCATCTGCGTTTACACCCGCAGCAATATATTGTTAAGCAGCACTATTTAAGTCCGTATCCTGAAGCTCTGGCGCTCAGGTCTGTGCTGTAACTGGCCTAAAGTAAAGCATTGAGATGAAGTCTGGTAATAGTGATTTACTAGTTGTGTAAGACAAAAAAGTTAAAAAGGAAAATAGAATGTCACAAACTAATCTTGCAGTTGATCTAACAGAGTCTGGATATATCCCTGACTTAGTGATTCGTCGTGGTATCAAGTTACTGTTAAAGCATCGGTTAAAAGAAATACATAACAAAGATGTTCAAGAGTCTTCAGAGTTGCAGTTAGCGTTTATTGAAGACATGAAAAAATCTCCCATTGCATTGCTTCCTGAAAAAGCGAATGAACAACATTATGAAGTGCCGGCCGAGTTTTATCGATATGTATTAGGTGACTTCAGAAAATACAGTAGTTGTTACTGGGATGTAAATACAGAGAACCTTTCACAGGCAGAAAAGCTAGCTCTGGTTAAAACATGTCAGCATGCAGATTTGATGAATGGTCAGAAAATACTCGAACTTGGTTGTGGCTGGGGATCTTTAACGTTGTATATGGCAAAAAACTTTCCTGATTCACATATAACAGCCGTATCAAATTCAAATTCTCAACGTGAGTACATTGAAAGTCAAGCTGAGCAACAGAATCTAAAAAATATAGAAGTCATCACTTGTGATATGAATGATTTTGAAACAGATAATAAGTTTGAACGCATAGTGTCTGTTGAAATGATGGAGCATATGCGTAATTACGAAGTGTTATACGGAAAAATTGCTACGTGGTTAGAAAAGGGCGGTAAATTATTCAAACATATTTTTGTACAACGGACTACTCCTTATGCATTTGAGGTAAAGGATGAAACCGACTGGATGAGTGAATTCTTTTTCAGCGGCGGAATGATGCCGAGTGATGACTTACCGTTATGGTTCCAGCGTGATTTACAGATAGAAAAGCGCTGGCGCTGGAGTGGCGAACACTATCAGAAAACGTCGAATGCCTGGTTACGCAATATGGATAAAAACCGAGCATCAATTCTGCCCATCTTGTCAAAAACATATGGTGAAGAGAATATTGAAAAATGGTGGAACCGGTGGCGCATGTTTTTCATGGCTTGTGCTGAATTGTTTGGTTATGAGAATGGCCAGCAATGGTATGTAAGTCACTATCGGTTTACAAAACGTTAAAACGACAAATCCATGATGAAACCATCTTATAAAATATTTAATTTTATATTTTTCCAGGCAGGTTGGTTTGCCTGCGTATTGACTGCAACACTGGCTATGAGTGAGGTTGGGTTGATTTACGCTTCAATTTTTATCTTCATGCATCTGTTGTTAAGTAAACATGTGATAGCCGAAGTTGTTTTTATCGTGCTTGTAGCCTGCTTAGGTTTTGTGATTGACAGTTGGCTGGTTTACTCGGGATATTTTTCTTATATCAATAATACGGAATCAATCATTGCACCTGTATGGATTGCTGCACTATGGGCAATGTTTTCGGCAACGATTGGTCACTCATTAAACTGGTTGTCATCACGCTATTTAGTGGCAGCGGTTTCGGGTTTTGTTTTTGGCCCGCTGGCCTATTATGCTGCCAGCAAACTGGGGGCTGTAAGCCTGCAGAATGGGAACATGGGTTTATATTTTCAGGCATTGATCTGGGCAGTCATGCTACCTGCCATGTTTGCTTTTTATAGTTTGTTACAGAACGCGAAAATGCTGACTTCATCGGAGGCTAAATGATGGACTGGGAAATATATTTACAAGGTCTGTATGCAGTACTAACGCTATCATTCTTTACATGGTTTATCAGCCTGTTAAAAAAAGATGTGAGTATTGTTGATATAACCTGGTCACTAATGCTTGTTCTGGCATCTACAATATACATATTAAGTACAAATGTTCAGAGTCGTGAGTGGCTCATTTTTACCCTGGTTGTTATTTGGGGTGTACGGCTTGCCTTGTATATCACATTACGTAGCTGGGGCGAGGCAGAAGATAGTCGCTATCAGGATATCCGAAAAAAATATTCACCGAATTTTCCTTTAAAAAGCCTGTTTATTATATTTGTATTCCAGGCAGTACTGGCCTGGGTTTTGTCTTTACCTTTACTACTGGTCATGACTAATCCATCAAACTGGGTGTTACTTGATTATCTGGCAATCACTCTGGTCTTGTTTGGCATAATTTATGAAAGTGTTGCTGATTACCAGCTTTATCGTTTCAAATGTCTCGATAAAAATAAAGGTAAGGTGATGGATGCGGGGCTCTGGGCACACAGCCGGCATCCTAATTATTTTGCGGAATCAATGGTCTGGTGGGGGCTTTTCCTGTTTGCTCTTGCGCAGGGATATTGGTGGGTCGTCATATCGCCATTAATGATAACTTACCTGTTATTAAAGTTTTCCGGTGTTACGCTGATGGAGGAAACGATTACAGAACGTCGTCCACAATATCGTCAGTATATTGTAAATACTAATGCTTTTCTGCCATGGCCACGGAAAAAATTAAATCCTGAAAATAATCCTTTGAATGAGGCAAGACGATGAAAAGTATGTTGTATGTCTTCTTGTTTTTTATGCCAGTAATGTCTCTGGCGGACACAGCTAGAAACTGGGATTTTGAAGTTTTTCTTAATGATGAAAAGATTGGTGATCACCAGTTTGTATTACAGAACGATGGGAAAGGTGAAAAAATATTTGTAAAAGCCAGATTTAACGTTAAGTTTCTTTTCTTTACTGCCTATCAGTATGAACATAGCAATATTGAATCGTGGAACAATGGTTGTCTGTCTTCATTACAATCAGTCACGGATGATAATGGTGATCAATTCACGGTAAATGCCAATAAGCTGCAAAGCAAACTCTCTGTGGTAGTAAATGATATATCGACACAGATCGATGATGAATGCATCAGAACATTTGCATACTGGGATCAAACTATCCTTGAATCTTCGAAATTATTAAATTCACAAAATGGAAAATATATTCCTGTCGAAGTCGTCAATGTTGGTATGACGAATTATAAAATCAATGACTCATCAGTTCCGGCAAATCATTACAAAGTTATCAGTGAAAAATTCACTGTTGATTTATGGTATTCAGATCAAGGTGACTGGTTAGGTCTTGCTTCAACAACAGAAGATGGTCATCGTCTAAATTACAGGTTGCGATAATGATTAAATATAGCTGGATGCTGTTACTTTTTTTTATGCAGGCATGTTCTCACAATCCGCCTATGCCCACGGTTGATTCTGTCGATATAAATCGGTTTATGGGTAAGTGGTACGTTATTGCCAATATTCCTACCTTTATAGAAGAGGGTGTGTATAACGCTACCGAAACTTACGTTAAAAAGGAAAATGGTCAGATTGATACTTTTTTTGAATTTAATAAAGATGGATTCGATGGCGAGCTTGTAAAATATAATCCGCTGGGCACTGTGATAGATGATTCTAATGCGATATGGACAATGCAGTTTATCTGGCCCTTCCAGGCTGATTATCGGATTGCTTATCTGGATGAAGATTATCAGGTAACTATTATTGCGAGAACGAAACGCGATTATGTATGGTTAATGTCCAGGCAACCGCATATGGATGAGAAAAAATATCGTGAGATGCAACAGTTTATCGTCAACCTGGGTTATGACATCAAGAATTTACAGCGGATTCCTCAATCATCGGCCAGGGTTAAGGGTCTGTAATTTATGGAAAATAATACACAATCGGGTCATCTGAAAAAAAGTATTCAGTCCTGGTTTGATACGTATTCTGTCAAGCCAGTTACCGATAACGATAAAAGAATTGACTGGATCAGAGCCGCTCCATTTATTGCAATGCATCTTGCCTGTGTTCTGGTTTTTATCGTTGGCTGGAGTCCAATAGCGGTGACCGTAGCAGTATTACTTTACGCAATGCGTATGTTTGCTATTACAGGATTTTACCATCGTTATTTCTCACATCGGGCATTCAAAACCAGTCGTTTTATGCAATTTGTTTTTGCCGCATTGGGGGCGACAGCCGTACAGCGGGGTGCACTGTGGTGGGCTGCTCATCATCGAATTCATCATGTCACCTCGGATAAGGAAAACGACCAGCATTCACCCAAAAAACACGGTTTGTTCTGGAGTCATCTGGGCTGGTTTTTATCGCGTGGAAATTTTTCTACAGAATTGGATCGTGTCAGTGATTTTTCAAAGTATGCAGAATTACGTTTCCTGGATCGTTACGATGTGCTGGTGCCGGTAATCTTTGCAGCAGTCATCTATCTATTTGGACTGTTGTTAGAGTTGTATTTTCCCCAGTTACAAACCAATGGTATGCAAATGTTAGTCTGGGGGTTCTTTGTATCAACTGTATTTTTATATCACGGTACATTTACGATTAATTCACTTGCCCACACCTTAGGTAAAAAAGTTTTCCCATCGAATGATGATAGTCGTAATAATTTCCTGCTGGCTTTAATTACGATGGGTGAAGGTTGGCATAATAATCATCACTACTATCCGGGTTCTGCGCGGCAGGGGTTTATGTGGTGGGAAATTGATATGACATATTATGGCCTGTTATTGATGAAAAAAATGGGTTTGATCTGGGACCTACGTGATGTTCCGCAACGAGTATATGAAAAGAGGCGTTCGTTATGAAAATAGCCATTATTGGAACAGGCATAGCGGGTAATGTCGCGGCCTATCACTTGTCAAAAACGCATGAAGTGACTGTTTTTGAAGCTAATGAATACATTGGTGGTCATACACATACGCATGATATTGAGTTGAATGATAAGCAATATGCGATCGATTCAGGTTTTATTGTCTTTAATTATAAAACCTATCCTAACTTTACAAAATTACTCGATGAATTAGACGTAGATGTAAAACCATCAGCAATGAGTTTTAGTGTGAAATGTGAAAAGAGTGGACTTGAATACAATGGAACGACACTGAACAGTCTTTTTGCGCAAAGACGAAACCTGTTCAATCCCAGATTTTATGGCATGATAAAAGACATCTTGCGCTTTAGTAAAGAAGCCCTGCTGGTTTTAGAACAAAAAGATGAAGCCTTAAGTCTTGGAGAATTACTGCAACGTAACAATTATTCTCGAGAATTTATTGAGCACTATATTATCCCGATGGGTGCAGCGATCTGGTCTTCAGATCCTGATATCATGCATCATTTTCCCGCACATTATTTTATCCAGTTTTTTCATAATCATGGCATGTTAAACGTCAATGACCGGCCTGTCTGGCATGTAATTGATGGTGGTTCACGTGAATATGTAAAAAAACTCATTAAACCTTTCGAAAAAAATATACGTTTATCGACCCCGGTGAAGAAACTGACTCGACATCAAGATCATGTTGTCATCGAAACCGAAAAGTACGGTATCGAACAATATGACTATGTGTTTATCGCTACGCATAGTGATCAGGCGCTAGCAATGCTTTCTGATCCGACGATGCTTGAAAAGCAGATACTGTCAGCTATACCGTATCAGGAAAATGATGCCGTTCTGCATACAGATAAATCGGTTTTACCAAAACGTAAGCTTGCCTGGGCAGCATGGAATTATCATATTCTTAAACAAAAGCAGGATCGAGTTGCATTGACCTACAACATGAATATTTTACAGGGAATTAACGCGCCTGAAGAATTTTGTGTGACGCTGAATAATTCATCAGTGATCGATGAAAGTAAAATGATTAAATCAATGAAATATGATCATCCGATGTTTACACCGGATGGGGTCGCTGCACAACAACGCCAGCACGAAGTGAATGGCAGCAACCGGACTTTTTACTGTGGTGCTTACTGGCGTTTTGGTTTTCATGAAGATGGCGTGGTCAGTGCATTAAATGCACTGGAGCATTTCGAGGATGTGATAACGAATGAACAGCTGTATATACGTCGGGCAAGTTAGGCATCGGCGATTTACGCCGCATGAACATACATTTAACTACCGTATGTTCATGATGTACCTGGATCTGGATGAGTTACCTGATCTGTTCAGCCGTTTCTGGTTATGGTCTTACCAGGGAAAAAATATCGCATCTTTTCAGCGTGATTATTATTACGGTGATAGAGAAACATCACTCCAGGAAGTTGTGCGCCAGCTAGTCGAGGACAAAACTGGCTCAAAACCAGCCGGTCCAATCAGGCTGTTTACGCATATGCGTTATTTCGGATATCAGTTTAACCCGGTCAGTTTTTATTATTGTTTCAACTCAGATGGAAAAACTTTACACAGTATCGTTTCTGAAATTAATAACACACCATGGAATGAGAAATATTGTTATGTACATAAAATTGATCCTGAAAGTAAACATCATTTTCGTTTTGAGTTTGATAAACAATTTCATGTTTCACCATTTAATAGTATGAATCAACACTATGACTGGCGATTCGACGTTCCCGATAACTCGATTAATACCCACATGAGTGTACTAGAGAAGGGCAGTAAAAGCTTCGACGCGACGATGACGATGAAGCGCGAGGAAATAAATTCTTTATCACTTGCAAAGTGTCTGTTGCGCTTTCCATTGATGACCATGAGTGTTGTTGCGCGTATCTATTATCAGGCATTTCGTTTGTGGTTAAAAAGAACACCCGTC
>Ga0316207_10004406_pt1 | contig 12249 bp, 11 predicted proteins | sample 6weekpyrite_MG_FD_204943 | JGI IMG/M metagenome (GOLD analysis project Ga0316207, IMG submission 204943) | Microbial mat bacterial communities from mineral coupon in-situ incubated in ocean water Damariscotta River, Maine, United States -... | ecosystem: Environmental > Aquatic > Marine >... | reverse complement strand
CGTCAGTCACCTGAGAGCGAACACCGTGAGTGACGGGGACGTCCGTGGCACATAAGGCTGCCGCCGACGGAGTGGAATTTGGACATGGACGTCCAAATTCTTTATCGAGTAAGGCGGCACTTACCATATTTTTCTTCTCTATTCTCTATTCTATAATCGCTGCTAACATTTTTTTGTCACCACGTGATGGTTGATGACTTAAGCTATAAACAATCTTAGCGATATCTTTTAATGAACTGCTTGCTGAGCCGTCATTCATAACTTTCTTTAACTGTTTTTTATCAGATGAGCTTGCGCTATGTTGTAAGTTTAAAATGGCTGTGGCTACCGCTTTTTCGTGGGAAGAACCCGATCCTTTAATGATGTTCTTTAGTTGAGATTTTTCACTAGCGGATGGAAAGTGATTTAGGTTAATTAAGATTTTTGCCATCATCTTTTCCGACTGTGATCCACCGCCAGCTATGGCAATCTGTGTTAAAGCAAACAGCACGACAAACAACATTACCAATATTGATGATTTTATTTTCATCTTGTTCCTCCTTGGATGATTATTGAGTATGAGTAATTATAGCTGATTATTATTGTAAGGCATTAAAGGGTTAAATATTTTTTGTCTATTAAAGATACTTTTCAGCGATACGTCGCAGATATGACTCATTTAGTAAACCACTCGCGGTTTCCACTAGCTGGCCACGTTGGTTGATAATTACCGTGTATGGCAGAGCGCCAGAGCGGTTACCCATTTGTTGTGCGAGTTTCGTCCCTGTTTTACTACCCACTAATACGGGGTAATCGATCGGAATCTTTTTGATAAATTGTTTCGTTGCTATGGCATTATCAATGGCGATTCCTATCACTTGCAATTCATCGTCTTTATACTCTTTTTGGTATTTATTTAATAATGGAATCTCCTTTTTACAGGGTGTACACCAGGTGGCCCAAAAGTTAATCAAAATTACTTTATCTTGCCATTCTATTAAGGAGCGCTTTTTGCCATCTAAATCGAGTAAGATAGTGTCTGAAACTGATTTGAGGTTTTGAATTGTAGTGGTTCTAGCATCTGCGGCATGGCCATCTACAAACAAAAATGTCAAGATTATGCTAAGAATTAAAGAGTGTATAGACCAATTATAATTAATAATAATTGCCTCGATAGTGAATTTTAAGATCGTGAGGTATTGCTAGTACTATTGAGACGTTTTTAGGGCAGTAAAGTTACATATAATTGGAAGGGGCTAAATTGAGGTCGGCGAAAGCTGAAACTTAGCCTTCGCCCATACCGATAGCAGATTTAATGCGCTTGAAGGTTTGCCGAGTATCATCAGCTTTATTTTCTAATCTTTGTTCCGCGGTGGGAAATAACTCATCAATCATCCCAATTAAATCTTTTGCCAGAGAGTTACTGCTGTATTTTTTGCTACTTACTTTTTGCTTCAAGACTTCAACGCCACCGTTGAATTTGTTAAATTCATTACTCAGCTTTTTGTAATCGGTTTCGAGCACACGAATCTGCGCTTTTGCATCTCTTACCTTTTCGTATTCTTCCTTAATTCGCGTGTAGCGATCAATTTGATCAGTAAGTGCCGCCTGCAATTGTGTGTTTTCTTTTTCTAAAATCGATACTTGCCGACGAAATTTTTTATTCGTTTTTGTCGCTTTGCTAGAAATGATTTCGGACGTTATCCAGCCTCCTACCATGAGGAGAAAAACAAAAACGATGAAGAATATAGTGATATTGCTCATGTGACCCGTCATTTAATTGATGCACCTATATCGATTCAAATCGGAAAAATCTTTAAGATAAGAACGAGCTATTTTTGGGTTAAATATCACGCATTTCGGGTTAGATTTCTGATATTTCAGAGCAATTTAAACTGAGTTATTTGAAAACTTTATTTTGAGAACCTGTCTTAGAGAATATTTCATAAATTAGATTAATTAATCACCGTGGTAAATAATCAAGGCCAACTCAATATCTATACGCCTAATCGACATATGAGTTTCTATGGATTGATTATCGGTTTAGCTTTAAAGGGATCACGTGATTTTCATTGGATTCAGATAGTAGGTGCGCGAGAAAAAAGCGCTCAGGCATGGGTTTGTTAAAATAATAACCCTGAATTGATTCACAACCCCAGTCTTTTAATGATTGAAATTGTGCTTGCGTCTCTACGCCTTCTGCAACAATATTCATTTTTAAACTGTGCCCTATGGCTAATATGGCTTTTACCAGATTGCAATCATCTTCTTTTACAGGAATATCTTTTATAAAGGATCGATCAATTTTGATGGTATCAATGGGGAAGCGCTTCAAATAACTGAGTGATGAGTAACCTGTTCCAAAATCATCCAGGCAAAGTTTAATATTCATTCGCTTCAATTGATTAAAAATACTTTTTACAATAGGCATCTCTTCGACCAGGACACGTTCAGTTATCTCTAAGCCAATCTGATTTGAACGTATTTCATAGTTCTCCAACATCTCGGTAAACTGCTCAACAAAGTTTTCCTCCATGAATTGTTTACCAGATACATTTATAGTCAGCACAATATCCTCTAGACCCTGCGCCGACCAACGTGCACGATCTGCGCACGCTTGATCAACGATCCATCGCCCTAAATCAAATATCAAACTGTCTTTTTCTGCGACGTCAATAAAAGACTCTGGGGTGAGCAAGCCACGTTGTGGGTGATTCCACCTTAACAATGCCTCAGTGCCAATAACTGCTTCTGTCGCAGCATCTACTTGAGCTTGATAATAGAGCTCAAATTCGTTGTTCTCCAAAGCGCGACGTAATTCAGTTTGCAATGTGAGTTCATCACTGACTTCTTTTGACATCAGTTTGTCATAGAATCGATAAGATGATTTTGACTGCTTTTTGGCATAATGCAGTGCGGTATCTGCATTCTTTACAAGCGTCTCAACATCATTGCCGTCTTCAGGAAAATGTGCAATGCCGACACTAAAGCTAACAAATATTTCATGCCCATTGATATTGTAGTGACCGTTGGCGTTATTCATCAGTCTTTCTGCCACATTAGAAGCATAACTATGAGCCTGCTTACTGTCCAATAGCATCATAAATTCGTCACCGCTTAATCTGGCAAGAATGTCGCTCGAGCGAAGGCACATCGCCAATCTTTCCGAGAACTGTTTAATTAATTGATCGCCAGCGATATGACCGAGGCTATCATTAATGGATTTGAAGGAATTGACATCAATAAAAAATACAGCCAATTGGTGATTATTTTTAATGGGTTCGCTAATCGCGCTATGTATTTTTTGTTCTAGGTATAGCCGGTTGGGCAAATCTGTGAGTGGGTCATGAGTTGCCATGTATTCTGTTTCTCTAATCTTATTTTCTAGAAGTCTGTTTGTGTTGTTCAATTGTTTGAGAAGTGTAAGAAAAAAGAAGGGCATAATCATCATGGCCAAGCCAAGGCCTACTGCTAATTCGATTTGTGCAAGCCATGCATCGCTCGTAATCACCGCAAAGCTGAACCCGGCTATGGCCACCGCGGAAGCGTAGTGTAAAAAACGCAAACCAAATCGTAGACCGTTAGCAATTACGATCCAAATATATAAAGGATAGATAGTTGCACCAGCAACTCCGAGTAAATTGGTTACGACAGAGAGCGCTGCAATATCAGCGAAAATGATGAAATATTTTCGCCATGGAAAATTATTGGGATAGAAGTAAATAAATATGCAATAGGGCAAGCTGAAGAGAAAATAACTAAAAATGATATCGCTTGCGATAATGTGGCTGGAATTATCAGCGCCTGAAAAATGTTCAACACCAGAAATAATACTTAATAAGACTAGCGAAAATGCAATCCGAGTAATCGCTTGACCGAGTTCGGGCAAGCTATTATTGGGCGAAGGGTACAAAACATAATCAAGAATCGATTTGCTGAAATACCGTTTCCCCACAGTAGAGATGTACTGGTGTACGAATGCTATTATTTTTATCATTTTGCTGCCTGATTTATAGATTTTATTTTATTGGCATGCCTAGTTGGCAAGCACTTGATATTATAATGTATTTTCAGAAATAATTGCACAAAATGGCATGTTTTTTAGTAAAACAATGCTAGAACATAGTCAATATTAGGCGAATTGCCTAAACTGTATCTGAATGCAAAATTAGACCGTCATTTTACGGTTTTTCTCAATTTGGGGTGCGATAACCCGTAGTGAAAAAGCAATTTCAAGCATTTTTACATTCTCTCACCAATAGCTTTCGCGACCTCGCTCCTATCATAATTGTTATTGTATTTTTTCAAACTGTTGTATTACAACAATCCATTCCCAATGTCAGCGAAATATTAATTGGTACGTTTCTAGTCGCTTTAGGTCTCAGTTTATTTATCCAAGGATTGGAAATGGGTTTGTTTCCCGTGGGGGAGGCAATGGCGTTTGCGCTGGCGAAGAAGGGAAGCATTTTTTGGTTATTTGCATTTGCATTTGCGCTGGGATTTGGAACTACTTTGGCTGAACCTGCGTTAATCGCTGTTGCTGCTGAAGCTGCAGAAGTGGCTGCCGGTGGGGGCATGATTGAGCCGACCGACGCAGCGAAGTCAAATTATGCTAGTGGTTTGCGATTCACTGTGGCGCTATCGGTGGGTCTGTCGATAATGTTGGGCGTGTTACGAATATTAAAAGGCTGGCCTATCCATTATTTAATCATTGGGGGTTATGTTTGCATTGTGGTGATGACAGGCTTTGCACCCAAAGAAATTATCGGTATTGCTTATGACTCAGGCGGAGTAACAACATCGACAATAACCGTACCATTGGTTACAGCATTAGGCATTGGTTTGGCTTCAAGCATCAAAGGGCGAAATCCCATGATCGATGGCTTTGGATTAATTGCGTTCGCTTCTTTAATGCCGATTTTATTCGTCATGGCTTACGGCATGGTGCTTCTTTCATGAATTTGATTATTCAGTTTGGCGAGACCTTTTTTGCTACAATTTTAGATGTAATTCCCATTGTACTCATTATTTTTGGTTTTCAATGGTTTGTCATTCGTAGACCCATGCCAAATATGACTAAGGTTATTACCGGTTTTGTGTTGGTTTTAGTTGGATTGAGTTGTTTTTTAATTGGTTTAGAAAAAGCACTTTTCCCACTTGGTAAATTAATGGCGCAACAATTAACTGATCCGTCGTTTATCGCTGAGGGATTATCCGCAACGACACAAGCATTGCAATGGCATGATTACAAATGGGTGTATTTATTTGCTTTTATGATTGGCTTCAGTACAACCATCGCAGAACCTTCATTAATTGCGGTGGCTATGAAAGCCAGTAAAGTTTCTGGTGGTGCAATCAGTATCTGGGGATTAAGGATTGCAGTGGGCTTTGGTGTTGCCATCGGAATTTCTTTAGGCACGTTTAGAATTGTGACCGGAACGCCGCTCGAATATTACATAATGGTGGGTTACATCATAGTGGTGATTCAAACGTTTTTTGCCCCTCGACTCATTATTGCTTTGGCATATGATTCAGGTGGCGTCACAACATCAACGGTGACCGTACCTCTGGTTGCCGCTTTGGGTTTAGGTTTGGCAAGCACAGTACCTGGAAGAAGCGCGGTGTTGGATGGCTTTGGTTTAATAGCGTTTGCCAGTTTATTTCCCATGATCACCGTAATGGCTTACGCGCAAATTTCTGAAAGGCGTAGCAAAGTAAAACATAATCGTAGTAAAGGAGACTAATGTGCATTTTAAGCTGATTATTGCTCTAGTAGAAGATGATAAAACCGATGTTGTATTAGATGCAGCAAGAGACAAAGGCGCCACGGGCGCCACAGTAATAAATAATGCTCGAGGCGAGGGGCTTGAACCGGCCAAAACATTTTTTGGCCTGCAATTGGAAACCCAAAGAGACGTTTTACTTTTTCTTGTTGAGGAACATTTAAGTCGGACAATTTTGGAAACGATCGAAAAAGCTGGCGGCATGGAAAAGGACTCCGGTGCAGGGATTGCGTTTCAGATAAATGTTGAAGATGCGGTCGGTGTGTCGCATCAGGTTCAAAGTCTATCGAAAGTTGTGGAGGATAAGTTATGAGTGAAAAAGCAATCGTTCAAGTTCGTGAAATCATGAAAACGAAATTTGACACTATTGATGGAATGGATTTAGTAATAGATGCGCTAAAAAAAATGGAACACGTAGAAACCAAATGTTTGATCGTAAATAAACGCCATGATAATGATGAGTTCGGAGTTTTGCTGTTATCTGATATAGCACGAAAAGTATTGGCACGAGATTTGTCACCCGAACGTGTGAATGTTTACGAAGTGATGGCGATTCCCGTTATATCAGTACAACCAGAGATGGATATACGGTTTTGTGCGCGACTCTTTGATCGTTTTGATATATCACGAGCACCGGTTGTCGAAAACAAGTCTGTTGTGGGAATTGTGAGTTTTACCGATTTGGTGATCAAAGGCTTTTTTAAAAAGTATGAAGAGAGTGGGGCATAGTGATTGAAGCGGTGAAGATTGCTCAATAGTACAGATACTTATTTCACCAATTAATCTGACAGCAATCTAAGTTTAGTTTTTAACAAGGTTTATGCTGTGATTTCTTGAATAGATGTTTATCGAATTCTGAATCATGACTTGTCGAAAACAAAAACTAAATCCAAAATAGATTAATTCAAATTTCCTCCCATAACCGCTATATTTTTAATAAGTGCGTAATTTAATCGTGTATCTGATTTTAGATAAAAATCCATTTATTCGCGCTTAATAGAATATTGTGTATTTATACGAATCTTTTTCACGTTAAATTGAAGAGAAAAATATGTGCATTTCATTATCAGAATGTGCCAAGAATAAAGATAACAATTTTAATTTAATACGATTTGTTGCCGCCACACTGGTGTTGTTTTCACACAGTTATGCGCTAGCACTAGGAACACCCGATGCAGAACCACTTAGGCATACGATTGGTATGACTTGGGGGACTATTGCGGTGGATGTGTTTTTTGTGATCAGTGGATTCTTAGTTACACGCAGTTTTTTTGAAAGAAATAATATTGTTGCTTTTGTCTGGGCGAGATTTTTAAGGATATTTCCGGCATTGACTATAGCAGTATTATTTTGCGTGGCCATCGTCGGCTATTGGTTTACCACGCTATCACCTGTGGAATATTTCTACAACGTAGAGACGTTCAATTTTTTGCTAAAGAATGTGACACTTTTTTTTGGTGTTGAATACCATTTGCCAGGTGTATTTTCTCAGAATCCCTACGCTAATGCTGTCAATGGTTCACTTTGGACGCTACCTTACGAGGTAAAAATGTATGCCTGTTTAGCCATAATTTGTTTTGGCTTGAGTCACATGGAAAATAAGTGGAATACAGCAATTATTACCAAAGTGTTTTTAGGGCTAGCATTTTTAGCGGTGTGTTTGAATATTGTTTTCAACTTAGAAACGTTCATGTCCTTTAAATTTATCCATTTATTTTCAATGTTTTTTGTTGGCTCAGCATATTACTTGTATCGTGACCATATTATTCTTAGATTGAAGTGGTTTTTGTTCATCTTGTTTGCACTGATTTTTTCGTTGCTAGATAAACAGCTATTTTTTATCATCTATTGCTTTGCATTACCCTATATTGTTTTTTATCTTGCTTATGTTCCAACAGGCAAGATTAGAAGTTTCAATAAAGCAGGGGATTATTCATATGGAATTTATATTTATGCATTTCCTGTTCAACAATCAATTGCTGCTACATTACAGGGTATAACAGTAATGAATATGATTCTATTTTCATTCTTCATAACTTTGATACTTGCGTTTTTATCATGGCACTGGGTGGAAAAGAAGAGTTTAACTTTGAAATCTCGCTATGTTTACATTGAAAAAATATTTAAATGCAAGTGACTATAAATTCCCAATTGAGCTGCTGTGAAAATCAGATATCCTTAGTTTAAACGTCAGCAGATTAGAATATGAGTGCGTAACCTAAGGGACATCATTTTGTGGAGTAGGTAGGCTAGTAAAATCACGCCTTCCTGATTCTAACTCATCAAAGCGAAAAATTTGTTTATCCACATGTCTGGTTAATACAATATCAATTAAAAGAGTTTGGTTGGGCTTAATAATATCCGTTACCGATAATTCATGAGACTGAAATACTGCGGGACTGTAGTACGATACGCCTTCGTCAGGTCTGGCAACGAGTAATATACCGATTTTTCCATCCTTAATTTTTGTTAGTTTGTCATTGTTAAGATAATATGTTAGTTGATTTCTATTAAGTTTGTTTTTCTGGCGATCAATAAAAAATCCTTTTGGTAATTTTTCAGGACTATATTTGTTTGTGGCTAATAAATACATGTCAAAGTCTGTAACAGCGTTATTTCTGTCATCGAAAATGCTAAATACCAACATCACTCCACGAACGCTTTTATTGCCTTTTTGTAATCGATTGGTACGGTTGTCCATGGCTTGTGTTAGATCTTGATATTCGGCAGTGGTTTTAACTTGCAAAGCATCAATAATGGGGTTTACTACAATATTCTTTCCTGTCTTTGCATTTACACTTTTCATTATTCCCATATTCTCACCGGAATGGCTGGTGTTTGGGATTATTTCAAAGGCACATCTTGGCGAATGCGTAATGCTTTTCCCTTTTATTAATAGTGGGTGTGCTTCGATTAACTGTCCATCCAATAGGGTTTTGGTGGGTTGCTGTTTTATGTCTTGTATAAGTTTTATATGGTTATAGTTTAGGTTGGTTGCACAGGCTCTTACTACGCCATCTGATCCTTTTTCGGCGGTATAGGTATTCAAGTAGTCAAATAAACTTTTGTCGATGGCTTCGCCGGTAATAACAATAGGGAAAAAAGTTCGCTGAGTGAAACGGTATTTTAACCAATCCAAGTTTAATTTACGTTGCTCAATACTCCCCAGCTCTAACCAATCCAGAATTTTTTGGCCTGGTTGAACACCCTCATACCAGGCTTTGATTCGTGATACTTTGGATTTTCCAAGTTGAGCGAGCGCTGATCCATGATTGGCTGGTGCCAACATTATCAAATGTTTGAGTGGAAGGTCGATTAATTTATTTTCTCCGTAATATCGATTGATCCACTCACGTATTACTGGGCCACCCGTCGAATGCGTAATGCAAGAAAAAACGTCGTTTTTAATGACGTCTTTACGCGCGATGTCAAAGGCTCGTGCAAGGTCATCCATGGTTATTTGATCTTGAAAACTGACATAGCGACCTAAATAAACATGATGAACATCTAACCGTATTTTTGGGCTAAGCTTTTCAATTAATACTTCAGGCAATTCACCGTATGTATTGGTATCACGCACACTCCAGCCATGGATGAATAATAATTTCATTGAGGTATTTGATTATAATTAATTAACATTTTTCTGACTCAAGTTCAGTTTTTATAAGATGTTCTTGGATTGGGTTGTCGAGATTATCCAGCATTTTTCTCACTTGCTCTAGTGCTTTTAGCTGGCCTGTATTTTTGCAAATATTTTCTGCGATTTTTAATTGCTCTTTACGCTTGTCAGAATCATTGAGGCATGCATAAATACTTGCAAGTGTAATTCTCGCTGAACTTTCCAACACTTCTGCGCCGATCTTTTGAGAAATAGAGATAGCTTGTTCGCATTGACTAATGGCTTCGGGATATTCACCAGCAAGCCGATTGATGTGAGCCAATATTTCATAGCAATCCGCTTTTCCTTTATCATTTTTGATTTCGCGGTAAATTTCAAGTGAATGGTTTGCTTCTGATCGTGCGTTTTTAAGATGATCTCCTGTCTGACATATTTCGAGAGTTGCTTGTATAAGTCCACAATACGCAATGCCCTCTTGATAGTCTGATTTAGTATTAATAGTCAAAGCTTCTTTTAACGAAGTTTTAGCATCTTCATATTGTTTGTCGATGATTTCACACCGGGCAAGGTGAGCTCTGTTTTTTGCTCTACCTTCTTGATTATTAATTCGAGTACAGATTTCAATTGCTGAAAGGAAACATTGTTTCGCTTCGTCGTAATCGCCCATATAGTATTTTACTAGTCCAATGCGACTTAGGGCGTCCGCTTCTCCATGACTTCGATTTAAATGCTGATTAATCTCCTTTGATGATTCAGCAGCCTCCAATGCCCAAAGTAATTGCCCCTTTAGTCGATAAATTGCAGATAACTGGCTTTGGTCGTCGGCTTCGCATGAATTCCGTTTTTTCGCCTGGTTAATGGTTTTGGCGAACAGGAAATTTTCGATTGCTTGGTCATACTGTGAGAGTGATTTATAGAGTATTCCAAGGTCGGTGTAAGTATCTGCCATTCCTGGGTCATAATTATTAGACTTGAATGCATCTAGCGCTTCCAATAATAAATTTTCAGCTTCGGCCGGCTTTCCATGATGTCGTTTAATGTTAGCAATATGCCTTTTGTTGTCCGCAATTCCTAGGATATGTTTTAGATTTCGATTGATTTTCAATGATGTTGTTAATAATTGCAGGGCCCGCTCAGGATAGCCTTGCGCAGTGAATATGAGCGCCAAATTTGCATTTGATCGGGATACCCAGCCCATATCATTGTTTGTTGTGGCGAGTTTTTCTATTTGTTGGAATAACTCTTTAGCGGTATCCAACCGGCCCAGGCGATAGAGAAATTTCGCATAATCATTTGTAACATTATAATCCCCATATCTCATATGTAGATTAATATATGCTTGCTCTGCACCTGGGATATCGTATTTTTCTGCAAGTGCGCTAGCTTCATTCAGTGCCTCAATAATTTCGTCTTTGCCTTGCCGGGATTTTTCACCAGGAAACTCAATGTGTTCTATGTGCTTGTGTTGAAAAATACTATAGACATTTTTCGCATTACCGGTGCTTGCTTCAGCTTTTATGGTTTCATGATTTTCAAGCCACTTTGTTAATTGTGTGGTAATGGGTTTTTTATATCCTCCTTTAGACTTATACGTCTTATAGAAATTATTGTTATCTTTTCTGATTTTTTCTTTGAACGCCAGTAGATTTTTCAATTGAGGACCAAGATCTTTGAGTTTATTTTTATTCAAATCCCTAAAAATAATTAACACATCTGCCATGGCTAATGAATTGTCATTAATATTGCTTAATGCACGATAGATTTCTTCTTCTGTTCCTGATGAATAACATGTATCAATGTCATTATTTGCTGGAGGTGATCCCCATATTTCATTGAATATGGCAAACATGTAATCACAGGTATCAAGCGCTGAGTTTATTGTCTGTTGAGCATTGTTAGCGCCAGCAGCAAGGATTTCCCAGTAAACAGGTTGAAAAAAGACACCTTTAGCTAAAGCAATATCCTGGTTGTAAGACAGAATAATCTCAATGATATTGAGTCGTTCTTTAACAAGGTCCGATGGTGAAGCGAGAAAAACTTTGTATAAGGTTATTTCTGATGGCATTGATAAGTCCGATAAATTGAGATGGAGTAAATACTATCCCCGTTCTCCAATCCCTCACCACATTTGTTTTTATTTTATTCATATTATTATTTATTCTTTGATTGTTTAAACATTTATTGTTTTTCTATCATAACCTAGAAACTTACGCCTATCACTTATTGTGGGATTGAAATTACATTTATCAGATATTTAAATCACGTTTTACTAAAAATTAAGGCAAAGCACAACGATTCCCTTTGTATTGGTCTTATTGATTGCAATATTACACAATGCTCGTTATTCAATAGATGGGATATTTGGGGCAATATTACCCGGTGTTTTTTAATCCGGTATTGAATATACGATTTGGTATATAGCGTTTGGGGGATTAGTTGCCACACCAGCTATGATGCTGTAGTTATCCGAGTCCATTATAGCCGCGTTGGGCGGTGTGATATTACTGCTTGTTTAAGGTCGATATTATTTTTTTAGGTTAGAAATAACTCGTTGTAGAGTAAATTGTTTTATTAATTAAAGGATTCACGCGATGGCTTAAAGTATCATTGTTCTAGATACAATATTAATATAATTTTGAATACTTCAGAATATGCAGCAAAGAATGGAATTTAATAATAAGGAAATAGCTTATGTCAGATCAAATAAAAGGAACCGGTAGTTGTCTCTGTGGCGCAGTTAAGTGAGGTGGACCCCAAAAATAAAACAGCTGCTTAAGTGATAATTCTGCTTTATATTGTCCTAATAGGAGACATAAAGCATGACACGAAGAAAGAGACGAAATCATTCACCCGAGTTCAAAGCTAAAG
>Ga0316207_10004405_pt1 | contig 12251 bp, 8 predicted proteins | sample 6weekpyrite_MG_FD_204943 | JGI IMG/M metagenome (GOLD analysis project Ga0316207, IMG submission 204943) | Microbial mat bacterial communities from mineral coupon in-situ incubated in ocean water Damariscotta River, Maine, United States -... | ecosystem: Environmental > Aquatic > Marine >... | reverse complement strand
CATGGGTCACCGCGAATACAAAACCAAGGATCCACGCGCAACCATTTTGCAAAAGTTGGTGAAGGATCTACTTGAGTCTCAAGATGGTGATGTTAATCAGACCTTTGAAACCGCGATGGCTGTCGAAAAAGCGGCTGAAGAAAGACTCGCGAGCAAAGGCGTTTATGCCAATGTCGATTTCTATTCAGGCATCCTCTATGAAGCGATGGGGATTCCGGCTGATCAATTCACCGCTATTTTTGCTATCTCTCGTTCAGCAGGCTGGTTGGCCCATTGGCGCGAACAGCTACGTGGTAACCGTATCTTCCGTCCTACCCAGGTGTATTCGGGTGAACCACCGCGAGATTATGTGCCGTTAGACAAGAGATAAAAAAAGCCCCGCATCGCGGGGCTTTTTATTTTGAACTTTTTATGTGGCGTGGTCGCCGCTGAAAAGAACATGGAAGTCCGAGAAGAAAATTAACTTAGCGCAGCGCCAGGGTAGATCCCGCCGAGTACCACCGGATGCCGGGCACCGGTGACAGAAGGCAGGTTACCGTGCTGAATGGCAAGGGTTTGTTTTGCTAGCCAGGCAAAACCGATGGCTTCCATGGCATCAGGATCAATGCCGTAGTCTTCACTTGAGCGGACTTGTTGATGTTCAAGCAGGCATTGCAGGCGGAACATGAGTGCGGTGTTATGTACACCACCACCACAAACAATAATACTCTTTGCCTCACTGGCGTGTTCCTGGATGGCGCTGCTAATAGTCATGGCGGTTAGTTCACACAAGCTGGCCTGGACGTGTTTTTTGATGACACGTTTTTTCATTCGTTTTAGGTGCCGTTCTACCCAACGCAAGTTAAATAACTCTCTGCCAGTTGACTTGGGAGGTGCGAGTTTAAAAAATTTGTCGCGCATAAACCTGGACAATAGCTCAGCATTTACGGTGCCGCTGGCCGCCCATTGGCCACCTTTGTCAAAAGCTTTACGTAAGTGAGTTTGGATGTAGGCATCCATCAAAACGTTGCCAGGCCCGGTATCAAAACCAATCACATCTTCATCAGGGTTTGCCGGCAATACCGTGATGTTGGCCATGCCACCAATATTTACCACGACACGGCTTTCATCATTGACACGTAGCATGTTGTTATGAAACCCCGGCATGAGTGGTGCACCTTGACCGCCTGCCGCAAGATCACGACGCCTAAAGTCAGCAACAGTGGTAATGCCAGTCAATTCAGCGAGGCTGTTTGGGTCACCAATTTGTAAGGTGTAAGGCGTTATTTCATCAGGTGCGTGACGAATTGTCTGGCCGTGGCTACCAATGGCAGAAATGTCACTACTGCTCAGTGCTGCCTGAGCGAGCAGCTCCGTGACAGCCTTTGCTGCATGCTGAGCCCATTGCACATCAGCAATGGCCATGCGTTTAATTTCACCGGCGCGGCTTCGGTTAAGGGATAACAGGTTATCGCGAAGTTCGGTAGGCAGCTGTTGGCTATGGTTGGCTATTAGTTTCGGGTAGTTGCTTTCAAATTCGACCAGGGCAACGTCGATTGCATCAAGACTGGTGCCTGACATCAAGCCGATAAAACGTTCAGTCATGACAAAGCCTCCTGAATATTCCTATCGCTGTGTCGCGCTGGAATTTACTGGGCAGAGGCAAGTTCTATGCGCCTGATACCATCAAGCTGTGCCAGTAGATTACGCGTTTGGTTTAGAAAATCTTGTTTGTAGCGTTTATCAATCGAAGCTGCGCTGGGTAGCTTGACCGTAAGCGGGTTACGATGCACACCATGAACTCGAAACTCGTAATGCAGGTGAGGGCCTGTTGAGCGACCGGTTGTACCTACATAACCAATAACCTGGCCCTGTTTCACCCTGCCACGTGCCTTACGATTATAGCTTGAAAGGTGTGCGTACAAAGTACTGTACTTGCTGCCATGGCGAATGATTACGGTTTTGCCGTAACCGCCTTTGCGAGCTCGATGAATAATCTTGCCATCACCTGTTGCCCGTACAGGGGTGCCACGCTTCGCGGCATAGTCAACGCCCTTGTGAACACGCATGCGATTCAGAACGGGGTGGCGACGTTTACCAAAACGTGAGCTAATACGACGAAAATCAACTGGGCTTCGTAAAAAGGCCTTACGCATATTTTCGCCAGTCGGCGTGTAGTAATCAGCACGATTGTTTTTACCCGTATAACGAACAGCACGGTAACTACGACCGCGGTTGACGAACTCGGCAGCAAGGATGTTGCCGTGGCGAATTTTTTCACCATCAAGGAATTGTTCTTCATAGACGACGTGGAAGCTGTCACCAGTGCGTATATCAAGGGCAAAATCGATATCCCAGCCAAAGATAGCAGCTAATTCCATGATTAAACTTTGTTCCAAACCTGCTTTCTTGCCATCAAGGAATAGCGAATTTGTGATTTTGCCGGAGGCATAAGCAACCTGAATATCAGGCTTGCGAACCTGGTGTTCAGCAGCAAACCCCTTAGCAGTGCGTTTAACTTGTAGCGAGTTGAAGCGATCAATTTCATGAACAAGCTGAGTAAACTGGCCCTGTTCATTAAATTCGATGCGCAGGTGCTGCCCGGGACGTAGGTTACGGAGCCCTTTAGTGAGCTTACCTAATGCGATAATGTCATGGACATCTCGTGCACTGATGTTGTTTCGCGAGGCCAGCGCGGCTAGCGTGTTACCTTTACGGACTTTGATGCGTTTATGATTGGCGACCGGGGTTGGTTTCGGTGACGCTATTTTTGTCGCTAAGGGCTGGCTAACAACTTCGTTATCGTCACGAGCGGGTAAAGTCAGTTGCTGAACAATTTGTTTAGAAGCCGGGCCATCAACCGTGACTGGTTGGTTTTGTTCTGCAATATTCGCTTCTGCAGGGCTGAAATCAAATGCGAAAAGCACAAAAAACCCTGTCAAAAGAGAAAGTGCGGCAATGACGTACTGGCGTCGATTGAGGAGCTTGGCGAACGTTTTGTCCGCGGACTCGCGTAACTTATAGTCACGCTTTATGATTGAACGATAATTCACGGAATTTATTAGTTTTTTAATAGTCTGGTTAACGATAACGGTTATCTGCTGGTGGGTCAATACCCTAATATATATAGCATAACTGTCAGGATGTGGTGTGAACTGCGCCACAACCCTAGGCTATGATACTCTTGCGCCTTTAAAATGATTAACAAAGCGTTGAGGTAGGAATGACAGCAGTAGCCGATGCACTGGCCACGATTAAGCGTGGTGCGCATGAAATTTTAGTTGAAAAAGAACTTCTCGAGCGCCTTGAGTCAGGCGTACCGATGCGCATCAAGGCTGGTTTTGATCCAACCGCACCAGATTTACACCTTGGCCATACCGTACTCATTAATAAACTGCGCCAGTTCCAGGACTTAGGCCACGAGGTGATGTTCCTGATTGGCGATTTCACTGGCATGATTGGTGATCCTACCGGTAAGAGCGCTACAAGACCTGCTTTGACGCGTGATGATGTGATTGAGAACGCCAAGAGTTACGAACAGCAGATTTTTAAAATTCTCGACCCGGAAAAAACCCTGGTGATGTTTAATTCCAGTTGGATGAATGCCATGGATGTCAGTGAACTGATTCAATTGGCAGCCAAACATACCGTGGCGCGTATGCTTGAGCGTGACGATTTCAGTAAGCGATACAGTAGTGGTCAGTCAATTGCGATTCATGAATTTCTTTACCCATTGATACAGGGTTACGATTCGGTGGCAATGAAGGCCGATGTTGAACTGGGTGGTACGGATCAAAAATTCAATTTGTTGGTGGGACGTCAACTGCAGGAAGCCTTCGGTCAGAAACCCCAGGTTGTTTTAACTATGCCGATCCTTGAAGGCCTGGATGGCGTACAAAAGATGTCCAAGTCACTAAACAATTACATCGGTATCAGTGATGCGCCGGATGATATGTTTGGCAAGCTGATGTCTATTTCAGACGATCTTATGTGGCGTTACTTTGAACTGCTAAGCTTCCGACCACTACCTGAAATTGAACAATTCAAAACTGATATTGAACAAGGTAAAAATCCGCGAGATGTTAAATTTCTTTTAGCAGAAGAAATAATTGAACGTTTTCATGACCGCGCTGCAGCAGACAAGGCACGCGAAAATTTCATTTCTCGTTTTCAAAAAGGCGTTATACCTGACGAGATGCCAGAATTTTCATTCTCCAGTGAAATTCCGGTGGCCAATCTGCTTAAAGATGCTGACCTGGTAAAAAGCACATCTGAAGCCATGCGTATGATAAAACAAGGTGCAGTTAAGGTTGATGGCGAGAAACTCGCTGATAGTAAACAGACTTTTGCCTCAGGCAGCACGCTTGTCTTCCAGGTGGGTAAGCGCCGCTTTGCCCGAATCACTATGAGTTAAATTTTCCGCGTTAAACCACAATTTCGCGGGGTTTATAAGGGTGTAGGTATTCATGTAGGGTAGGGTGGTATGAGGATGTTTTATGCAGGATCTCGATACCCAGACAGTTCAGGTTGTTAGCTCCACAGAATTCAAGCGACGTTTTCGCTGGCTGATCATTTTGACCTGGAATCTGCCCCCGGTTGTGGGACTCGGTTTTATCCTTTTGACGGGTATCCTGACGCCTGCCCAGCTTATAGGGATCCTGACCACACCGCTTGAACCTGCCTATATCATTCTCTGGTCAGTCTTTGGGATATGGTTCTTCCCTCGTTTGATGAGACCATTGATTGAAAGTCTTAGTGGTAAGTCTGAAATCGAAAAGGAAAAGGTTCTCCAGTCAGTGCGAGCCTTTCCCTTGTGGTACTGGAGCTTGTTCCTGGTCTACCTGGTATTAGCACCCATTTCTGTGGTCGTCGCCGCCGAGTTATATACCGACTTTGTTTACACACCACTGGCCTTGTTTCGCATAGAGCTGATTGCCGTCATTGTTTCAATCATTGTCGGCCTACCAATTTTCTTCCTGATCATGGATCTGTTTGGACAGTCGGTTGGTGGACTGTTGTCACAACGACCTATCGTTACAGTTAAAACCAAGGTCTTTCTTATTGGCGCACTCATTCCCTTATTGATCGACACGATGTTAGTGCAGTATTTCTGGACACGGACAGGACATTTTACCTCCGAGACGTTTTTTGTCTGGCTGATTCTGGAGTTGTTAGCAATAGGGGGCAGTCTTATTTTTGCACACAGTTTTGGGCAGTCACTCATGCCACTTCAGGGCGTTATCTCTGGTACAAAACAATTGTGGCAGTACTCACCGAAGGATGTTCATGCGAGTTCTACTGATGAACTGGGTGTGCTGACAAATGGTTTCCGTGACATGTTAGCTGAGTCACAAATTCATAGCAGGGTACTAGAAATTAATAACAAGGTTCTGCGCGGAGGCATGGAATCTTCAACACTGGAGAGCCTGTCAACAACGGTTATAGACACTTGTGACACGATTGTGCCATCCGATATTGTTTTTTTGATGTTGTATGACGAACCATCGCGGCAACTGGTGGGTGTAATGCAAAGTGGTATGGAATTTAATGCAGAAGGCTATTATCGCCTCGGCCTTGATGATACGTCGATGGCAGTGTTTGCATTTAACCAGGCCGAAACAGTTGCGATTGATGACGTTGATAAAGATGACCGGGTAAGTCGGGAATTAAGTGAACGGTTTAACATCAGCTCAGCCATTGCGACCCCCTTACAATTCCAGGACAAAATGCTTGGTGTATTGATGTCTGTGACACAACAGCGCAAACATAAATATACTCACTATGAAAATGAGTTGTTCGAAGCGCTGGCGAGAGAAACCGCGGTTGCTATTAACACGCAGTTGCTGGAGGAGACAAAGCAAACCCAGGGAGAACAACTTGCACTGTTGCTTGATGCAACTGAAGAGGGTGTTTATGGCGTAGATCTAAATGGCATCTGTACGTTTGTCAATGCGGCCTGCGTGCGCATGCTGGGTTTTGCACATGAAAAAGAAATTCTTGGCGCGTCGATACATGAGCTGATACACCATAGCCATCCTGACGGCAGTCATTATCCAAAGGAACAATGCCAGGTCCGACTGGCGACACTGGATGATAAGAGCGCGCATAGAGTTGATGAAGTGCATTGGCGTAAGGATGGTAGTAGCTTCCCGGTAGAGTACTGGTCTCATCCATTAAAGCGAGATGGTGAAACAATCGGTACGGTAGTCACGTTTATTGATATTACCGAACGTAAGAAAAATGAAGCCGAACTCAGCGATTACCGTGAAAACCTCGAACAACTGGTTGAAGATAGAACGGCGATACTTAGACAACAGGCACAGGTTATCGATCAAATTCATGATTCAGTTGTGGCAACCGACATGGATGGTGTTGTCACAAGCTGGAACAGGGGTGCCGAACGATTGTTTGGTTACCAGGCAGAAGAAGCTATCGGTCAGCATATTTCTATTGTTTACCCAGAGAACCAGCATGCATTCTTGCAGGACGAGGTGATCAAGCCGCTTTTAGATAAAGAAAATTTTGAAATAGAAGTGGTAATGCATAAAAAGTCTGGCCTGGAATTCGATGCCCACCTGTCCCTGTCGCTATTGAAAAATGAACAGGGTGTAGCAAACGGCATGGTAGGTTATTCGCTGGATATTACGCAGCGTAAACGTTATGAGAAATTACTAGTTGAAGCAAAACAGGAAGCGGATGCTGCCAATAATGCCAAAACTGAGTTTCTTTCACGTATGAGTCACGAGTTACGCACACCGCTTAATGCCGTGTTGGGATTTGCTCATATCCTGGGTATGCAACTTGAAGGCAACCAGCTTGCAAAGAGTCATACCAAGGAAATAACAAATGCCGGTAATCATTTGCTAACCCTGATCGAAGAGATCATGGATTTGTCGCGTATCGATGCCGGCCAGATGGCAATGCACCCGGAACTGGTTAACCTGGGCGAAGTAATAGGCGAAGCGGTTTTATTTATCACCCCTCAGGCAGAACAGCAGGGAATCAATATCGAGATAAGCGGCTGTGATCAGCAACTAATGGCCGATGTGACCCGGCTCAAGGAAGTTATGCTTAACCTGCTATCGAACGCTGTGAAATACAATAAGCCTGGCGGACGAATCATGGTGTCTTGCAGTCAGCAGGATGATTATATCCAGATCTCTGTTGCGGATACGGGTATAGGCTTCAGTGAAGAACAAAAGACCATGTTATTTGAGCCCTTCTCTCGACTAGGGGCAGAATTTACTGGTATCCAGGGTACCGGGATTGGTATGACGATAGTCAAACAGCTGGTCGAGTTGATGGGAGGCACGATTACCGTTGAAAGCCAGGTAGGGCAGGGCTCTTGTTTTAATATTCTGTTACCAGATGTAGAAAGTAAGACAAATCAATAGGCGATTGAGCCATATCACGAAAACCATGGGCAGTACGTATGTTAACGATTGTTAACTCTGAAACACACGACTAAATATTTAGTTCAATATTTCCCTGCATTGGTCGACTATTTAGAAAGATAAGCAATGTTATCTTTTCTGAAAGGGAGACCAGGATGAAGTACGCAGTTATTATTTCTTCAAAGGAACCGGAAACGGTTTGGAACGCTTTTCGTTTTGCCACGACGTGTTTGATTTATGACAATGAAGCAACCGTGTTTTTACTGGGCCAGGGTGTTGAGGCTCCAGCAGTAGGGACCTTGAAGTTTGATATCGTGGAGCAGATCGATACCTTTAAGGACAGCGGTGGGGTAATGATCGGGTGTGGCGTTTGCTGTGAAACACGGCGCGATACGATGCCCATGTTGGAAGGCCAACTAGACTGTGAACTAGGTTCAATGCAAACCTTGTATGGACTAATTTCTGAGTCAGATAAGGTAGTGACCTTTTAGTTTTCCAAATAAAGTTATGGGTAGCAAAAAAATAATCTTAGAAGCAGCCGAGGGAGGGCTTGCTGGTTTCCTTGAGCGGACCCCTATGTTTGAGTATTGCGATAGCGTCGTTGCTATCTTCGATATAAATGGTTTATCGCTTTATGAAAACGCATCGTTCAAAAAACTCCGTAGTGCGCTCGATATTACTGTCGCACATCCGGATCTGGAAGATGCCTATATCCTTGAATCATTAACTGCTGACGTAATTACTTGTGCCAGCGAGGCCGACCAATTGTCTGTCAGGGCAACGCTATACCTATCCCTAAACGTTTCAATGCAGGTGACGATTAAGTTGATTCCTGTTTATGAACAAGGATCGGATATTGTATTAGCAGTGATGATCAGTATCGCGGAAGAAAACCTGGCTTTCGCTAACTATAGTTATATTCAGCAGCAACATGAAAATCGCGAACTAAAAAGCCAAATAATAACACTTGCTAAAAACCTTGATGAGCAGGGAAGCCTGGTTAAAGCGCTATTACATGAAACGCCATTTGCCATTATGTTGGTTGATCCTCAACGCAAGGTCGTTCAGATCAACCGTGCCTGTGAAACACTGTTAGGCGTGACTAGCCGTGAAGTGATTGGACATACTTGTGATGCCTATCTTGATTGTTTCCAGTGCCACAGTGGATGTCCTGTTGCTAAAAGCGATAAGGCACTTACACAACAGGAAGGCCTGGCCTTTTGTGTTGATGGGGAGCAAAAGCAGGTCCTACGCAGTACGGTGAAACTTGGTGAAGATGATGATGCTTTAATCCTGGAAGCATTTATTGACATTACTGATCGCAAGCTTGCAGAAAAAGAACTTTTAATGCATCGCAATAACCTTGAGGTTTTGGTGCAGGATCGAACAAAACAACTGGAACTGGCGAGACAGGAGTCAGACAGGGCGAACAAGGCCAAGACAGAATTTTTATCACGTATGAGTCATGAACTTCGTACACCACTTAATGCGATTATCGGTTTTTCTCATTTGTTGGAGATGGAATTACCCGAAGACACAGATCAGCATAAAAATGTCTCGCATATTTCCAGTGCAGGTGAGCACCTACTAATGCTCATTAGTGAGTTGCTAAATTTATCCAAGATTGAGTCGGGTGGAGTAGATATCAATTATGAGCATGTATCGGTTTCTGAACTTGTTATGGAGTCGATGCATTATATCGAAGAACAAGCAAACCAGCGTGGTATTACACTGAATATAGATGAAGCTATTTCTGACCTGACTGTTTATGTGGATCGCCTGCGTTATAAAGAAGTCTTATTGAATATATTGAGCAACGCAGTGAAATACAATTCAGAGAATGGAGAAATAAGTGCAAAAATATTTTCTGATAGTAGCCATGGAGTCTGTTTCGAGATAACAGACACCGGACCGGGTATTGAGCCTGAAAAGATATCGCAATTATGTGAACCGTTTACTCGCCTGGGTGCTGAGCATACGGATATTGAGGGAAGCGGAGTAGGGCTGAGTATTGTGAAACTACTAGTCGCGCTTATGGATGGTGAACTTCAGATTGAAAGCACTGTAGGGCAAGGTTCCACCTTCAGAGTTTGTTTTCCTTCAGTCAAATAAAGGTTTATTCCGCTTACTTACGTGAAGAAAAGCAATCACAATTGTGCTATGTTTTTTTACATAATTGGTTTTTTTTACGCGGATTGGATGACGGGTAAAGTTTAATGAAAACAGGTCATAATAAGTACCAACATATGGTTGAGACAGCCAGGGCAATGCCATGGAGTTTCGATCTTAAGACCATGTGTTTTACTTATGTTGGACCGCAAGCGGTTAAATGCCTGGGTTATTCTGAAGAAGAGTGGTATGCGGAGAACTTCTGGGGTGATCATATTCACCCGGAAGATCGTGAACGGGCATTGAGCTATTGCGAAATGGAAGTGTCTAAAGGACTAGATCACGAATTTGAGTACCGCATGCTGGCGAAAGACGGCCACGTTGTCTGGGTACGAGATGTGGTTAATGTCATCATGGATGAAGCCGGGCCCTACGGCCTGCAAGGTTTCATGTTCGATATTACCGAACGTAAGCAAGTTGAGGAGGCGATGAACCTTCTCGCCGAGATACAAATAACGGATGACATTGATTCGTTTTACCGTGCTTGTGTCAAAATGTTGGCTAGCGTATATAACGCGCAATTTAGCTTTATTGGCTTGTTTGCCAATGAGCAACGTAATTCTATCCAGACTCAGTCCCTCTGGGCTGGTAATGATTATCCAGCTAATTTTGAGTACAACCTGGAAGGTACGCCATGCGCAGATATTCTCGATCTTAAACGAGAACTCATACCGCGTGATGCAGCTAAAGAATATCCTGATGATGAAATGCTGGTGCAGATGGGCGTGGAAAGTTATTTTGGTTCACCCCTGGTCACACCGTCTGGAGAGATGGTTGGCCTGGTGTCAGTATTGGATGTTAAGCCGATGGAATTGTCTTCGTGGACCGGTCCAATACTGGGCTTGTTTGCACAGCGTATTGCTTCTGAGTTTGAACGTTACCGTGTTAATCGTTCCCTGCTAGAGCTAAATCGAGATCTTGAAAAACGTGTCGAGGAACGCACCGCTGATTTAAACGAGGCAAAGAAAGCGGCTAACGAAGCGAACCAGGCCAAGTCTGAATTTCTTTCACGAATGAGTCATGAATTACGCACGCCACTGAATGTGATTATTGGCTATTCACATATCGCCGAGCGTTTGTCTGATAGTAAAGAGGTAAACAAACACCTTAAAGAGATCAATGTTGCTTCAACTCATTTATTGGATCTTATTAAAGATATTATGGACCTTTCGCGGATTGAAGTGGGCGAAATACAAATCGAGCTTAGTCCTGTCAATCTGCGAGAAGTGATTGAGGCTTCTGAAAAGTTTCTGTCCAAGGATGCAAAATCGAGTCATATCACAATGTCGCTTTTTGACTGCCAGGAAGATTTTGTTGTCCTGGCTGATAGCTTGCGATTAAAAGAAGTCATTATCAACCTGTTATCAAATGCGATTAAATACAATCATCAAAATGGACGAGTTGATATTCAGTGCCACCGCACAGCCGATGATAAGGTTCGCATTGAGGTGATCGATACTGGCAAGGGACTCGATAGTGAACAAATGGCTAACCTGTTTGAACCATTTTCACGGCTCGGTGCCGAATACACAGATGTTGAAGGCACCGGTGTTGGATTGGTCATTGCCAAGTCGCTGATCGAAAAAATGAATGGCACACTGCAAGTCACCAGTACACCCAAGCAAGGCAGCTGTTTCGCAATTACTCTGCCATTATATGCAGAAAATTAAGCCAGTTTTAATTATTCATAGAAATAGTAGGTGTATAGGGGTGATTATTACTAATACATCTTTTAGTCTGCAGGATTTTGTCATAAGCTGTACGTAGGTAGCGAATATATATACAGTTCTGCGGGAGCCTTCTGGATCAGTCAAGGCAGCCAGGTAACCGCGCGACTAAGAATTATTTTGTAGACAGGGAATTTTTTATGAGCAGCATTTTGATCGCTGATGATAATGAGCATAATCGTTATATCGCTCGCTTTTTGCTTGAAGATGCTGGTCATCAGGTTGAGCAGGTAGAAAATGGTGAGGACGCTGTTAAAGTTGCGCAACAAGGTGCTTTTGACCTGGTGTTAATGGATATCCAGATGCCAGGTATGGATGGCATCGAAGCCACCAAGCAACTCAAGGGTTCTGGTTTGACAATTCCGATTGTGGCACTGACCGCTAAGGCCATGCGAGGTGACCGTGAGGAAATACTCGAGGCTGGCTGTGATGGTTATATTTCCAAGCCGTTTGAGGTCGAACAATTTGTTGCCGAGGTAGAAAAATACATCACTGCAGACTAGCTATCTCTCTGTTACAACAGCTATTCCCTTTCCATACTTGCAGCTTTTCAAATTTATCTTTTAAGCCTTAACCAGCCTCATAAAATCATATTATATTTTATCCTTTATTTTCAGTAGCTTGTGAAAATCCAGAGCTGGTGAAATAGCGTCTTAAAAAAACTTTCCGCTACTATCAAAAAAAGTGTTGACGCACCTTCCAGCCTGCGTATAATGCGCCGCTCTTTACGGGACACACCGGTCGCAAGGCCAGCAGGAATGCAGTGTTTCGGTCATTTAAGGATTGAATGACAACCAGCCGGTCTGTATAATAACCGGCCCTTGTCGGACGCACTCCGACAATTGCTCTTTAACAGTTAGATCAAAGTAATTTGTGTGGGCGCTTGCGTCGTAGATGGTTTTCACCATGAATCGATGTAAGCAACCAACCAAGTCAAACCTAAGTAATTTTTGTAATTAGTTAGTTAGTTTTTCTCGGTCAG
>Ga0316207_10004403_pt1 | contig 12253 bp, 12 predicted proteins | sample 6weekpyrite_MG_FD_204943 | JGI IMG/M metagenome (GOLD analysis project Ga0316207, IMG submission 204943) | Microbial mat bacterial communities from mineral coupon in-situ incubated in ocean water Damariscotta River, Maine, United States -... | ecosystem: Environmental > Aquatic > Marine >... | reverse complement strand
ATTTTTGTAGCAACGATTAGATGTGATTGCGTCATATACATCGCATACCGCAGCCATGCGTGCAACCAGTGATAATTTGTCGCCCGATAATTTATCCGGGTAGCCTTTACCGTCAACCCGTTCATGGTGATGCAGGCACACATCAAGTGCTATTTCATCGACATCATTGGACTTTTTAAGTATTTCCCAGCCACTGACGGGGTGGTTCTTAACAATATCGAACTCTTCATCGGTTAGCTTCCCGGGCTTATTCAGTACCTCATCGGGAATAGCCATTTTCCCTACATCGTGTAGCAGGCCGGCCATACCTAAAGAATGATAGTCACCCTGATAATTGATTTGCTTGCCTAGTGCTATCATTAAAGCGCAGACGGCCACGGAGTGTAAATACGTGTAGTCATCTTTGGACTTCATGCGCGTAACAGTGAGCATGGCATTAGAATTGCGCGATACGGATTGTGAGATTTCATCTACGATGGGCGCCACATCTTTGGCTGAAACAGAGTTGCCCATGCGTGCTTCTTGTAGCATCTCCATGGTGGCTTGTTTGGCCTTAGCTAAGGTTTCCTTTGCGGCGGCCATTTCTTTTTCCAGAGGGATTGTCTTTATTGATTCTTCGGCAGTTGTACTGGCTTCCTCTATAGAGGGGGCTTCATTTTTGCGTGATTCTTTTTTTGCTACATCCAGACCTTTTGAAGTATCTATCCATACGTGAGTAACAGCAGACTCTTTAAGTGCTGCTATGTTCTTAGGGTTTTCTAGTTTGAATGAAGTTTTCCAGAAAGGGTGCTGGAGCCAATTACCATCCAGTTTATCTATGAACATACCAAGACGAAGTTCACTTACTGATATTTTTTTACGCATAGGGTGTATAAACAGGTTTCTGTGTTTTTAGTCTCATTTTAGACGAAAAAACCGAAAAAGCATTAAAATTAAGTGTTCGGTGCGGTTTTAGTAGAGGCCTGATAGAGGCTAATGCGTGTGGGGTGTGTCCTATGGTGAGTACAATTGGTCTCTTAGGTGTCTTTCTCCGTGCACGAGACGCACATGCTTGCATAGGGTGCGATGGCCAGACGTTGTTCGTCTATAGGTTCACTGCACTCTGTGCACCTGCCATAGGTGTTATTTTCAATGCGCAGCAACGCCTTATTGATCTCAATAACAGTGGCTTTGGCCTCATTATCCAGTGAGTTTAATACCTCTTCATTTTCAAGTTGAGTGGCCTGCTCGGCGAAGTCCTTTTCTATGGCGTGCTCTTCATGATGCAGGTCTTTTTCAAGAGCGTTGATGCGATCAGATATTTCATCTCTTAGAGATAAAAGCTTTGTCTTGTAAATAGTTGCATCAAGCATATTGTTATCCCCGTTTTATGCGGTTTGAATCATTCCAAAAAGTTCATCTTTAAGGAATAAACGTTCTTTTTTAAGTTCTTCAATAAAGTCGTCGGAGGTTGTTTCAACGCCTTCCTCAATTCGCCTCACCTGATGATCAAGGTCATGGTACTTGATAAAAAGTTTTTCAAAGTGTTTATTGTTCATTTTTAGTTCATGTATGCGATCTTTGTGTTCTGGTAGTTCATGAATAAGATCGTGTTTTTCACCTAGCATATGATTAACTCCCGTTGTTTGATTTCAGGTTAATCTATCTGGCGAAGAAGTTTTTGATGTAGAACAATAGCGACTAAATTTTTGCTGGAGATATGCTAGAGGAACAATAATAGCAGTGTTAAAAGTCCTGAATGGACCGGGAGTTGTCTCCCGGTTTAGTGTTGTTGGTGTGTATTTGTTAGGCAAAACTCGCGTTGAGTATTAGCCAGTCTCTTTTCTGCTGTAAAAAGCTTTGCTTAAGTGTCTCTGCTCTGGCTTTCAATGTATCCAGGTCGCAGCGTTCTATCATGGAATTTTTATGCGCTTCCATCCATTGCTTTTTTGCCTGAGAAAATTCATTAATTTTACTAAGCAGTGTTTCGTATTCTGCCTGTAGTTGATTAATCATGGTGTCGGAGCAAGGTTGCTGAGACAGCTTTTTGGTTGTGTTGTGGAGTAACATTTGTGCGCGGGCAGTTTCAATATGCTCAAGTGGGGTGCGATACAGGTTCTTCGTAAGCTTCATATATGACAGGCTACGAATCAGCCATTTGGTAGGGTCAAACTGCCACCAGAGAATACCATTGCGGTAGTCGCGTTGAAAACTGTGATGGTAATTGTGATAGCCCTCGCCCATGGTTAAAAAGGCCAAAAAGCCATTGTCTTTAGAGGTGTTTTTGTCCGAGTAGGGTTGGTTGCCCCAGATGTGAGCCAGCGAATTTATGAAAAAAGTGAAGTGGTGTGCAATCGCCAGGCGAGCGACACCCGCAAGTAATAGCATGCCCAAAATATCGCCGTGCCAGATTCCCAATAGCAGTGGGATACCAAAATTAGCAGCAAGGACTAGCACGAGATAATGTCTGTGCTGAAACATCACGATGGGGTCTTTTTGTAAATCGCGGCAGTTACTGTAATCCGTGTTTGGGTTGATTGCGTAATCACGCAGCATCCAGCCAAGATGTGAATACCAGAAACCTTTTTTGGCGGAATAAGGGTCTTTTAGATTGTTGTCTACATGGTGGTGGTGAATGCGGTGATCTGAAGCCCAGTGGAGTATGCTGTTTTGTGTGGCAAATGTGCCGCCGATGGCAAAGAACAGCCGGGTTAGCCAATGCGCTTCGTATGCCCGATGAGACCATAAGCGGTGATACCCAGCCGTGATGGATATTTCGCAGAAGACAACGCCGATAATCATTGCGGCTATTTGCCAGCCATCGAAGCCGTAAGCTAGCGCATAAGTGGGTACGCCTATCAGGGTGATCAGGCCAGTGAGAGTGAAGACAATGACATTAAGCCAGATAAGCTTGGGCTTTTGCATAGGAGGATCCGTGGTTCAGAAATAATGCGTACAAGTGTACGCTGAAATATTTTATCAGTACAGGAAATAGTGTATAAAAATGATGAAATGAAGACGATTGTTAGCTAAACAAAGTTTCTACTGATATTATGCTAACCCTGAGGCAGAGATAATATGAGAGTTAATCGGGTACAGCAAAAAGAGAAAACACGGCGTTTAATCATTGATGCAGCATTCCATCTGCTGAGTCAGGAACGCAGTTTTTCCAGCCTGAGTTTGCGCGAAGTTACCCGTGAGGCGGGCATTGCGCCTACTTCATTCTATCGCCACTTTACGGATATGGAAGAACTGGGGTTGACCCTGGTTGATGAAGGTGGCGTGGCTTTGCGCCAGCTAATGCGTAAGGCTCGTCAACGTATTCGTGATAAAGGCAGTGTTATATGTACATCTGTCGAGACCTTTATGGAGTTCATTCACGACAGCCCCTATGTCTTCAGGCTGTTGCTACATGAGCGTACAGGTACATCGTTAGCGTTTCGACGCGCTGTTTCTCGAGAGCTTCAATATTTTGTTGTAGAGCTGGCGGATTATATTCAACAAATGCAAGGCTACTCCGCAGAAGATGCCAGATTACAGTCTGATGCAATGGTGATACTGGTGTTTAATGCCGGTGCTGAGGCCCTGGACAGCTCTCCGACGGAGAGAAAGTTATTAACGGCAAAAGCCATTAGTCAGCTGCGTTATATTGCGCGCGGTGCGGATGAAGTGATCAGAGGGCGTAACTAATGGTTCCTGCTGTTCGGTGTTTAGAGTACTGTGAATTCAGATCCCCCTAGTCTACGTGTTGGTCCTCATGAAACTGGGTCCAGGGCTTGTGCAGGCACCCCGATGGGGAAAGAGTTATTTCGCATAGAAGATAGCTATGGCCCTGTTGTTGTTACGCAACGTGGTGATAAACGCGTTTTGAGTTTTGGTTCCAGTCTGGAGCAAAGCAGCATCTATATGCATAAGCGGCATTATCTGTCGCATGAATATACGCAGATTATGCTACTGGGGCTGCTATTTGTAGAGGCCAAAAATATCACCCTGCTTGGTCTCGGCGGCGGAGGCCTGGCGCATTGCTTGATACATTATTTTCCTCAATGTGAAATTAACGTGGCCGAGTTACGCCAGTCGGTGATTGATATTGCTTATGACTGGTTTGAGTTGCCGAAAATAAAAAATTTAAAAATTCATTGTGCAGATGCGTATGACTATTTGCAGGAACAGGGCAAAGACAGTACCGACTTAATCATGAGTGATTTGTATGTTGCAGATGGCATGAGTGAAGTGCAGGCTCAAGTCTTATTTGTAAACAGCGCTTGTCAGGCTTTAAGTGAACAGGGTTGTTTAGTGATTAATTTTCATCATTTTCCAGAGGCAGGTTCATTGTTAATGCAGAAAATACATCATATTTTTAATGTGGTTTATGTATGTGATGTGTTTAAAGGCAACAGGGTTATGTTCTGCTGTAAAAGCACTGAAAAAATACAGGGAGATGAATTAAAGCTAAAAGCGCAGGCATTAGTAAAGACTGTTGAAATGCCACTGATGTATTATGCCAGGCAGCTTAAAGTTTTCGGTTGAGTAAATTTATAGTTTGTTACAGTGCCCCATGTGACTTAATAAAATTTACATAATACCGTCACATTATCTTCATATATAAGTCATAAAATAATTGCTGATTAAATTATGAAGGTGATCCAGATGAACTCAAAAAGCGTTCCAGTATTCCAGTTTTTTTCAATATTGTTGTTGGCTGTCGTGATGTTAAGTGCGTGTAACCCTGTAAGAGATACAGCTGCTGTATCAGAACCAGTTGAAACCGTTTCAGAAATATATGAAGTGCATGAAGATGGTCGTATATATGCATTTTACGATAAAGAAACATTCAAACAATTTATGCAGGTAGGTGAAACAGCATATCGTTTAACACGAATTGGTACTGGGCCAAATGGTGAAACCATGGTGTTTGGTTTAACTAAAAAAGATAAGAAGAAAGGTGTTAATACACCAGCTGTAAAATTATATGAAAATAAAATTAAGCCATCGAAAGATTTTTATGCAGAAACAATTCGTCATGGGCGCATTTATGTATTTAGTACATTTGCAGATATGCAAACAGTTCGTCAGTTTGGCCACCCCAATTTTTTCTACACAGAAATTGGTTCAGGTCCTAAAGGTGAAACGGTTGTATACGTATTAAATAAAAAGACTAAAAAGAAAAAGCCAACGGCTTTAATTGCAGAGTTTAAACAGCGTAACCCTTAAACCGAATAGGGATGTACCTGCGACAAGGATGTTGCAACTATAATAAATTCAATGTTTGGCCATCAGGCTGATCTCTCAACAAGACACTCCTCATTAAGCGCTACACCCCATATTACCCATGCCAGCGAAGTGGTAATGGTTTTGGTATTTGGTGAAATGGTGATAAAATTGCCCGTTCCCTTTTAGAAAAAATACAGGCTTTATGGCGCGCAAACTCTACATCAAAACCTTTGGTTGCCAGATGAACGAATATGATTCGGCTAAAATGCACGATGTGCTGGCGGAATCAGAAGAAATTATCAACGTGGATACGCCAGAAGAGGCGGATATTCTGCTGCTGAATACCTGCTCTATTCGTGAAAAAGCCCAGGAAAAAGTCTTTTCGTTACTGGGTAAGTGGAAAAACTGGAAACAGAAGAATCCTGATCTGGTAATAGGTGTAGGTGGCTGTGTGGCGTCTCAGGAAGGTGCTGCTATTCGCCGACGTGCCCCTCATGTGGATATGGTGTTTGGGCCGCAAACCTTGCACCGCCTGCCTGAGATGGTAAAGGGTGTTGAAATTGAGCATAAGCCAATCGTTGATATCTCATTTCCTGAAATAGAAAAATTCGATAATTTGCCTGAACCGAAAGCTGAGGGGCCAAGTGCCTTTGTATCCATTATGGAAGGTTGTAGCAAGTACTGTACATTCTGTGTGGTGCCCTATACCCGTGGTGAGGAGATTTCTCGTCCATTTGATGATGTATTGGCAGAAGTTGCACAATTAGCGGCTCAGGGTGTACGCGAGATAAACTTGCTCGGGCAAAATGTAAATGCCTATCGCGGTGAAATGCACGATGGTGAAATGGCAGATTTGGCTGTGTTAATTCATTATGTTGCAGCAGTAGATGGGATTGATAGAATTCGTTTTACCACCTCTCATCCGGTGGAATTTTCAGACTCACTTATCCAGGCGTATGCCGAAATACCAGAGCTGGTGAGTTTTGTGCACTTGCCCATTCAAAGCGGTTCAGATCGTGTGCTGGCGGCAATGAAACGCGGCCATATGGCAATCGAGTATAAATCTAAAATCCGCCGTTTACGTGAGGCGAGGCCAGGCTTGACGGTTTCATCAGATTTCATTATTGGCTTTCCCGGGGAGACCAATGAGGACTTTGAGCAGACAATGAAGCTCATTGAAGATGTAGGCTTCGACCACTCATACAGTTTTGTTTACTCAGCCCGCCCAGGTACACCAGCATCATCTCTGGATGATAATGTGCCAATGGATGATAAAAAAGCACGCCTTGCTCGCCTGCAACAGCGTATTAATGAAATGGCGATGGAAATATCAAAATCGATGGTAGGTTCAATTCAAAGTGTGTTGGTCGAGCGCCCATCTAGAAAAGACCCTAAGCAAATGGCGGCGCGCACAGAAAATAACCGTGTGGTGAACTTTAACGGGAATGAGCGTCTAATTGGTCACTTTGTTGACGTTAAAATTACAGAGGCACTGAATAACTCATTGCAAGGTGAGTTTGTTGAAATTTCAGCCATAGACCGCACACGTCTATCTGCTTAACCACCGATTAACACCCATTAATAAACTATAATTAAATATGATTGAAAGTCTGGAAATCGATTTCAAACCCGCAGATAACGAGCGTTTAGCGAATCTGTGCGGCCCTATGAATGAGCACCTGCGACAAATTGAAAACCGCCTGGGCGTTGAGATTAATAATCGCAGTCATCATTTTCAGCTTATTGGTGAGTCCGATAATGTGAAGATGGCGATCGTTATCCTCAAAGATTTATATAACTCCACTAAAGATCAGCAGCTTACCCCTAATCATGTGCACCTGCAGTTACAGGAATCGGGTTTGCACGCCTTAGAGGGAGATGATGCCTTAGATGCAAATCAATGGAGTTTAAGGCTGAGAAAGGCGCAAATAAAAGGTCGCGGTAATCATCAGGTCGAGTACCTGAGAAATATTCAAACGCATGATCTGAGTTTTGGTATTGGCCCTGCGGGAACCGGTAAAACCTATCTGGCTGTGGCCTGTGCAGTTGAAGCGCTGGAGTCTGAGCGTGTGCGGCGTGTTTTGCTGGTGCGTCCTGCGGTAGAGGCTGGTGAGCGACTGGGCTTTTTACCGGGTGACCTGGCACAAAAGATAGATCCATACTTGCGCCCCATGTATGACGCTCTCTATGAAATGATGGGCTTTGAGCGTGTTGCGAAGTTAATGGAACGTAGTGTTATTGAAATAGCGCCATTGGCCTATATGCGTGGTCGCACCCTGAATGATGCCTTTATTATTCTGGATGAAGCGCAAAATACCACCCGTGAACAAATGAAAATGTTTCTTACGCGTATTGGTTTTGGTTCTACAGCAGTGGTGACCGGCGATATTACGCAGATTGATTTGCCACGGGGTACAAACTCTGGCTTGCGTCATGCAATAGATGTGCTTAATGGTATTGATGATATAGCCATGACCTTTTTCGATCCGCACGATGTCGTGCGTCACCCCATGGTGAAGCGAATTGTTAAGGCCTATGATTCACATGAAGTGAAGGCTGAAAAGATAGCAGTGAAGAAAGAAAAAGCAGACAAGGCAGAACGTGATGCCCGACAGCAGGGTAAAGATTAATGAGCGTAAAAATGGATATTCAGATAGCCGATGATATTTCTGAATCAATAGAGGAACCTCCGCCGAGTAGTCAGTTGCTCGCATGGGCACAAGCCGCATGGCAAGGTGAATCAAACGCCGAGCCAGAATTAAGTTTACGCATTGTGAGTGCTGTAGAAAGTCAGCAGTTAAATAATGATTATCGCGGGAAAAATACTCCCACCAATGTATTGTCTTTTCCCATGGAAATGGATGAAGCCTTACTGCTCATGCTCGAAGGACAAGACATGGAGGAGGGTGATGGATTCTCCAACAGTATGTTAGGTGATTTGGCAATTTGTGCCGAAGTAGTTGAGCGTGAAGCAAAGCAGCAAAATAAAACCATCGAAGCGCATTGGGCGCATATGGTAGTGCACGGAGTACTGCATTTGCAGGGTTATGATCACATCGAACATGATCAGGCAGAAGAGATGGAAGCCTTAGAAACAAGTATTATGCAGGCACTCGGATTTTCTGATCCTTACCAATTTAACTCAGACCTGATATCCTCTTCTATTACAGATGTAAAACCATGAATGATACCACCACGAATCAAACTAGCTCTAATCAATCCAAGAGTGCCCCATCTTTGAGTTTATTTGAAAAGCTCAGTCGAATTTTTCTCGACTTACCACAAGACCGTCAGGAGCTTGTTGAAATATTGCAGGCATCAGAAAGTCGTGATTTATTAGATCGTGATGCACTTAGTATGATCGAGGGTGTGTTGCAGGTGTCTGAAATTCAGGTGCGTGACATAATGATTCCGCGCTCACATATGATTGTTCTTGAAGAGGATACGCCATATGAAAAAATGCTTCCGGTGGTCAGTGATTCGGGTCATTCGCGTTTTCCTGTGATTGGTGAAAATCGAGATGAAATCGTAGGCGTGTTATTGGCGAAAGATTTGTTGCGATATGTCGATGAGGAAAAACGTAAAGAGTTTGATATCAAAGATGTTTTGCGAAAAACAATTTTTGTACCTGAAAGCAAACGTCTTAATATTTTACTAAAAGAGTTCAGGGCAAGTCGAAACCACATGGCCGTAGTCGTTGATGAATATAGTGGTGTAGCTGGACTGGTAACTATTGAGGATGTTCTGGAGCAAATTGTTGGTGATATTGATGATGAGCATGATGTTGAAGATGTCGGGAATATTCGACGCATGGGCGTCAATCGCTATTCAATAAAAGCCCTGACACCAATAGAGGAATTTAATGAGTTCTTTGAAAGTGGTTTTAATGAAGATGAATCTGATACTCTGGCCGGCATGTTAATGAAGTACCTGGGGCATATGCCGAAGCGTGGTGAGGCCATTACTATAGATAATTATTTGTTTAAGGTGATGAGCGCCGATAGTAGAAGAATAAAACATGTACAATTGATTTTGTTACCAAAGTCGGAAAGAGAAGAGTAAGGAATTATTTATTAATTTTTTGTTTAAATTGGGTGCGCGCATCAGGCGTTGTAAAAAAATCACATAATGGTTTGTGTTAGAAATTAAATGATAAATATAAAGCTAATACAAAAAAATCCATATCACATATTAGAGTTTTTATTGCTGTTGGCAGGCGCGATGCTGCCATTTAGTTTTTCGCCGTATGAGCTGTTCTGGTTACAATATCCCTTACTGGCTTTTCTTTTTATTTCGGTGATAAATCAGTCGCCTAAAGTGGCCTTTCTGCGAGGCATGGCGTTTGGCCTGGGCTGGTTCGTGCATGGTGTTCACTGGGTTTTTTATAGCTTGCATTTCCATGGCGGAGCTCCCGTTTTTTTTGCCGTGCTTATTATTGTATTGCTGTCTCTATACTTAAGTTTATTCCCGGCCTTTGCGTTGTATTTGGCCAATCGATTTATAAAAGCGAGTACGCTGCAATTTCTTGTCATTATCTACCCATTAAGCTGGATGATATTTGACTGGCTGCGCGGGTATTTCCTGACGGGGATGCCGTGGCTGCAAATTGGTGTGGCGCACATTGATACGTATTTAGCTGGATTTGCGCCTGTTGTTGGTGGTTTAGGTATAGGTTTGTTGGCAACTGTTATCGCTGGTCTATTGGCTTTGATATTAACTCGTCAGCATATGAAACTGTCAGGGATAGCGATTGCAATAATTTATTTATGTGGTTTTTTATTGGGGCTGGTAAATTGGACGCAGCCGGTGGGTGAGCCAATTAAAGTTAGCCTGATTCAGGGGAATATACCGCAGTCTGAAAAGTGGCGTCGTGAATTGTTTGCGCCGACATTGCAAATGTACAGGCAGTTAACACTTGATAACAAAGATAGTGACCTGATTGTTTGGCCAGAAACGGCGATCCCCGGATACAAGTATCGTGTAGAGAGCTATCTTCATGAAATTTCCGGGCAACTAGAAGGAACGAATACAAGTGTGTTGCTAGGCTTGTTTGAACGCGATGAAATTTCAAAGCGTTATTATAATTCCGTTATCGATCTAAATGGACAGAGCTATAAAAAACGCCATCTTGTGCCACTAGGGGAGTATTTTCCTCTGCGTTCCCTGCTTGGTTTCTTTGCTCAATGGATAAATATACCCATGTCAAATATTGATAATGGTGAATTAAATCAGCCGTTGCTCAGCGTCGCGGGGCAAAAAGTAGGTGTTAATATTTGTTTTGAAGATGTGTTCGATCGAGATGTGTTACGTGATCTGCCTGAGGCTAATTTTCTTATTAATGTCAGTAATGATGCATGGTTTGAAGATTCTATCGAGCCCTGGCAGCACCACCAAATTGCGCGTATGCGTGCCGCTGAAACCGGGAGATATTTATTAAGGGCGACCAATACGGGTGTGTCTTCTGTTGTTGGTGTGAAAGGGGAAGTGCTTGCTATATTGCCGCAATTCAAACGAGGTGTACTGCAATATGAAGTGCAGGGTTACAGTGGTGCAACGCCATATGTTATTTGGTCTAATTATTTGTTGATACTATTATCAATATGTCTTTTAGTTATGTTTCGAAAAACAAGGTAATAAACTCTGAGGTTGTCGTAAAAAGATAGCGCTGCTATGAAGTGCTGCTTATTATCGGCAGTTTTCTATTTGCTTGTTCACAGTACATATTCACTATGTACTGTGTCTGAAATGTTTTCGTTTTGTATTTCTTCTGTTCTACAATTTTTTCTTAGCGTGGCCTCGACACGCGCAACATTAATTAAACGTTTATCAATAACTTCAGGATAGAGTTGATGTAATTGATCGACAACTAAAGCGCGCTTTTGAGATTTCTCTTCCAGAATCATGCGCTGGCTTTCGCTGATGGAGTCTAATAGCAAAAGCCAGGGAGACTGCCATTGAATAAATTCATTAATCAGGTTGATATGTTGATTGTCATGATTTTTGTCGCTAATCATGAGTGCATGAAAATGCGTATCACTTAATTCTCGATCGATGAGTTCTACTGAAATATTATGCCCTTTCATTCCGATGCCGTGCCCATCAAGTGTACGTTTAAACCACTGTGCCTGCGGGGGAGCAGAACAGAGTTGATTAATATAGTTCGTTAAATATTGCCCGGCGTTTAGCTGATCGTTTTGTTTAATGGCTGTATATGTTTCTGATACAAATTCGTGACGGCAGGCCTGTCCCGCGCGCCAGTCAAGAATGGGGTCGCCGTTAATCTCGCTCTCCCGTAGTGAGCTGTCGATTAAGGCAAGTGGATATGAGTTTTTATCGAGTAGCCAGAGTTCGTAGTTGTCTAAAAACGCAAAGGGCAACTCTTCAAAGTGCTGTAGCAAGTGCTCATAAACCATAGCTCCCTGTTCTTCCATGCGTTTGAAATCATCGGAAGGGTAAATCGGGCCACGGATCAGGCCGTCTTTATGAGACCAGTGACCATAGCGAATATCAGAAATTTGAATATTTTTTTGAGGCTTCAGGTCTTTTACTAGCTCACGATTTTTTACATAAATGTCCCAGTTTTCACCGTCCAGCGTAACTGCCTCAGCGCCCTTATATTCAATAATATTCATTGAGCCACGAAATGGATTGAGTAGGCGCTGTGAATATTTAATAAAGGGCATTTTTGACATCTATCGTGTTATTTTTCTGCACGTTCAAACAAAGTGTTCTCACACTGGCTGCAAACAGGAATAGTACCGGTGGTATTAAATTGGATCATTTGCTGGCAATTGGTGCAAACAAGTGACCCTGGGCCTGTAATTTCTCCGCTTTTATAAATCGTGATTTCGTGCTCTGTGCTCCCAGTTTTGCATTCAGGGCGGGAAAATTGTTCTAGCTCAATACGGGTTTTATCCGCAACGGATAAAAATAGCTCGAGTACTTTCTGCTCAATAATTTCAATATCAAGCATTAACCATTCGCTAAATTCATGGCTCGACTCCATCAGGTATTCAGCGGCATCATTGATGTCACGTTTAATATAGTTACCGATTTCATC
>Ga0316207_10004402_pt1 | contig 12257 bp, 13 predicted proteins | sample 6weekpyrite_MG_FD_204943 | JGI IMG/M metagenome (GOLD analysis project Ga0316207, IMG submission 204943) | Microbial mat bacterial communities from mineral coupon in-situ incubated in ocean water Damariscotta River, Maine, United States -... | ecosystem: Environmental > Aquatic > Marine >... | reverse complement strand
TCTGCCACCAGCTATCGCTGAAACTGACAAAATAGTGGTGCAGTTAACCCGTGATAATGAGAATTATGGGCACCGAAAGGCCTTTTTCCAGATCGATAAAGTTCTCGATGCCCTCGGCGAACAGAATCTCGAAGTGGTTGTTGTTGGTTATGAGAATGGCATCCTTGCGATGACACAAAATGCTCGCACATCGACCATGCTCACCAAGCTGGCCAACCGTGGTGTTAAATTTAAAGCCTGCCGCATTAGTATGAACGCATGGGAACTGAACGAAGATGATTTTCCACTGGAAGTGGAATTTGTAGCCGCCGGCGCACCAGAAATGATCAAACGCCAGCTGGCCGGTTATAAATACTGGAAACCCTAAATCAGTTGATATTGCAACTATCAAAAACTAAAAAACCTTCATTATAGAATGAAGGTTTTTTAGATACATAGCACAAATATATAACCGTTTTGTATAACTTGTCGCTATTTCGAATCCTGATTTATTAACTTCTCACCAAGATAAATCAACAAGCAAAGCTGTTTACATATTTGCTAACTGAACCTGAATATTCTGGTTCAAGCGTAGTACCCAACCATTATAATTGCTATGGATCATTTCGCCATCGTAATTCAAGTTTTTACTATCTTTGTATTTAATACTATATTTGCTGTCACTGTAAGTAATATCAACAACTGCAACATGCGTCCTCAATATTAAAGTACCTACCATTTGGCCTGGGCCTGATTCTTTCATTTGCCAACCAAGTGATCCACCTGCGCGTTTAATAGCTTTCTTTATATCTGTCATACTATGTTTATTATCAACAGAAATAGCTGCATCATTAATATTCATTACCATATCTGATCGGCACCCCGTAAGTGCCAACACACCGATAACAAATAGCATTGATAGGTAAGATATTTTTTTCATGTCCACTCTCTTATTATTATTCCAATAGAGCGATAGAAGATATACAATTTTGTATACGAACACAAGCTTTATAGAGCAATAATGCATCACTCCAATACACCATCTGACTATGCCATTATCATACCTGCATACAATGAAGAATTGACGATTCGTGATATCGCTGCTCGCGCACTAACGTACTCAACGCTCGTCATTATTATTGATGATGGCTCAACCGATAAGACAATCGACAAGCTTGATGATTTGCCCATTGTTTTAATAAGAAACTCTGTCAACCAGGGTAAAGCGGCAAGCCTATGGCGCGGTATTCAGGAAGCAAACAAACACAATGTGAAATATATTGTCACACTTGATGGTGATGGACAGCACGCCCCCGAAGATATTCCTGCTCTATTATCCAAAGCCGAAGACAAACCGGATCACATTATCATTGGTGCTCGACTGGCAGACAAATCAGCCATACCTGCATCCCGATACTACGCTAATCGAATAGCAAATTTCTGGATCGCTTGGGCCGCCGGATACCCAATATCTGATAGTCAGTCTGGTTTCCGAATATACCCCTCTCAGCTTTTTGACAATTTACGCATCTCAATTTCCAAACGAAACAGCTTTGTTTTTGAAAGTGAAATACTGATTAAAGCCGCTCAGCAAAACATCAAGTGCACCGCGGTTAGTATTCCTGCAGTTTATGCTGAAAACGCGCGCCCCAGCCACTTTAATGGTGTACGTGACATCAGCTATATCACCCTTATGGTTGCACGTTCTTTACTTGGGCGCGGCCTATACTTAAAAGGCTTATACAATTCCTGTATAAAACCATATCTTTTACCAGAACAAAACTCACATCTTGATTTTCATGCCTATTTGACATTCCTGCTTTCCCTACTAGTTATTGCTTTATCATTTGGGCTTACATTTTTTATTTCTTTGATATACACGCTATTTATTACTATCAAATCAAATTGTGACAACAACTTCTCTCAAATAATTATATTAGGAAAAAGACTTCGTAATAATACGCCCGACCATGACTATCTCCAACGGCTTAATCGTGCACTTAAAATAGTTTCAATAACACCTAACACAAGCATCCATATTTTAGGTGGTATTACAGGTGAAGCAGATATCAGCGAGGCATATGCTGGCAAGATTTACCTTGAGCATAACGACATCCAGGATAAAACAATTCACCTTGAAGAAAAATCAAGAAACACTCTCGAAAACATGAAACACCTGAAGGCCAGCTCGATAATCACTGACAACCGAATTGGGTTAATCACCAATCGTTACCACCTTGCTCGTGCAAGCATAATGGCCAAAGGTTTTGGTTTTGAAGTAGACAAATGTGCAGCTGAGGACTCATACACGTTTGGGATCTTACCAGCATTAAAACTGTTAGCTGAGGCGCTCCACCTCCACTGGTATATAATTGGTCGGACTTACGCCAGACTAACAGGCAATAAAAAGATTCTGTCTCGGATTCAGTAAACTAAAGAGCAATTTATCATTAGTCATATGTTTAATCACAAACTCACAGCATAAATCTATAATGGGTCAAACCATGCCACCATTAATATTTATAACTTGCCCTGTAATATAACTAGAATTTTCAGATGCCAAGAATGAAATCAGCGCAGCAACTTCATCAGGATGACCGGCTCTTTTCATCGGCACTAATTGTTTTATCATATCATCACTAAAGACATTCTCGGTCATCGATCCATTGATAATACCAGGAGCAACAGCATTCGTTGTAATTCCACGAGACGACATTTCTTGCGACATTGACTTGGTGGCCCCAATTAAACCCGCTTTAGCAGCAGCATAATTTGCCTGCCCCCGGTTCCCCATCACGCCAGCCACTGATACCATATTAATGATACGCCCCCAACGCGATTTAATCATCGGCAGCAATAAAGGCTGAGTGACGTTATAGAATCCATTCAGGTTTACATCAATTACACTTTGCCACTGCTCCGGGTTCATACCAGCCATGACCGCATCATTATGCATACCCGCATTATTAACAAGAATCTGGATTGGGCCTGTTTTTAAAATATCATTCAGTAACGCATGAGTAGCAGCCTGATCACAAATATTAAAGCAAACAGGTTCTGCCTGCCCTCCTTGCTGATGAATCGCTTTTACAACATCTTCAGCTTTATCGAGATTGCTATTTGCATGCACATAGGTGTAGTAACCATCTGCCGCTAACTGCTTTGCTACAGCGCCACCTATATCACCACTACCACCTGTTACTAATGCTCTTTTCATATTTTTATGCTTAACTGAATGTTGAAACAACGGTTGCTCTTGCACTAATTAATACTTTGCCTTGAGATTCTATTTTCATGGCATATATCATATTACCCTCGTCAGCAAAAAGGCACTCGGCATAAATCTCAAGCTCTTCCTCAATATCTGACAGCCATCCCTCAGCGAATGAGACATTTCTTAAAGCAGCCAAATAGCCTTCAGCCATAACAGTGTCTTCGTCGCCGACTAATAGACAACCATGTACCGCCATTGCTTGTGCACCAAACTCTATAAGTGATGACATAGGTAAACCATTGTGATTTCGAAGTGGATTATCTTTGTTTCGATGCGCCCTGCTAAGACAAGTGATACTATTTTCATTCCAGTCTTTTACTGCATCCAGCATACACATTTCACCTGCATGTGGAATGAGCTCACAAATTGCTTGATGTTCTAACATAGCGCTAAAAATCCATTAATGTGAAATCGAAATTTGAAACAACTCATCCTGGAGATAAGGCAACACGACCTGCATACGTGCACGTCGCACAATAGCCTCAACCAAAGGCAAGCCACACCCTACAGGAGATGCTTGTCGCAATTCTTCCATAGATACATTTCTACAACGACTAGTTTTACCCTCTGCTTTAACCCCATCTAACTTCATGGTTCCTAACACTTGATGTTCTGCCTGGTTGCTCAATCTTATGGCTATTGCCAAGGGATAATCAAAGTGACGGAAAGTATCTAGCATTTCTGGCGCGGGAAAGTCATAAGCCACAAAAAACACTGTACCTCCCTCCACCTCAACCTGGGACACTGCTTCTTGTAGCCCTGCCATAAATGTAGCATCTCCGGCAGATAAACTTGTTGATGGACCTTTCATTGATGCCGCAATAGACCAATAACCCGCTGGAGCATTATGTACAGAATTGTGAAACAATGTTGGTGAAATGATTTTATTTTCTTCTGCTAATGCCGAACACATTTTATCGACTATACCAAGATCACCATCAGATGAAGCGAACACAGTCGCAACCGTCTTGAGGTCATCATGATCCTTTAATAAACTTTGAATACACTCCAAAGCAAGCTTAATAATCATGGTAGTACGTCGACGTTCATTAACTGGTAACATCTCGGGCTTTAATGGAGGCATATCCTTATAGACCCAATGCTCATCACCACGAAGAATGGAGCGAGTGAGCGTCTTATCCACTAATCCAGGGCCAACAACAGAGATATCATTAATAAAAACTGTCATAAATCACCAACCAAATATCAAACTACAGTTACTGCCACCAAAACCAAAATTATTACTCATTACATTTTCTACCGGCCGCATACAGGGCTCACTATGTGGTTTCACATTCAGATTAGTATCTAAATTCTGTAAATTAAGATTAGCTGGCATAAAGCTATGCTCTAACGCTAATATTGAAATTATCGCTTCTGTTATTCCAGCAGCGCCAAGCGTGTGCCCGGTAAAACCTTTTGTAGAACTACATGCTACACTTTCACCAAACACACGCTCTATTCCATGCGCTTCAGCAGCATCATTGTTACGGGTAGCAGTCCCATGCAAATTAATGTATTCAATATCTCCAGCTTCCAAACCTGCTCTTAACAACGCGCTTGTCATAGATTGCACGGCACCATCTCCATCTGGGTGTGGCGTAGACATATGGTACGCATCACTGGATTCCCCATATCCTTTGAATTTTACTTTGCCATGCCCTGCCTCTATCGGCTCTAACAATAAAAAACCAGCCCCTTCACCAATATTTATACCTTTTCTGTCCGTGTCATAAGGACGACAAATTTCACTTGATACCAGTTGCAATGAATTAAAACCGTACAGTATTGATAAACATAATGAGTCTACACCACCCACAATAGCAGCATCACAGTACCCCGAGATGATATGCCGGTAAGCTGCCGCAAAAACTTTTGCACTTGAGGAACACGCCGTCGAAATCACATGCCCAGGCCCACTCAGCCCTAAAGAACTGCGCACATAATCATGTAAAGAAGCCGTGTTATGTGTTGTCATTAAATTAAAATCAGTAGGCAATGCGCCATCGCTCTTTCGCGCAAATTTATATGCATTCTCAGTTTCAGCACTACCAGAAGTACTGGTTCCTACAAAAACACCAATGCGATCAGAACCGTATTTTTCTTTCGCAGCTTTTATAGACAAACGGAAACTATCTGTCTCTAAAGCTTTGTATGCCAACTGGTTATTTCGGCAATTAAAGTGTTTCAACTCAGACTCAAGCTCTACCGTTTCCAATCCATTTACTTTTCCTAGCCAGGTATCGAAAGACAAATCTGGATAACCCTGTTGACTTAAACCACTTGCATTATTCATTAATGCTTCAAGTAAAGCCGTCTCACCTTGCCCGCATGCATTAACCACAGTTTTCGCAGTAATAGCTAATGGTTGCATTGTCATAATAACACCCCCCCTTCATTCTCTATTTCTCGCGTGCCAGACAATATCCACGATGATAGAAAACAGACCAAAACACCAGCACTTACTGTTTGTCCAATACCTGCCAACACCGGAACGGAAGAAAATGCGAGCACTAAAAATGCAATAGTTGTTGTGAACGCACTAATACTAATCGCATGAAAGCATTGTTGTTGCGCAATTTTTCCACTGCCGGCTCGATTAAAAAACAAACTATAATCAAGTCCCAAGCCTATAACCAATAATATCGCTAATAAATGAAACACGTTAATAGCCACTCCCATTAATATGGGCATAGCAATACCACTCAGTATGCCAATACCAATCGGCAATATTATCAAACCCGTAACTCTAATACTTCGCGACAAGCTAGATACAACTAGTGCAAGAACCATAACAACTACTATCAATCTTTCAAATGTCGTTTCACGATATTCGGATAGCAAATGTTCAGTGGCTTGTTTAACTTCTATATAATATTTTTTTACCTCAGGCTGTGATTCAAGCCAGGCATGAAACTCAGCAATTGAGCTCACTCCACCGACACGGACCACACCTATCCATTCATGATCAGATTTAAATAAACCTTGCCGTAACACGGAACCCAAAGGCGTTGTTGAAATTTCATTATAACCTATCGGCTTTAGCAATCGACTACTATCCACCGATTCAAACCATGCCTCAAATGAAGAAAGTCGAAAGGGCGTTTTTGTTAGTACCGCTTCTACATTTTCTCTTAATACTGCCGATGAAGGTAATGATAATTGCCGCTGATACTGAGTTTCATGTGAAGGTAAAATCTGTGATGGCGACCATATTCTTTTTATTATCCCTATGTCTTTCAATACCTTCAGTTTTTTTTCTATCTTCTCGCTGGCAAGCAAAACCGAATTTACATCTGTGCCAGAAAGCAAAAAAACATGAGATACCTCAGGCAGATTAAGCTCATGGCGTAACGCCTGATCTTTTTCTCTAGCCTTAACAGGCACAGGACTTAAAGCATGAATTGACGACTCCCAGAAGAAATCCGATTTAGCAATGATTAATGAAGGTAAAATAAGTAACAGCACTACAAGAAACACTCGAGCCTTAAGCCCTAAAGCAACACTTATTGACCATAAGCGCGGTCTGATATGGCTCATGAATTGTAATCGAGGCAATAAATATCGCGTTACTGCCAATGCAGTGGCCAAACCACTAGCTGCAAAAATTGCCAGCTGGCTTAAACCCTCAAACCCACTCCCAAGCAATGCTAAAAATGCAAATACTGAAGACAGACCGCCAAACTTTAGTGTTGGCCAAATTTTTTCCAGACTAACTCGCGGAGACTGCCCAGCACGCATGTGACTAAATAGATGCAATGGATAATCAAGACATACCCCCAGCAAGGTAATGCCAAATACTAGAACGATACTATGCACCTCACCAAAGAGAGATTGTGTTACAACCATCGCAACAATAATTGCACTAACTAATGGTACACCTGCAAAAACCAGCGAATAAAAGCTTCTATATGCAATTATAAAAACAAAAAACAATAAAATAACAATAAAATAAGTCATGAACTGCATAACTTCTTCGATTGCAGCACGTGTTTCAACCGCCATTATGCCTGGACCAGCTATTTCTAATTTCGCATCTGATCCAGTCGAAATATCGACAAAAACTTTCCTAATTTGATCCGCTGCTTCCTGCATTAGATCCAGTTCTAATTTATTTGCACGAATCTGCACTAAAAGTAGCGCACTTTGTTTCCCGCTATCGAACCAGACACCCTGCTCTTTATCTGGTCCCGACAATTCAATAATACCACGCAAATATTTCACAAAGACAAGTTGCGGATCAGCGCCCAACATATCACCCAACAAAGCACCGGCACCTGATCGTAATTCGTTAAGCCTTTGCTCAAAGTGCATATTCAATCCAGGCGCATTCCAGTCCTGCTTTTCACTGAGCAAATATCGATATGGAAAGAGACTTTCAGCCACGCGCCAATCCATAGCCTCAGCTCCGTTATGGACATCACGAAATATATGATTATCTTTTTTTAACTTATCACTAAGCTGTAAACTTAAATCAGCAAGCGTAGAACTACTTGCGGCATATATCCTCAACATTAAAGCCGTTGCTGCTGGACCGTTTTGAAGCTCGCTCATTAATGCTTGTAACTGAGGATCATGCCGTGCCGTTGGCATAAACTGTCCCATATCACTAACAACTCGAAGTTGTGTCATCAAGTAAACAACCAGAATACCGAGTAGCAATACACCAACTGTAAATTTTAATTTCATTTTAAATATCATTTAAAATTTCAGTTATTAAATGATCACCATTTTGATAGTTAATACGCACCCGATGTATGCGATTTTCCTTTCCCTGAAAAACAATTTGCTCAGCCACCTGTTCAGCCTTAGGTGTCAGCTCAAGCTGCCAACCTACTGCGGTTTCATGATAATCTGTTTTGAAAACTTCCCTTAAGCTGCTCTCATTACCATCAAGAACATCTCTAAGTGCATGAATCCCTGCTGCTAAGCTCTTCTGGCTTGATAGCTGTACAATCTCGGTTTCACCATCACGAGAAATATACAAACGATTAGCTTTTATAATCTGCTCAACTAATTCGGGGTATTCGACAAGCTTACGGAATTGCCCAGGTGCTCGGTATGATAATTTGCCTTTTGAAACTATAGGCTCATTTAAATAAACTGAATGCCAGGTATCCACAAAACTACCTCGCAACTCTTTCTGAGTCGAAAAGCCTTCTAACCGATCAGATAATGCATCAGCTGTCGCCCATGCACTTTGTAATAGCAAAATACAAAACATCCATTGTTTCATTCAGCATCACCCCAAAAGTCATAGAAATTAAACCAGTTATAAGGATAAATCTGCAACATATTTTCTATATTATTTACATATTCCTGGGTGAGCCTGTCCACTAAAGCCTGCCGTTCAGATCTGGGAACCTTAACTCCATCATATAATATAGAGTGATGTACTTCATAACGATTACCACCTCGATATATCCCAAAAAAGCCCACCACAGGAACCCCAAGCAATAAAGCTAATGTAAAAGGCCCCGCTGGCATTTCTACTTCTCCCCCTAAAAAAGTACACCGTACTTTCTTTTCGTCCTTGAGAACACGATCACCTAGCATTCCAATTAAACTACCTTGCTCGATCGCTTCTTTCATTTTTAAAAGTGCTGAGGGATCTGCTAAATTAATAACCGATCGTGTTATTTCAGGATTTAGCTCATCAAGTATGCGCGTTATCATCGCATTGTGATCCTGATACATAAGTATTTTTAGTGGTAAATGCTTTCGCTCTATTGCAAGGCAACGTAATGCATCAAAACTCCCAACATGCGCACCTAGCAGGATCCCTCCCTTACCTTGAGCCATCACTTTCTGAAGACATTCCTCGTTATAAACTTCAATTTCAAACTGATGGAACTGATCTGTTAGAAAATATACTCTATCTAATATAATGGCAGAAAAAGTATGAATATGACGAATGACTTCCCACACATTGCCATGACATCCGTTCACTCGAGTCAAATATTGCCGTGACGCATGACGGACTTTTCTTGAACTGAAAAAAAAATATAAAGTGATAGGCCACAGCCACAGACGAGAAAATCCACGCGAAAGATGTAGAGCAACCCAGCATATTAATTTAAGTGCAATCGGATTCCCCCGCTCCTTTTGTTCTGTCCATTCAGTCACAAATTTTCTCCCTCATTGAGGGCAAGCTTTATTTGACCTGTTAAAATTACCTGACCATCAACTTCACAATTAAATTGATAAGTTGTTTCGTTCTTTTCCTGATATGCCACTAATACAGTAACGCCCGGTTTTAAAGGCTTTAAAAATTTCACTTGGGGAAAACCAGCCAAGCTCACCCCCTCTATTTGCTCCAGCAAACCTTGCGCCACATGATCTAGTGTCACAACGCCTGGTGCAATTGGATTACCAGGGAAGTGCCCTGGAAGACATGGATGTGTAGCCGAAATTACAAATGATGCTGTTATCACGAGTGATACTCTTTTATATATTTTTCAAGGCTATCTAACAAAGTCGCACGAGGTAATTTTCCAACCCCATCATACGGAAGTGCTGGTACAACACATAAAGGTCGAGGCATAAAAACAGGATCAATTTCGTTAACTAAAACATCTCGTAAGTCTTCTGAATTCATACCAGGCGCAACCACAAGAGCAGCTAGTCTTACACGATGATTGCCTTCATCATCAGGACTAAATACTACCGCATCCTCAACGCCCTTAATCGCTTTAAGACGTGTTGCAATTTCAGTAATCGAACCTCGCTTACCTCCAATCTTAATAAAATCCGACGTACGACCAACTAACTGAAAACAACCTTCGTCTTTACTTTCAAGTTTATCAGGTAATGCTATTTGCTGATGAGATGAGAGAATTTGAAGTTGAGCATTACCATTTTCAATGGTTAAATTAAAATCCGGTAATAACTCCCAACTTTTATTGTTAACCATTCTTCTCGTCGCAATTGCGCCTGCTTCACTACAGCCATAAACTTCTTTGACTTGCGTATTCATGACATCTTCTGCTTGTAGAGCAACATTTTCAGGCATAGGCGCCGTGGCCGACATCACAAATTCAATATCCGGCCAGCCCTTTTTGGCTGTAACACATGCTTTTAAATGAAGAGGTGTTGTAACCAGTACACGAGGCTTTGGCATTTCTGTAAGAGCTCGCTGGATATCCAGCGGATAAAATGGCTGTTCATAATGGATAACTACACCACAAACCAGCGGTAGAACAATACTCATTTCAAAACCGAACATATGTTGCGGAGGCACAGTGGCAATAATACTCGGCCGCGAGTCATTTAACCCAAATCGCTCACATATTTGTTGCGCGCCATTAATCAGCTGACCCCAGGTTTTAAGGTTAGCGCGTGGTGATCCTGTACTTCCAGATGTATATAGTTCAGCGACAACCTTCCTAGGTGGTATTAATTGGCTATCCCATTGAATAACATTATTCACATTGCCAATTTTATGCTGACAGATTTCATCAATATTTACATCACTAATTGACTGAATCCCTTTATTCCCTTCAATCATTCTAGCCAGCTCACCCTCACTACGATTTGAAGGCATTACAGTTACTAGACCTTCTAGCATGCTTGCTACAAATACCACCAGAAAATGATAACGATCAGCACATAAGTTAAGAACCTTAGAGGCAGGCTCCGAATTAATATTGCATTCTGTATTACTCAATATATTTTCGCGAACTTTAGCGACATGTCCTGCAAAAACTGTTCTGTCTAGCAATTGACCTTTATGCCACGCAATGCCATTTTTTTGAGACAACTTATTTATTTTTTTGGCCATTCCAGTTTCGCTGCAATAATTCTTTGAACATCTGAAAAACTTTAGCCCGTTGGCCTATGAAAAGTGGACGCAATAACATTTCACCCAGGAATAATGTCGCCACAATGAAGTAATTCCCAATATGAACCCACCATGACCACAGATCAAATGAAGCCCAAATAGCTAAAACCAGCGCTTCAACAATCATCAATATAAATACACACCCCCATATGGTTGTGAGCCTCCGGGTATAGAGTAAATGTCGAGCATCTAATGGCTCACCTTCGATGCGCTCAGCAATTTGAGTTATAAAAGCATGCTCAGTACGCAAGCTTCCCAAAAAGACTACTGCTAACCAGGCAGGGATTAAGACAGGCGGTAAATAAACGATAATCGTTTGTAGTTCAAAATCAAAAAGCACATACAACAAAAATGCAAAAACAATAGTTAATGCATATTTATCAAGATTATTTCGCCGAGAAAGCCATTTCAGGCTATTGAGATAAACCGCAACCAAAAGATAAGAAACTGCCCATATTACCTGGTCAAACAATATGCCCAAATGAGCAATAACCGGATAAATTTGTAAACTTAATAATACAATTTGCTGAAATTTAGAATCAGACTTTGCAGTTTGCTTCGACATACTCTGATAACACGCGCAAGGAAGAAAAAATCCGTGAATTATCGGGATTATCAGAACGCAATTGAAAACCGTATTTCACTGACATAGCCATTGCCAGCTCTAATGCATCAATAGAATCCAAGCCTAAACCGCCATTGAAAAGCTCGGCTTCCGGGTCAATTTCCTCAAGAGCAATATCCTCAAGATTCAAGCTCTCAATTATTAATGTACCCACTTCTCTTTCAAGTTCAGATAGTTCAAACATAATTACACACCCAAAAATCCTGCAATTCTACTATAAATCACAGCTTAATTTCAGTTTTCAATACCATCAAAACAAATATTTTCAACTAGACAAGTATGTCAAAAATTTACCCTTTTGAATAGATTTAAGTAAAAGGCATGGAATTTATAACAATACTGAATGGTAATGAAAGATTTAAGCTCAGATAACCTCTAAGAAAAATATCCATAATATTATTATGGATATATGGCATTAGTACTTTAATTGTCGATTCTTATATGCTTTGGCGCCCCTTCACTAACTTACGGGCGCCTCTAGATCAGTGTTATGGGCTGTAAATAGCTATTTTAAACATATATCTATGCCTATTCTAACC
>Ga0316207_10004401_pt1 | contig 12260 bp, 10 predicted proteins | sample 6weekpyrite_MG_FD_204943 | JGI IMG/M metagenome (GOLD analysis project Ga0316207, IMG submission 204943) | Microbial mat bacterial communities from mineral coupon in-situ incubated in ocean water Damariscotta River, Maine, United States -... | ecosystem: Environmental > Aquatic > Marine >... | reverse complement strand
CCCTATACAGTCAATGGCCAGCAAATCTATCATTTCGATCTGTATCGACTGGGTGAGCCGGATGAACTCGAATATGCCGGTGGACGAGATTATTTTGATGGTGAATCGATCTGCCTTATTGAATGGCCAGAGAAGGCGGAGGGGTATCTACCCGCAGCAGATTTACGCTGTGAGTTAAGTTATCAGGTGCTCGATGGACAGCAGGGGCGTCAGTGCTTACTGCATGCCGGTAGTGAAAAAGGCCAGAAAATTATTGATTCCCTATCTTATTAATTAGATTAGATAAATCACCTATCTTATTAAATTTGTTGATAAAAATTCCTAATCTTCCTTGCATTTCTCGGAAATCTTGCCAAACTACATAAACAAGAAGCCATACTTTTCTGTATTTATATTTTCGACTCTATATAAAACAATGACTTAGAGGCAAGGTACAGAATGAGTGTGAAATGTTTAAAGTAATGGCACTCAGAAGTTTTGAGGTGTGAGATGAAAAAGCAGCGACGTCAATTTTTAACACAGTTAACCAGCCATATTGCCGGTATCGGCGCACTGGCTTCGGTACCTGCCATATCGCGGGCAGCCAGCTCTCACATCAATGTGAATAATATTCGCATCTCACGCGAACCCAATAAAACTCGTCTGGTATTCGATCTGGATGGTCCGGTAGACCACTCATTATTTTCCCTGCATAAACCTGAACGCCTGGTGATTGATTTAAAACAGACGCGTTTAATGAATGTTGGTGTGCTGGAAGAATTACATAGCCAGCAGCTGAAAAGTATTCGTACCGGTGTGCGCAATGGCGATGACCTGCGTGTGGTACTCGACCTGAATACACGTACAACACCCAGTAGCTTTCTTCTTGAACCGAAAGGTAAGAATGGCCACCGCCTGGTGATTGATGTTAAAGAGCAGCAGGTCGCCTCGCAGAAAAAAATTGAGCCTAAAAAACATCAGTTACGTGATGTTGTGGTCGCGATTGATGCGGGGCATGGTGGAAATGATCCCGGTGCAACGGGTCGTCTGGGTACCTATGAGAAAGATGTTACCTTGCAGATTGCGCGTCGTCTGAAAAAAGAAATTGATGGCACCAAGGGCATGCGAGCAGAATTGATTCGCAGTAAAGACCGCTTTATGCGGCTGCGCGAGCGGATTAAAAAAGCCCACGAGATTAATGCCGACCTGATGATTTCGGTACATGCTGATTCCTTCCCGGACACTCGTGCGCGTGGCGCCTCCGTCTATGCCCTGTCGGTGAGTGGTGCTACATCCGAATCCGCTCGATTGCTGGCAGAAAAAGAGAACAAGGTTGATCTGTTATTTGGTGACGTGGATATTAATCATCAGGATGCAATGGTTAAACAGGTGTTGCTCGATTTATCTCTCACCGGAACCATTGAATCCAGTCTGGATATTGGTGATGAAGTATTAAAAGAGCTGGGCCGTGTGGGTCGAGTACATAAGAAAAAGGTACAACAGGCCGGTTTTGCGGTACTGAAAGCACCTAATATTCCCGCCATATTGTTAGAAACTGCGTTTATCTCTAATCCTAAAGAAGAGCGCAAGTTACGCAGTAGCTCGCATCAGAGCAAGCTTGCCAAAGCAATACTGCGAGGCGTGAACGATTACTTCTCGCGTAAAGCGCCTCCTGGCACCTGGCTTTCAGAAGCTCAGGAGCAGTACATTATCAAGAAAGGCGATACGCTGGCCAAGATCAGTGATCGTTATGGTATGCCGGTATCTCATTTGCGTACGCGTAATTCATTGCGTAATGATGAGTTACTTGAAGGTGCCAGACTGTACATTCCTGTCAGTTAATCGCGTTTTTTCCTAAGCTCAAACTCCTGAACGATATACAGGTCAAGGCCTGCAAATGTCCCGTGCGCATGGCTAAGCTTCGGGTTTTTCGTTCGCTCGATTCAGCGGAGGCTAAGGTGAATTGTGCTTGTAAGAATGTCCATAAATTTTGTCAGTCGTTTTTACAGAATGGCGGCATATATCACCTGTTTGAATGAGGGTTTACCTGTAAGTCATTGTAAAATATGGGTATAAACGTACTGGCTCTTAAGTTGCTTCAAGTAGATGTAATGCTGATTTACAAATAACGTTTAGATGATTCGGTCTTGATGAATCATAAGGAATAAAATGTATAAAACTGTATCAAAACAGCTCATTCTAACGACGGCACTGTGTTTAACGGCCGTTGCTCAATCTGCGTCAGCGGCAACGGTGCAGGTTGTCGGTTCGTTTAATGATGCCACAGCAAGCGATTACTTTTTCTTTAACAGAACCTATAACCAGGATAATGATATAAATCCGGTTAAGGATTTACCCGGCAACCTGAATGCATCAACAGACTCAGTTGCCTATTTTGGCTGGGGTCTGGATACTCGTGCAAGCTATCGCAATCATGAAATCATACAAAGTCATTTCTGGTTTAATGGCACAGGCAGTGTCGATGGCAGTAGCGCAACCACTATTACATACGGTGAAGCATTCTCATTAGGTTCATTTACCTACACGAACCAGCCTACCGTGCTGTCCGGTGGTATGGTTGAGATCGACTTCCAGATGGACATAAATCTGGATGCTTATGGCCTGATGCCAATTGAATATAGAATAGGTATTGATAATACAACGAATCCATTTGCTGATACGGCAACCCTGTTATCCGGTCCGCAGAATTTTGCCTTTAATATGGGCGGTATGGACTACATGATGACCTTGCAGGGTTTTAGTCGAGATGGCGGTGATACTTTCGAAACCTATGCCACTCTACCGGAAAATGCCCAGACGACGGCCGAAATCTATGCAACAATTACCGCAGTTCCTGTGCCTGCAGCCCTCTGGTTATTTGGTTCAGGTTTAATTGCGCTGGCCGGTTTTGCACGACGCAGATAAATTAATAAAAATTCAAATAATAATAAAAAACTTCAGGGCGACTTTTTTAAGTCGCCTTTTTTATGTCTGCAGGAAATGTGAGCAGATTCATCATTAGTGCCAGACACTCATTGTGGCTCTGAGTGAGTCAGGCTTTGTCTACCGGGCAAAGCTTGTTAAACTCGCCGCACCTTCCAGATAATCCAGTGTGTTTATGCCTCAACGTATTCAGCAAATGCCCAATCAGCTCATTAACCAGATCGCCGCGGGCGAGGTGGTTGAAAGGCCTGCTTCGGTGGTGAAAGAGTTACTGGAAAACAGTATCGATGCAGCATCCAGTAAAATTGATATCGACATTGAGCAGGGCGGAAGCAAGCTAATACGTATTCGCGATAATGGCCATGGTATTCATCAGGACGATCTGGCGCTCGCCCTGTCACGTCACGCTACCAGTAAAATCCGCAATCTGGATGATCTGGAGCAGGTAAAAAGCCTCGGTTTTCGTGGAGAGGCTTTACCCAGTATTGCCTCGATTAGTCGCATGAGTATTATCTCCCGGCAACAGGACGCTGACGGTTTTAGTGTGCGGGGGCAGGATGAGGCTTCTGCCGAGTTAAAGCCCGCTGCACACGGTGTAGGTACGACGATAGAAGTGCGTGATCTTTTCTATAATGTCCCGGCACGTCGCAAATTTATGCGCACTGAAAAAACCGAATTTAATCATCTGGAAGATGTGGTGAAACGCATTGCGCTCAGTCACTTTGATGTGAGTATTACGCTGAATCACAACCAGCGCGTGATCAAACAATGGCGCGCCGCGGATGACAGGCAATCAATGGAGCAGCGTATTGCTGAAGTCTGTGGCAAGGCCTTTGTTGAGCAGGCTCACTATATGGAGTTCGAAGCCGCCAATCTGCGTATCTATGGCTGGATCGCTTCACCGAGTTTTTCCCGTTCACAGGCTGATATGCAATACTTTTTTGTGAATGGCCGAATGATTCGTGACAAGCTGGTGACTCATGCAGTACGTCAGGCCTATCAGGATGTTCTGTATCATGGTCGTCATCCTGCTTATGTGCTGTATCTGGAACTGGAGCCGGCGCTGGTTGATGTAAACGCACACCCCACCAAGCACGAAGTGCGTTTTCGTGAAAGCCGCATGGTGCATGATTTTCTGTTTCGTGGTATTCACAGGGCTCTGGCTGATGTGCGCCCTGCAGATATGACGACAGGCCTGGCAGAACAGCCATACGCTAATCCAGTGTCCGCAGCGGCGCCTGTATCAGGTTCTCCTGCAGGTAGTCATCACGCTCAGGCCTTTACTGGAGGTGGCAGCAGTTCATATGGTTCTGCGCCGCGTCAAGGCAGTATGTCTTTGCAGGTAGAAGAGCAGATTCAGGCTTATGCCAATCTGTCACGAGGCTTATCTCCCGAACAGGCAGAACAGATAAAACAGGAGAATACAGCAGCAGAACAGGGGGATATTCCACCCTTAGGGTTTGCTATCGCGCAGTTACATGGCATTTATATCCTCTCGCAAACCGCCAGAGGGATGGTGATTGTAGATATGCACGCGGCACATGAGCGAATTACCTACGAGCGCCTCAAGCAGGCCCGCGAGCAGGGTGGTATTGCGGCGCAGCCATTACTGGTGCCGATCAGCATGAGCCTGAGCGAGAAAGAGGCAGCGATCGCCGAAGAACAGGCTGAGTTGTTCAGTGAGCTGGGTTTTGAGCTGGATCGAAGTGGCCCGGAGTCGATTCGTATCCGCCAGATTCCGGTGATTCTGGCGCGTGCAGACGCAGAGTCACTGGTGCGAGATGTGTTGTCAGATGTCCTCAGCTACGGGCGCTCAGAACGGATCCGCAATGAAATGAATAAAGTGCTGGGAACCATGGCCTGTCACGGCTCGGTGCGTGCGAATCGCAGCCTGAGTATCCCGGAAATGAATGCCCTGTTACGCGACATGGAGCAAACCGAGCGCAGTGGGCAGTGTAATCATGGGCGGCCCACCTGGACAGAATTTAGCCTGGATGCGATAGATAAATGGTTTATGCGTGGCCAGTAAGTGCTAATGCCCAAATCTGATGTCTAAATTCATAATTGATACGCCGGCTAATGCAGGCAGGGAAGCGCCAACCATCATCTTTATTATGGGGCCGACTGCTGCGGGCAAAACAGATCTGGCGGTGTCCTGTGTCGAAGAATTTGACTGTGAGTTGATTAGTGTCGACTCAGCACTGGTGTACCGTGAGATGGATATTGGGACGGCCAAGCCAGATGCAGCAACTCTGGCCCGTGCACCGCATGCACTGATTGATATTATTGATCCAGTTGAATCATACTCTGCGGCGAATTTTCGCGAAGACGCGTTGCGAGAAATTCAGTCTACGTTGCGTCGAGGCAAAACGCCGGTGCTGGTGGGAGGCACCATGCTGTATTACCGTGCTTTGCAGGAAGGCTTATCTCAGTTACCTGCTGCTAATGAAGCTGTTAGAGCAATGCTTGAAGCTCAGGCTGCTGAACTGGGCTGGCAGGCGATGCATGACAGGCTGGCGGCGATTGATCCGGTATCGGCAGAAAGAATTCACCCGAACGACCCGCAACGAATTCAGCGTGCATTGGAAGTCTATGAAATTTCTGGTGAGACGCTCACTCAGTTCTGGCAGCAGCAAACCTCCCGGGCACTTCCCTACAATATTGCAAAAATTGCCTTTTTTCCACAGGATCGCGCGTTCCTTCGTGAACGTATAGCGCAACGGTTTCATTTGATGCTTCAACAGGGTTTTATTGAAGAAGTTGAAACTTTACGGGCTCGGGGCGATCTGAGTCTGCAGATGCCATCTATGAGATGTGTCGGCTACCGTCAGGTATGGGAATACCTCGACGGGGTTATGACTTATGAGGAAATGACGGAGAAGGCAATTACCGCAACGCGTCAACTGGCAAAAAGGCAGATGACCTGGCTCAGAAAAGAACAAAACTGTAACTTTTATGATGTAGAAGCGGCTATTTACCAAAAAATCCTGAAAAATCTGAAAAATTCACTATTCTCATAGTGTAAAGGCTTGAAAAAAGCTTTCGTGCCGCAATATGGCAAATTACTAATAAATAAAATTACATGCAGCGTTTGTGCATGTGGGTTAAAAATACAACAAAATGCTGGGAGAACCACCATGCCAAAAGGGCAGTCACTACAAGAACCCTTCTTGAATGCACTACGTAAGGAACGCGTCCCTGTTTCGATCTATCTTGTGAATGGTATCAAGCTACAAGGTCAGGTTGAGTCTTTTGATCAGTTTGCGGTGATGTTACGCAACACGGTAAGCCAGATGGTTTACAAACATGCTATTTCTACTATTGTTCCGGCAAGGCCTGTTCGCTGGGCAAATAATAATGATGATGAAGACACCGGTGCGGGAAATATTTAGCCTTTTTTTCAATTTCATTCTTTCCCTGCTATGGATTTAACGGCTGTTTAAAAAGCACAGACTGTGCTTTGGAACAGCCGTTTTGCATTGTATAATTCAGCTTTCCTGACGCTATTAGAGACTTCCTTTGTTCGAACGCCCTGCCATTGGTGAACTGGCCATTCTGGTTCATGTCGATTTCAATACCGAGCAACAACGCGAATATATTTCAGAGTTTGAAGAACTGGCGATTTCAGCCGGTGCCGAGGTAATGGATATCGTCACCAGCCGTCGACACTCGCCTGATGCAAAGTATTTTATTGGTCGGGGCAAGGCGGCTGAAATTGCGCAAAAAGTTGAGGCTGAAGGGATCGAGCTGGTGCTGTTTAATCACGCGCTATCACCTTCGCAGGAACGAAATCTCGAAGCCCTGTTTAAATGCCGTGTGCTGGATCGTACCGGACTGATTCTGGATATTTTCTCGCAGCGCGCGCGCACCTTCGAAGGTAAGTTGCAGGTTGAGCTGGCGCAGTTAAAGCACCTCTCTACACGCCTCATACGAGGCTGGACTCACCTTGAGCGTCAGAAAGGTGGTATAGGCTTGCGCGGGCCGGGTGAAACCCAGCTGGAAACGGACCGTCGCTTATTGGGGGCGCGTATCAAGCAGATTAACAAGCGTCTGGAAAAAGTCCGTAAGCAGCGCGAGCAGGGGCGACAGTCACGGCGTAAGGCCGAAGTGCCAACGGTGGCGTTTGTCGGTTATACCAATGCCGGAAAATCAACCCTGTTTAATGCGCTCACCGATGCCGATGTATACGCGCAGGATCAGCTGTTTGCGACGCTTGATCCAACCTTACGCAAACTGCATCTGGATGACGGGACATCGGTGATTCTCGCTGATACGGTGGGTTTTATTCGCCACCTTCCCCACGATCTGGTCGAGTCTTTTCGCTCAACTCTGCAGGAAACCGAGCAGGCTCATCTGTTATTCCACATTATTGATGCATCGGATGATATGCGTATCGATAATATCGAGGCCGTGGAAAGTGTGCTGGAAGAAATTGGCGCGCAGGATGTGCCGCAAATTCAGATTATGAATAAAATTGATCGTCTGGACATGCAGCCGCGCATAGATCACGATGAAGAAGGTAATGTAAAGCGCATCTGGGTATCGGCTAAAAATAAGCAGGGGCTGGATTTGCTGCATCAGGTTCTGGCCGATTATTTTAAACAGGATGTGGTGCAGGGTGATCTGCACCTGTCACCGGCAAATGCGCGTGTGCGCGCCCTGCTATACGGCATTAACGCGATTGAAGATGAACAGATTGATGAGCAGGGACAATTTGTATTGCGTATCAATATTTCCCGTCGAGATCTGATGCAGATGATTAGCCGGGAATCGGTGCCGGAGCAGCTGGTATTGCCAGAAGGTTATATCGCGCCACAGGATGACTGGGTCAAGGCGAGTAACCATTAGGTGATCTATATCTCACAGCTCATTGTAAGGTCTTTGTGCTCGGACTTCTGTTTCGCACACAGACGGGTTACAATCCGCACTCTTTCAGTAAGCAAACGTTGGAGTCGCTAATGGCTTGGAATGAGCCGGGTGGAAACAAGAATAAAGACCCCTGGGGTAATCGTGGTAATGATCAGGGTCCGCCAGATCTCGATGAAGTTTTTAAAAAATTCATGGATAAACTGAACGGCATCTTCGGTGGTTCAGGTGGTGGTAACCGTAATACCTCTTCTGGTAACAACTCAACAGGCTTGACCATTCTGCTTGTCATCGGTTTTATAATCTGGGCATTAACCGGTACCTATAAAATTGGTGAGGCAGAACGAGGTGTCGTAATGACATTTGGCAAGCACACCAGTACGGTTGAGTCTGGCCTGCACTGGCATTTCCCGACACCTATTCAAAAGGTGCTGAAAGTGGATGTGAGTAATATTCAGGAATATGCCCACAAAAGCACAATGCTGACTCAGGATCAGAATATTATAGATATCGAAATCACCGTTCAGTATCAGGTGGGTAATGCGGAAGATTTTTTCTTCAGCCTGCGTAACCCGATTGGTACTATGGCTCAGGCGACCGAGAGTGCTTTGCGAGAGCATGTTGGTCAGAGCACCATGAACTATGTGTTTGGCGATGGTCGTGAAGATATTGCTATCAGCACCCAGGATACGATTCAGTCGGTACTTGATGGTTATAAATCTGGTTTGCGTGTGGTGCGTGTCAACATGCAGGAAGCCAAGCCACCCGAGCCTGTTAAAGCATCATTTGATGATGTGACACAGTCTCAGGAAGATAAAGTGAAACTGAAAAACCAGGCAGAAGCTTATCGTAATGAAATCCTGCCAACGGCGCGTGGTAGAGCAGCACAGATGCTGGAAGAAGCGAATGCTTATAAGCAGGAAGTGGTCGCCCGCTCTGAAGGTGACGCGCAGCGCTTCAGTAAACTTTACACTGAATATCGTAAATCGCCTGCGGTAACCCGTGATCGTATTTATATTGAAACCGTTGAGTCAGTGCTTGCTCAATCCAGCAAAGTTATGGTGGATGTAAAAGGTGGCAATAACATTATGTATCTGCCACTGGATAAAATGCTGGGCAACAGCGAAGTGAGTCAGAAAGCACTTGAAGATGCAGGTCGTATGATTGATAACTCACGTAATACCGGGTTCAACGTGGAAGACTTAAGAAATCGTTCTACACGTTCCAGGGAGACAAGATAATGAATAAACTGATTGGCATTATTGCAGCAGTTGTAGTCATTATTGCCTACACCTGTACCTTCTTTGTTGATGAGCGTGAAAAAGCTATTCTGTTAGCTTTTGGTAAAATTGATAAAACAGGTTACGAGCCTGGCATTCATTTCAAATTACCTTTTCCATTTAACGAAGTTAAAAAACTGGATGGTCGAATTTTAACGATTGATCAACGCCCCGTACGATTCTTAACCAAAGAAAAGAAATATATGGTGGTCGATTCATTTGTTAAATGGCGTATATCTGACGAGTCAAAGTACTATACCGCGACATCAGGTGGTCGTGAGCAGAGCGCGGCATCATTGATTTACCGAATGGTGGATGATGGTTTACGTAATGAATTTGCCAAGCGAACTGTGCAGGAAGTGATTGCGCAGGATCGTACGCAAATTATGAGCCTGCTCACCAGTAACCTGGATGAAAAAGCGGTTGAACTGGGTATTGATATTCTTGATGTGCGTATCAAGCGTATCGACTTCCCGGAAAAAATCAGCCAGAACGTTTACGCACGTATGCGTACAGAGCGTGAACGTGAAGCGAGAGAAAATCGCTCACAGGGTGAAGAAATGGCGACACGTATTCGCGCTGATGCAGATGCACAAAGCCGAATTCTGGTCGCTGAAGCGTATCGTGATTCGCAGTCAATTCGAGGCGAAGGTGATGCGCTCTCTGCCGAGATTTATGCAAAAGCATATAATCAGGATCGTGATTTTTACCGTTTCTATAGAAGTATGGAAGCGTATAAAAACACCTTCTCAAACAAGAGTGATGTGATGCTGATTGAACCTGACTCCGAGTTCTTCAGATATCTGAAAAACTCTTCGGGTAGCAAGCAGTAACATTATGCAGTTATAAAAGCCGGGCCATTCCGTCCGGCTTTTTTGTGTGTCTGCAAGTTATAAAAGTGGTGTCGTACGACACCTGTAAGAATAATTTCAGGAACCCCTGATTAATTTTTGAATTGCATTGAGCTTCATATTTGAGCTGTCGGTGTTTGCATAAATTAATTAGAGATTCCTCAAAGCTGATAATCAGCGATTGGGTTCGTAATGATAGCCTGGAATGATTTACTCAGTGCGCTGGCACTGGTGTTAGTGTTTGAAGGTATCATGCCTTTTATAAGCCCGAATGGCTGGCGAAATACCATGCAACAGGCTGCACAGCTACCGGATAAAACATTACGTGGCATTGGTTTTGCCAGTATGTTGCTGGGCGTGGTGTTGCTTTACTTAATGCGTTAAACAGTTAATAAGCGTGACTATATAGATGATGAGAAATGGCGTTACAAATAATCACTGGTTACTGCCGCAGGGCATAGAAGAAGCACTGCCTGCAGATGCAGCACGTCTGGAATCTTTACGTAGACAGTTACTGGATATATATGCGAGCTGGGGGTATCAGCTGGTGATGCCGCCGATGATAGAGTTTCTTGAATCTCTGTTAACCGGCACGGGTTATGATTTAAATTTACAAACCTTCAAATTGATTGATCAGCTAACCGGGCGTTCAATGGGCCTGCGTGCAGATATGACACCACAGGTTGCACGTATCGATGCACACCAGTTAAAAAATGATGCGCCCAATCGACTGTGTTATATGGGCACGGTGCTGCATACCATGTCCGACGGTTTTGGTAGCAGTCGAAGTCCGTTTCAGGCCGGTGTAGAACTGTATGGTCACGGGGGTGTTGAAAGTGATGTAGAAGTTCTTTGCCTGATGGTTGAAACACTGAGGACCGCTGGCATTAAAGATATCTATATTGATATTGGTCATGTCGGCATTTATCGTGGCTTAAGTCAGCAGGCCGGCTTTAATGAAGAGCAGGAAGCCGCTTTATTTGAAATGATGCAGCGTAAGGCTATTCCTGAAATTCAGATGTTTTTACAAGAGCAGGGAGTGGCAGCAGAGCTGGCTGACATGTTGAATCTGTTACCCGAGTTACATGGGGGTGAAGACTGCTTGCAACGTGCAAACCAGACATTTGCCAATGCGAATGAAGAAGTTAAAGCGGCATTAAGTTACTTACAAAAAGCAGTTCAATCGTTCAAGGCAAGAGTATCGGATATTACGATTCACTTTGATCTGTCCGAGTTGCGTGGCTATCACTATCACACGGGCTTGCTGTTTGCCGCATATACAACAGGCGAAGGTCAGGAAATTGCACGTGGTGGTCGCTATGATGATATCGGCCAGGTATTTGGTCGTGCACGACCCGCAACAGGTTTTAGTACCGACTTAAAAACATTACTCAATTTATCGAACTATACCTCAGCGCGAATTAACACGCATGGCATTCTTGCGCCAGCTGCTGCGGGTAGTGAAGAACCCGAACTGTGGTCTGCAATTAATGCATTACGTGCACAGGGTGAAACAGTTATACAGTCGCTACCCGGCCAGCAATGTGAGCTTGCTGAACTGGGTTGTGATAGACAACTTAAAAAAATCTCAGGCAAATGGATTGTCGAGTAATTAATTTAAACAATTGCGTTGTTTCTTAAATAAATGTTGTAAATGAAGTGTAAAGAAATAAAGCAGCATGAATGAAAATCTGCATTAGCAGGCGATCAAACTTAAAGAAGGCATAAGTGTAATGGGTAAGAATGTAGTTGTACTTGGAAGTCAGTGGGGTGATGAAGGCAAGGGAAAGATCGTCGATCTTTTAACTGACCGCGCATCAGCCGTTGTACGTTTCCAGGGTGGCCATAATGCAGGTCACACATTAGTTATAGGCGATCAGAAAACGGTACTGCATCTGGTGCCATCAGGTGTGTTACGTGACAATGTGATGTGCCTGATTGGAAATGGTGTTGTACTTTCACCAGCTGCATTATTTGAAGAAATTAGTATGCTGGAAAAGCAGGGTGTACCTGCCACCGAGCGCCTTAAAATTTCTGAAGCCTGCCCATTGATTATGCCATATCACGTAGCACTGGATCAGGCGCGTGAAATTGCCCGCGGTAATAAAGCTATTGGTACCACCGGTCGTGGCATTGGCCCGGCCTATGAAGATAAAGTTTCTCGCCGTGGTTTACGTGTTGGTGATTTACTCGATGCAGATACCTTTGCCGAAAAGCTCAAAGGCGTTATGGAGTATCACAACCATGCACTGGTACATTACTTTAAAGTCGATGCAGTTGATTACCAGACTGTTCTTGATGAAATCATGGGCATGCGTGACAAAATCATTTCGATGATCGC
>Ga0316207_10004400_pt1 | contig 12264 bp, 16 predicted proteins | sample 6weekpyrite_MG_FD_204943 | JGI IMG/M metagenome (GOLD analysis project Ga0316207, IMG submission 204943) | Microbial mat bacterial communities from mineral coupon in-situ incubated in ocean water Damariscotta River, Maine, United States -... | ecosystem: Environmental > Aquatic > Marine >... | reverse complement strand
GGTATGGTTGATGATAGCAATATCACAGCAACGATACTCAGTGTGAATGATAGTGGTTCTAAGATTAAGACCAAGCTGGGTATATTCTTTACCGAGATTGTCATTTGCTGTGGATGTGGTGATGACCCAATGCCAGTTAATGCCTATTGTGAACTCGTTGGCGTACTTGATAAGAAAACCGCCGACGTGGTTTTCCATTCTTGCGAAGGAAGTTAATGAATATGAAGGTAGTATGTTTATCTGCAGTGTTACTGCTCTGTCCGATGGCACTAAATGCCCAGGTCATTGATCTTGAGTGCGATGCGTTGGCTAAAAGAATGGTGAGCCGGTTTGCTGCGGAAGGTGTATTGAACCCGGGAAAGCAGTCACAGCAACGTGCGCAAGCGATCGGTGTGGAACTGTGTAGCGAGGTTCAAGAATCTGCCCAGGTTCAGCACAAGGCGGCCAAAGAATCAGCGTTACAAAACTGGATTTTTGAAAACCGGCCAGAGAAACCAGGAAACAAACGGTTAAAGAATCTAAAACGATAGTCCAATATATAGACGTGGTATTTCGTTGCCATTCATTGGCGATTTGGTTTTTATAGAGTATAAAAAATAGCTCGAGCAGAGACTTGGTAACATGAAAAAATTATTATTGATTTCGATATTGCTTGTTTCACCTTTGTTAAGTGTAAAAGCCGCTGCATTAGATTGTGAAAAATTGGCTACAGAAATAGTGGATCAACTTGTCGATGAAGGCTTATTACTCTCTGCCGAGCAGTACCAGCTACGAGCACGAATAGTAAGTACGTCATTGTGTGACGCGGCACAAATCTCTACACAGGTTTCTAAGCAGCCAGAAAAGCAAACAACGGTACAAAGCAGCACGGTAGATGAGCCGCAGGACAAGCCTGTCATCAGGGGCCCAAGGAATCGATAATTGCGTCAGGTCCCTGCCTTGGGGCGCTCACTGACAGTTGCTTCAATAACGATCTTGTTGCCCTTGCGAATAATACCCAGCTTGATTCGGGTACCGGGTTTGAAGCCGGCAATACGATTCAGACTGTCATAAGAACCTTTCACAGCTATATCGTTAATAGAAACGACGACATCGCCAGGTTTTAAGCCGGCAATATCAGCGGGGCCACTGCGTAAAATTCCTGCGACGAGCACACCCTTAGCACTTTCGAGCTGTAGTGATTCGGCTAGTTGTGCATCCAGCTCGCGCGCTTCGATCCCTAACCAGCCACGCATGACTCGACCTTGTTCAATGATTTGTTGCATGACATCCCGCGCCAGTGAGGCGGGTATGGCAAAGCCAATTCCCTGTGAGCCGCCAGAGCGAGAAAAGATCGCCGTGTTAATCCCGACCAGGTTGCCACGGGCATTGATCAATGCACCACCTGAATTACCGGGATTAATCGCCGCATCGGTCTGGATGAAATTTTCAAAGGTGTTAATACCGAGCTGGTTTCGACCGGTGGCACTGACAATGCCCATGGTGACGGTTTGTCCAACGCCAAACGGGTTACCAATGGCCAGTACGACATCGCCAACACGCAAGGTCTCTGATTGACCAATGGTGATGGCAGGTAATTTGATGTAATTGATTTTCAACACAGCCAGGTCGGTATCGGGATCGGTACCGACAACTCTTGCTGCAGGCGTTTCGCCATTGGCGAGTACAACGCGAATTTCATCTGCACCCTGGATGACATGGTTGTTGGTCAGGATGTAACCCTGTGGACTGACAATCACACCTGAACCGAGACTGGTTTCAAGGCGTTTACGAGGGGCAGAGGGTTGGTCACCAAAAAAACGTTTGAAGAACGGGTCATCCTGTAATGGGTTGCGGCGTTCTGTGACAATCTTGGCAGTGTGAATATTGACGACCGAAGCCGAGGTCCGTTCAACGGCATCGGCATACGAGAACGGGCCTGCAGCAGGTGCAACAGTGACATTTGGGTGTACGGTCTCCTGGTGAATCTCAACCACCGGGGTTTTACGTTCCAATAACTCGGGTTTGATAAAAACCAGCACGATAAAGGCGGCTAACCCGACGGTAATCACCTGGAACAGGAACAGTATACTTTTGCCGAACTTCATGATTGCGTTACCCTAAGCATCCTATGCTGAAAACATCACTTTACCATCACGCTATGGTGATACCTATTTAAGACGGTCATAACCGAGAGAACATACTATGGCAAGCCGACAGGAATTAGAACAGCACATCAAAGAACAGCTGCAAGTCGACCGATTCAAAGACTATTGTCCAAATGGTTTGCAAGTCGAGGGAACAGCGACGATCCGTAAACTTGTATCGGGAGTGACCGCCAGCCAGGCATTAATTGATGCAGCTATTGAGCAGGGTGCGGATGCGCTACTTGTTCACCACGGTTATTTCTGGAAAGGTGAGTCTGCGGTTATATCGGGTATCAAACGACGCCGTGTAAAGCGCCTGCTTGATCATGATTTAAACCTGTTTGCCTATCACCTGCCGCTTGATGCGCATCCTGAGCTCGGTAATAACGCCCAACTGGGTCATTTGCTGAATTTTGTTCACGAGGGAACAGCCGGTGACATGGATATCCTCTGCTATGGCAAAACGCAGCAGCTCATGACCGGAGAACAATTGGCTAGTGAGATAGAAACTGCCCTGCAAAGAGTCCCCCAGCATATTTCTGCAGAGACAGAAATCCAGCGTGTCGCCTGGTGCACGGGGGCGGCACAATCCTATATAGAACAAGCAGTTGACCTGGGTGTGGATGCATTTGTCAGTGGCGAGATCTCTGAACAAACTGTGCATATCGCACGTGAGACGGGCATTCATTATTATGCGGCTGGTCACCATGCCACAGAGCGTTATGGTGTACAGGCGTTGGGGCAACACCTGGCAGAGACATATGGCCTAGAGCATACCTTTATTGATATCGACAACCCGGTATGACAAATACCTGATTCCCAACCTCGGTTACTGATGGGTTAATTCACCCATAAGCTACTGTAATAACTGATAAAATCAACGTTCTGCTTGACCAATCCCCAGACTTGGAGGAGAATACCGCTGCTTTTTTATTCTGGTAAGTCCAAATATTCTGAACTGCTGATGTTTGTTCGGGCGATGGAGTACTTACTAGGGGACACGAATTCAGGGGTTGGCTTCTATCTTAAAGAGGTTTAACCCATTGGGAGACGAACATGAGTACAGATGGCGTGGATAATAGTAAACGCCGATTTCTGACGGCTGCCACTGCTGCTGTTGGCGCCGTAGGTGCCGGCTTTGTTGCAGTGCCGTTTCTGAAATCATGGCAGCCAAGTGCGAAGGCCTTGGCCGCCGGTGCACCGGTAGAAGTGGACATCAGTAAATTGCAGCCTGGGCAGTTGATGCGCGTGTTGTGGCGTAAGAAGCCAGTCTGGATTGTTCACCGTACTGAGCAGAACCTGAAAGATCTTGAAGGTCTTGCGGGTGAGCTGGAAGATCCAAATTCCGAAGCCCAGCAGCAGCCTGCGTATATCAAGGGCACAGCTCGCGCTTTGAAGCCAAAGTACTTTGTTGCTGAAGGTCTGTGTACGCATCTCGGTTGTTCGCCGACCTACCGTCCTGAAGTGGGCGCAGCCGATCTCGGTGGTGATGACTGGAAGGGGGGCTTCTTCTGTCCTTGTCATGGTTCGAAGTTTGACCTGTCTGGTCGTGTTTACGCGGGTGTACCTGCGCCGACCAACCTGGTGATTCCACCGTACACATATGTTTCAGATACACGCCTGATTATTGGTGTGGATGAAGGAGCCGCCTGATGAGTATGCTTGAAAAAACACTCGGTTGGGTCGACGACCGCTTCCCACTGACCAAGATGTGGAAAGAGCATCTGTCAGAATACTACGCACCAAAGAACTTTAACTTCTGGTACTTCTTCGGTTCACTGGCACTGATGGTGCTGGTGTTGCAGATCCTTACGGGTATCTGGCTGACCATGAGTTACAAGCCTGATGCAGATATGGCATTTGCGTCTGTCGAGTTCATCATGCGCGATGTCGAATGGGGCTGGTTGATCCGTTACCTGCACTCCACAGGTGCATCGGCGTTCTTTATTGTGGTCTACCTGCACATGTACCGTGGCCTGATGTACGGTTCATACAAACAGCCTCGTGAACTTATCTGGCTGTTCGGTATGTTCATCTACCTGGCCTTGATGGCAGAAGCCTTCCTCGGCTACCTGTTACCCTGGGGACAGATGTCGTTCTGGGGGGCACAGGTGATTGTGAACCTGTTTGCCGCAGTACCGTTTGTCGGTCCTGACCTGGCAGTCTGGATTCGTGGTGACTTTGTTGTTGGTGATGCAACACTGAACCGCTTCTTCGCCCTGCACGTGATTGCTTTGCCAATCGTTCTGCTCGGCCTGGTTGTGGCGCACATCATTGCCCTGCACGAAGTCGGCTCAAACAACCCTGACGGTGTTGAGATCAAGAAGAACAAGGGGGCTGATGGCATTCCGCTTGATGGCATCCCGTTCCACCCGTACTACTCTGTAAAAGATATTGTCGGTGTGGTTGTGTTCCTGTTCTTCTTCGCTATTGTTGTGTTTTATATGCCAGAGCTGGGTGGCTGGTTCCTGGAAAAAGATAACTTCGTTCCAGCGAATCCTCTAAAGACACCTGAGCACATTGTGCCGCTTTGGTACTTCACACCGTTCTACGCGATCCTGCGTGCAGTACCGCCAATGTTTGGTTCACAGTTCCCGGGTGTACTCGCCATGGGGCTGGCGATTGTGTTCTTGTTCCTGTTGCCATGGCTGGACCGTAGCCCGGTCAAGTCAATCCGTTACCGCGGGGCTATTTACAAGTTCGCCTTGGCTGTATTCATCATCAGCTTTATTGCACTGGGTCGCCTTGGCACATTGCCTGCGGGTGGCATCTACCTGACGCTGTCGCAGATCTTCAGTATCTTGTACTTCGCATTCTTTATCCTGATGCCTTGGTACACGACGATTGATAAGACCAAGCCAGTACCGGAAAGGGTGACATTCAAATGAAAAAAATAATCATTGCATTAGTAATGGTGGCCATGTCAGGCCTGGCAAATGCCGCCGGTATGAAGGTTCACCTGGACGAGGCAAATATTGACCTGACAGATAAGGCTTCACTGCAACGTGGTGCAAAGCTGTTCGTCAATTACTGTCTGAACTGTCACTCAGCCAGCTTCATGCGTTACAACCGTATGGGTAAGGACCTGGGGCTGACCGACAAGCAGGTTGAGAACAACCTCATGTTCACTACAGACAAGGTCGGTAACCCGATGGGTATCGCTATGAGTACAACTGAAGGTGAGAAGTGGTTTGGTACCACACCACCGGACCTGTCAGTGATTTCACGTGCAAAAGGCTCGGGTGATCAGGGTGCAAACTGGTTGTACACCTACTTCCGTTCTTTCTACGTCGATGACAGCCGCCCGTTTGGCATGAACAATACGGTGTTCAAGGACGTCGGTATGCCACACGTGTTGTGGGAACTGCAGGGTGAACAAAAACTGTTGAATGCCGATGATGTTGCAAAGGGTGCCAAGCCAGAGTTCGCACTGACTTCAACCGGTAGTATGACGATAGAAGAATACGATGTCGCTGCACGTGACCTGACGAACTTCCTGGTCTACGTGGGTGAGCCTTCTAAACTCGAGCGCCTTAGTCTTGGCCCTTGGGTGCTGGCCTTCCTCGTGTTGTTCTTCTTTGTTGCTTACGCAATGAAGAAAGATTACTGGCGAGATATCCATTAATTGATTAAACGGTGGTGCCGATAAGGCATCACCGTCAAATCTTTCGTAATCCAAGAATTACTAGATACTGGAGATAGCCTCTATGGCGTCTATAGCAAACCGACGTTCAGCGATGACACTTTATTCAAGTGCCACATCACCTTACAGCCACCGTACACGCATTGTTCTTGCCGAAAAGAACATCAGCCATGATGTGCACGAGGTTGAAGAGGGCGATACTCCTGAAGATCTGCTTGATCTGAACCCTTACAATACGGTGCCAACCCTGGTGGATCGTGACCTGGTGCTTTATGACTCTCGTATTATCATGGAATACTTGGATGAGCGTTTCCCGCATCCGCCGCTGATGCCGGTAGACCCTGTTTCGCGTGCCAATTCGAAGTTGTTCATGTACCGTATTGATCGTGATATGTATAGTATTCTTGACCAACTCGAAGCTGATCCCGAAGGTAAGGGAGCAGCGAAGTTACGCAAGGAACTGCGTGATAGCCTGACCGTCATCGCACCTATTTTTGAACAGAAGCCATACTTTATGAGTGATGACTTCACCCTGGTGGATTGCTACATGGCCCCATTGCTATGGCGTTTGCCAAAGTACAAGGTTGAGTTGCCTGCCCAGGCACGCTCTGTAAATACCTATGCTGAACGTCTTTTCTCGCGTGAGTCTTTTCAGACCAGCCTGAGTGAAATCGAACGCGATATGAATAACTAGGGAAAGTTATCCCTGGCAAAACTTCAGACAGAGGTGTCAATAATGACGTCGAGTCGACCCTACATGGTTCGTGCACTGTACGAGTGGATTGTCGATAACGACATGACACCTTACTTACTCGTGGATGCGAGTATTGAATATGTGCTGGTTCCACAACAGTTTGTCGAAGATGGCAAGATTGTGCTCAATATCAGCCCGGGTGCGACGGATGCATTAGTACTGGGGAACGAGTTAATCGAGTTCAGTGCGCGTTTTTCTGGTGTCGAGCAAACGATTTCCGTACCCCTTAATGCAGTGCTTGCAATTTATGCCCGTGAGAATGGCCAGGGCATGATGTTTGCTGATGACGATACCGATGGTGAAGTGCCTCCTCCTGATGACACGCCGCCCGCACCTGACGGGAAGCCACAGCTACGCGTCGTCAAGTAACTACCGTTTCAGAGTAGCGTTCGCTGTCCATCAAAAATAATTTCTACCGGTTGCAGACCATGCAGGGTTAGCCGGCCCTGCCTACGGTGTTCATCGTGTGCAGTGTATTCAAACAGGTAACTTCTCTCTATTTGCATCCTGCCGGCGTCATCACGGCGCAGACGCATTTTATCCAGTGCCACGGATTCGTCGAGCAGGGAGATCTGTTTTTGTTCACAGAAGTGACGACTCAGACCGAGTGCAAATTCATGGGCACGCCGGCTATCTAGCCAGAACCAGATAAACAGGCATAATGCGATAAGGTAAACAATGTCATGCATACCTGCATTATACGCTGGATTCATTCATGGAGGGCAGTTGATGATTTCACTTGTGCAGTCCGATATCACCGTGTTGGACGTCGATGCAGTCGTTAATGCTGCGAATAACAGCCTTTTGGGCGGTGGTGGTGTGGATGGTGCCATTCATCGTGCCGCAGGCGAACAATTGCTCGATTACTGCCGCGGCCTGGGCGGCTGTGCAACAGGTGAGGCGAAGATTACGCCGGCATTTAATCTGAGGGCGAAGTGGATCATTCATACCGTTGGACCTGTGTGGCAGGGAGGAGGGCACAATGAAGCGGCCTTACTCGGTGATTGCTATCGAAATTCACTGCAACTGGCAAAGGATAATGACCTGGCAACAATTGCCTTTCCTGCAATCAGTACCGGGGTATATGGTTATCCGAAGACCGAGGCTGCACACATAGCTGTTACAGTCATGATGGAGTTTGAGGAGCTATTTTCTGAAATTATTGCCTGTCTGCACAGTGCCGAAGATTTTCAACTGTATAACAAACAACTGGAAGAGATAAGGAAAGGGTGACGAAAGTCGCCACCCTGTTCCTGGCGTCATAGAATCAGACTTCAGTGACGGTTAACCATGAATCATGCAGGTTACAAACGCTGAGTGCGTAGAGTGGACCGCTATGTGATTTCAGGGTGAACTGTGAAGTCGGCGCATCCTTGGTCGGGTCAAAGACTTTTTCAGTGATGAAATTGAAGTCTTTGTCGAGCAGCATGTGCTTAACGATATAGTGCTCATAGCCTTTCATCGGGTGACTTGTGACAACATCAACAACCAGCCCGTCCTTACCACTGCTGGTTTGAATGATGGGTGAATGAGGGCCGGCCTTCTTGGCCCAGCGACCGGGTGAGTCTTTGGTATAAAAAACACCACCTGACATCGGGTTACTGCTGATCTTATGACCACCTGCGAGAATAATTTCCGGGGCAATGATCCCGGTTGCAGAGCCCGCGACAGCGAGACGAATAAAAGAACGTCGATCCATGTATTACCTCCTTGCTGAGTGTGTAAAGAAAGTTTCCCTGCTATTCGAGCTTGAATAGCGCTCTAAACATGCAAAAGACTTGTTATTCAAGTTTGTTATTTATGCATGTGTAGTGAGGAGTACTTGAGTGTATGCCTATCTACGGGGGATGCAAGTCAGATATTTCTGACAATTTGTGTGTCTACATCGCTGATGTCAGGAGGGTAAGGTCTTGTCACGGTTGAGGATGTGATTAGGGTCGAACTCATTTCGTATGCCTTTCATGAGATTGAGTGCTACCTGGTCAAGCTCACGATCCACGAAATCACGTTTCTCGATGCCTACGCCATGTTCACCTGACAGGCTGCCATCCAGACTGAGTACAAGGCTAAACACTTCATCAAGGCAGGTATGCGCAGCCGTCATTTGTGCCGGATCATCCGGGTCAACCAGTAAGTTAACGTGGATATTACCATTGCCGGCATGGCCGAAATTTACAATTTTGATCGCATGCTTGGTGGCGAGTTGTTCAAGGCCCTGGATCAATGCGGGTATCCTGGAGACCGGAACAACCACATCTTCATTAATCTTTTTAGGGGCCACCTTACGCAGCGCCGGTGACAAGGCTTTGCGCGTCGCCCACAAGGCGGCAATTTCTTCAGGATCATCTGCGATGTCAAAACTGATTAAACCGTTGTTACTCGCAGCAGCCTCAATACTTTGTAGCGCAGTAGGCATGGCACTATCAGGTCCATCGACTTCGACCATCAGCAGGGCACCGGCATTTTCAGGCAGCTCAGCGCTCGAGTATTCGCGGATCATTTCAATAGCAGCCTGGTCAATGAACTCAAGCGCACAAGGGGTCAACGGTTGCGCCATGATCGCGGCAATTGCCTGGCTGGCACTGAGAATATCTTTGTAGACAACCCGCATGGTGCGCTTGGTTTCTGCAATGGGTGTCAGTTTTAAGGTCGCCTCGGTAATTACGGCGAGTGTCCCTTCTGAACCGATTAACAGGCGAGTCAAGTCATAGCCGACAACGCCCTTGGTCGTATAGGTACCGGTGCGCAGATTTTCCCCGCTGCCAGTGACGGCACGTAGGCCAAGGACATTCTCGCGTGGTGTACCATATTTAACGGCCTTCGGTCCGGCCGAGTTGTAGGCCAGATTACCGCCTACACTGCAAAAGGCTGCGCTGGTTGGATCAGGTGGCCAGAAAAAACCGTGTTGCTGAACAGCATCCTGGACGGCCTGGTTGGTCACACCTGCCTCGACGACGATAAGCCGGTTATCGGGATCGACGCGCAGGATACGGTTCATGCGTTCAAGCGAGAGTACCAGGCCACCATGGGTAGGCACCGCGGCACCGGTCGTGCCAGTTCCCCTGCCGCGGGTCGTTAATGGGACAGTGTAGTTATTACACAGGGCAACAATAGTTGAAACCTGTTCATGACTGGTTGCAAAGCAGACTGCCTGTGGCAGGCTATGGCGACGACTGTTGTCGTAGCCATAGTTCCAGCAATCGCCCGGGGCCGTCAGTAGGTTTGTTGCGCCGACACAGTCAATGAGATCAGCAATGAATGAGTCGGGCAGAGCGGATAAAGATGGTTCTGACATTTACAGGTTTAACTGAAGCAAAAGTGGTTAGTCAATGTATTCGAATAGTTTGACGACGCGCTGCACGCCACTGACCTTGCGTGTTGCATCGATAACAATTTTTGCTTCACTACGTTTTACGAGTCCCATCAGGAATACAGTCCCATTTTCAGATATGACTTTTACGCGGGTCGGATCAAAATCAGGATGATTCTTGATGTTGATCAGGTTTGTTTTTACCTTGGCCGTGATCCAGGTATCACTGCTGCGTGACAACAGTGCACTGGGCGCCGCGATGATGATTTCATTGTGCACCTTGCGTACCTTGGGTATTGCAGAAACGATCTCATAAGCGCGATTACGCAGTGGTTCAGCAGGGGCTTCGCCACTGAGTAATACGATATTGTTATAGGCCGTCACGTTTATGTGGGTACTTGTGAACAGTTCCTTGTTATCGAAGAGTTTTTCAGTTGCTTTTATCTCGATGATTTCATCATCTACAAACGTGCCGACACTGCGTCTGTCATGGAGTGCGGCAACGCCTGCCCCACCAACAACTGCCCCGGCACAACCCTGTAGCAGGCTGACGAGGATGAGCAAGGCGGGTATTAAACGCATTATGGGTTTCATATTGTTAATTCTCCTGTACGAGTAATTGCTGATCGATCAGGTCACATAAACAATGAATGATCAGTATATGGACTTCCTGTATCCGAGCGGTAGATGTGGCCGGTACACGTATCTCAATATCTTGTTCAGCCAGCAGGCCTGCAATTTGACCACCATCTCGTCCGGTCAGTGCAATTATATGCATACCACGGTCATGTGCAGCCTTGATGGCATGCACGATGTTTTTAGAACGGCCACTTGTCGAAATGGCAAGCAGGAGATCACCTGCCTGACCAAGTGCACGAACCTGCTTGGAGAACACCTCTTTGAACGCGTAATCATTAGCGATAGAAGTTAGTGTTGAGGTGTCGGTGGTCAAGGAAATAGCGGGCAGTCCGGGGCGTTCCATTTCGAAGCGGTTCAACATCTCAGATGAAAAATGCTGGGCATCACCCGCGGAACCGCCATTGCCACAACTGAGAATCTTGCCTTCATTCAGCAGGCAGCGGGTTATGCTTGCTGCCGCGGATGCGATGGGTAAGCTGAGGGTTTCTAAGGCGCGTTGCTTAACCTGGATACTGTCCTGGAAATGTTGTCGTATTCTGTATTCTGCGTCCACGTGGATAGTCCTGTTAAATCGGTGGCAGCTATTATAACGGTTGTCATCGGCTACGTCCCGAAAGCATTTACCAGCCAGTCGATGTTTTTGTTTTGGCCTATGCCACTGATGGCGACGACATCAAAACGACTTGCAAGTGGTGCCTGGGTTTGTTGCAGATAATGCCTGGCAGTCGCAATAAGGCGTTGCTGTTTGTGAAAATTGACACTTTCCTTGGCGGAGCCAAAGGTGTCACTTGCACGGTAGCGAACCTCGACAAAAACAAGACTGTCACGATCACGCATGATCAGGTCAATCTCACCGTAACGACAGTGATAATTGCTTTCAACGAGCTGTAGTTTATGTTTTTTAAGGAACTGGCAGGCGAGTATTTCGCCATTTTTGCCACTAAGTTGTTGTTGAGTTTTTGCCATCTGACCTCCTTGTCAGGTAATCATTATCCCGGTGGGGGTACCACGACGGGTATAGTCTGAGGTTCTTCTACTACCGGCTGTTGCGTCTTGAAACGTGCAGATTCAGCAGGTTGTTCTATGTAATAGGGTCGGCCACTACGAAACCTTGCCCAGCTGAGCTGGCGTTGCAGGCCAAGTTCGCTGTCCATGCTAAGGTTTCCCGTGTGACCGTGGAAACGCTCGAATGAATAGCGCTGCAGACGCTGCAAGTGTGGAATAATATTATACGCGTCTATCCCAAAAGCAAAGAACCGGGTCAGCTTGTCATTCCGATTTTGCCATAACCCGGCAATGTTTTTATACAGGGAAATATCATTGTTGTTAAGGTTCCATGGCATATCTGCAAACACGATACCGTTCATGTCGCGGTCTCGCTGACGATCCGTTTTACCTGAATAGACATGTGAGGTGGCGTAGACGGGCAATCTGCTGGCCTTGTAGAATTTGAGTTGAGGCCGTAGTTGCCGTGCCTGCTCAGGAAAAGCGGCGATAAACACAAAGTCGACATCCTGGCGGCGTCGGTCTTCATACTCGAGCTTGCCACCAAGCAGGCGTTTTAACTGTCGGTAGCGCTGCTTGCTGTCATCAATGTTCATGGCCTGTCGAACGGGCTTTGCATAATCAGGTTGTGTAAGGGAATAGCTTTGCATTTCAACAAGGCGACCACCAAGGTATTCCCAGTGTTCTCGAAAGGCCGTACTGATACGTTCACCCCAATTGGATTCCGGGAACAGCATAATCCCCTTGTTATGGCCATCGAGCCAGATCCGTTCTGCAACCTGCTTTG
>Ga0316207_10004399_pt1 | contig 12268 bp, 13 predicted proteins | sample 6weekpyrite_MG_FD_204943 | JGI IMG/M metagenome (GOLD analysis project Ga0316207, IMG submission 204943) | Microbial mat bacterial communities from mineral coupon in-situ incubated in ocean water Damariscotta River, Maine, United States -... | ecosystem: Environmental > Aquatic > Marine >... | reverse complement strand
GTCAACGCTCTGGTCACTGCCTATTGCGAATTGGCCGATGCCGATCCCGCTCAATTTGCCTATCACCTCACCCACCGCAATTATTTCATCGCTCAATCCGGTGATGGCGGGGCCAATCCCTCCAATGTGATGACCGATTGTGTTCGCGAAGCCATGACCCAGGGCGAAATCCCCAAGGGCGATGCCGAATTAGTATCGGCCATGGCGCTGGGTGTGGTGATGCAAGCAGCCGAATACTCCATTTTCGGCCGCATCAAGCAGCCGATGATCACACACATCCCACACTTCACCCGCGCCATCATGGCCGTACTCAAACAAGCCTGAACCCAGAAAAACACTGAGGATCAAGATCATGCGCTCTTTCATTTTCAACATTTTTTATTGGACAATTTCAGGCCTTTACGGTGTCATCTGTGCGATCCTGGCTCTGCTGCCCGGTCGCTGGGCACTGATGCACGGCATTCGCTCTTATTCCCGCCTGACCGTCATTTTGATGCGCGTGATCTGCGGTATCAAGATTGAGGTTCGCGGCACACCGCCGAAAAACCAGCCCGTCGTCATTGCCGCCAAGCACCAGTCCTGGGGCGATGGCATCGTGATGATGGCCAAATGCGGCGATGTAAATTTTGTCGTTGGCGATCACATGCTGAAATTCCCCCTGATCGGTTGGGTTTTGAAACGCTGCGGTGCCATTGTCGTCAATAATAATGGTGGCAAAAAAGCCGTTGAAAGCCTTCAGGACGGCATTGTGCGCTCTCAGGGCGCTGGCGAGGCTCGCCCGATATTGATCTATCCGGAAGGGCATTTGACCAAGGTCGGCGAAGGTAAAAAATACCGGGCAGGCATTTACCGCATTGCCTCGACACTGGACCGCAAAGTCATCCCCGTTGCCACCAATCTGGGCCAGTGCTGGCCCCAGCAGGACTGGACCAAACACGCGGGCACCGCCGTGATTGAATTTCTGGATCCGATGGACGCCGGAGATGATCGCAACACGTTTTTACAAAAACTGGAAAAAACCGTTGAAATGCGTACACGCGCCTTGGAATCAGAACATGCTCACCCCGGGGCTTCAACGGCTATCTCAGGTTATAAATCAGGACCTGCGGAAGGCGGTACATAATGGGTAAGGTCATGCGGACTAAATCGCTGCAAACGGTCGCAAATAAATGCGTTCTCTGATTTTCAATTGCCTGTTCTGGGCCATATCGGGTGTGTTTGCGGTGTCATGCTATGCCTGCTCATTCATCCTGCCTCGCAAACAGATGATGCAGATGTTGATCGGATATGGCCACACTGTCCGCTTTATAAGCACGCATGTGATGGGCATAGAATTCATCATCCGGGGCACTCCGCCCAAGGGAGAGCCGATTATCATGGCGGGAAAGCACCAATCTTATGCCGACGGGATTTTCATGCTGACCCTGACCGGCGACACCAATTTCATCATTGGCAATGAGGTAGAAAAATTCCCGATGATCAACCGCATTGTCCGTAAGGCCGGAGGCACCATGGTCAATCATTTCGGCAAGACCCACGCCCCGGGCGCTTTGGAAAAGGGCATAGAACGCTCTCACCGTGATGACCGCCCGGTGCTGATCTACCCCGAAGGCGGTCTGGCTCCTGTCGGAGAGACATGGCGGTACCGCAAAGGCGTCTACAAGCTCTACCACGAACTGAACCGGATCGTGATCCCCGTTGCCACGAATATGGGTCTGCGCTGGCAGGCTGAAGACTGGAACAAAAGCCCCGGCCCGGCCGTGATTGAATTCATGGAGCCGATTCCGACTGGCATGCCGCGTCCGCAATTCATGCACGTACTGGAAACCACAATCGAAACCCGCACACGACAACTCGAAGCGGAGGGACAATCATGAGTGCCAAAACCGCCATCACCCTGTTGGGCCAGCGTCGCTTTCTGCCTTTATTGATTGGCACCACGCTTGGCGCTTTCAATGACAACATGTTCAAAATGGCACTCGTCATTGCTGCCACAGAAGGCATGTTCAACTTTGCCGGTATGAGCACAGCCGAATTGGCCCCCATGGCCGCCAACACCTTTACCGCCGCCATCTTCCTGTTTTCAGCCATCGCAGGACAGGTCGGCGATCGCTATGACCGCTCGATGATACTGAAACGAACCAAATTCCTGGAAATCACATTGATGATTTTGGCCGCCACCGGCTTTATGACCATGAACGGGTATCTGCTCTTGTTCACCCTGTTCCTGATGGGGATGCAATCGGCCTTCTTCTCACCGGCCAAAGTCGCCTCCATGCCGCATTATCTCAAGGACGAGGAATTGGTCGCTGGCAATGCCGTCATGGGCGGGTTCCTGTTTATGGCCATTCTGGTCGGCGGAGCCTTGGGCACGCTTTTGATCCCTGGGGATAATGGCCGTTATATCATTGGCGCAAGCCTGATCATCGTCGCTATTTGCGGCTGGCTCACCATGCGCCTGACGCCACCGTCCCCGGCCGCTTCAAAAGAATCCTCCATCAACTGGAATTTCATCGCTGAAACTTTCAAAATCCTCGGATTGGCCTTGCGCACCCCCGGCATGGCACGCCCGCTTCTGGCCACGGCCTGGTTCTGGGCCATTGCCGCCGGCATAGTTGTTTTGCTTCACGGCATGGTGACATCCATTCTCGGACAGGATGAAAGCCTGACCGCCGCCATGCAGGTCCTGTTCACCCTGGGCGCTGCGACCGGCTCCATGGCCTGCGGCATCTTTTCAAAGGGCAAGGAAGCCAGCGCCTTTTCCATCGCCGGAGCCTTGGGCATTACCGTGTTCACGGGCGATCTGGCCTGGCAATTGGCTCACTGGCAAACGGGCCCCCTTCTGGAGATTTCCGCTTTCATTCAAGATCCGTCTCATTGGCGCTTGCTGGCCGATTTTTTCTTTGCCGCCATGTTTGCCGGCATGTTTGTCGTGCCACAGCAGGCCTTGGCGCAAAAACGGGCTCCTGAAGCCATCCGGGCTCGCGTTTTGGCCGGCGGGTTATTAATCAATGCCGCGGCCGCAACATCGGCCCAAGCCCTGTTGATGATGAATGCCTCCATAGGCGGCGGACCGGCTCATGTGTTCGGTTTTGTCGCTATCGGAAGCTTGATCGTCGCCGGGATCATCATACGCCGGATCACATCTGCACCAGCCGACTCCCCTTCCTGATGGCCAAAGCCGATCCCTTGCGCTAAAGGCCGCATAATGAAAATGATTACGACGAATGACGAATTGGTCCGGGCCTGTGAGGCCTTGTTGCAGTGCGAGTATGTTGCGGTCGACACCGAGTTCATGCGCGAAAGCGTGTATTGGCCTGCCCTGTGTCTGATTCAGGCCGCCGGAGGCGATACAGAAGTCATCATCGATCCGCTGGCCGATGGCATTGATCTGGAGCCGTTCTGGGAATTGATGGCCGATGATCGCATCGTCAAGGTGTTCCATGCCGCCCGTCAGGATCTGGAAATTTTCTTCCATATGGGCGAAGAGCTCCTGCCGACCCCGATTTTTGACAGTCAGGTCGCGGCCATGGCTTTGGGCCTGGGTGACAGCATCGCCTATGATAATCTGGTCAAGGCCACCTTGAAACGCGCGATCGACAAAGGTCCGCGCTTTACCGATTGGTCGCGTCGTCCCCTCAGCCAGAAACAATACGACTACGCCCTCGCCGATGTGACCCATTTGCGCGATCTCTACCCGATCCTCAAAGAGCGTCTGGAAAACAAAAACCGGGCTGAATGGCTGGCCGAAGAAATGGGCATTCTGTCCCGCGCGGAAACCTATCAGCTCGATCCGGAAACCTCCTGGAAGCGGCTGAAAATCCGCAAGACCCACCCCAAATGGCTGGCTGCCCTGCGCGCTGCTGCTGCCTGGCGTGAACGCGAAGCTCAAACACGCGACATGCCGCGTCAGCGGGTGATGAAGGACGATGCGCTTTATGAAGTGGCCAATGTTGCCCCGCTTCAGGAAAACGATATTCAGGGCCTGCGCGCCGTCCCGCGCGGCTTTGAGCGCTCCAAACCCGCAGAACGTCTCTATGAGGCCATGAAAGCGGCGATGGGCGATATCGACAATTATGCGCCCAAGGTTGAAAAGCCAGAGCCGTCACCGTCCGGCCTGGGCCCAACGGTAGAATTGCTCAAAGTCTTTCTCAAACTGGTCGCTGAAGATGCTGGTGTCGCCTCACGCCTGATCGCCACCGTGCCCGATCTGGAAAAAATCGCCATCAGCGATGATGCCGATGTTCCGGCGATGCGGGGCTGGCGAAAAGAAGTGTTCGGCCTGCCCGCCTTGAAGCTCAAAAACGGACAGATTTCATTGGTGCTGGAAAAAGGCCGGGTTGTCGCCAAAGACGTTTAGGCAAAGCCTCAATAACCGTCTTCTTCGCCAAAGCTTTCCAAAACCTCGCGCGCCACACTGCGGGTGACCGGTGTTTTTTTGACCAGGGCCCGCTTGTCCAGCCTGTCGACAAGCTGACGCGCGGCTGCCACTGAGCGTTCCATCCGCGGCAACAGATAGTCAATCACACCGGCATTGGCATGCGCGCCCCGGTCCGCCAATTGCTTGAGCATCACCTGGGTCAACAAATCATCATCGGGCTCCTGCAAAGCCACATTTGGCAACGCCCTGAGGCGTGAGACCAGATCAGGCAGGCTCGCCCCCCACAAGACCGGCGGTTTGCGCGCCGTCATCAATAGTGCCGGAATTTCGCCCTCATAGGCTCTATTGAACGCATGAAACAAAGCCTTTTCCGGCAAGGCCTGATCCACATCCTCAACCAGTACGGCGCGCCCGGTCGGCAAATCATTCAGTGCCTTGTCCAGATTGTCCGCCGTAACGATGATCGCATCAGCTTGCTGCGCCCAGATCGCCGCCAAATGGGACTTTCCCGCCCCCTCAGGCCCGGTCAGCGCCATCACATGCTTTGGCCAGCTTTGCCACTGCCCCAGAGCCGTCCGCGCATCCGCATTGGCCAAGCCTTCAACGAAGCTGTCTTCGCTAAAATCAATACGAGGAGGAAGATTGAGCGCAAATTGCTCTGTCATGAAGTGATGTCCGTTCAGAAGGAATTCCACTTTAATGCTTTGAGCAAATTAGGAACAGGTATGTTTTCAGGCCGCCAATCATGCCGTTTTTGTCTTGATGGAATCTGGCGCTTTTGTTTGTAACCAATCCTTCGAGGCTGTGAGGGCTACGCCTGATCAGCCTCGAAGGACTGGAAATAAATAAAACGGCGCACGCGAAAAATCGCGCACGCCGTTTGAATGTGATTGACCGTTTAAGGTCAGTGATCAGGTCTCGCCCATCACCTGTTCGCGAGCTTCAATCAGAAGATCATCCATCTGCTTGCGCAAAAGGTGATCAGACAGCTCAACTGATTTGGCATCCAGATCGCCGCGCACCTTGCGGAAGACATCATCATCGCCTGCTTCTTCGAAGTCTGCGACAATAACGGATTTGGCGTAGTCTTCTGCGGCATCGCCTTCAATGCCCATCAGGCCAGCCGCCCAGATGCCGAGCAATTTATTGCGTCGCGCAACAGCCTTGAACTCGATTTCCTGATTATGGGCGTAAGCGCCTTCAAAGCCCTTTTCGCGATCATCCATACCTGACATGAAGTTCTCCTCGGGATGCTGGTGTTCGCCAATTTCTTGGCCAGTGATTTAACAGTCTGGTTAGCTTGCTCGCCTCTCTAAATCAATGACCCAGAGGCAGGCACAACCTGTCATACTCACAAACTTTACAGATCGTTTTTTGTCCGGAAAATGCGACAAATCGCAATATCTGCAGCTTACCGCAAATTTTCATACCTCTTCTGTGCAGACAGACCGCTTGAAGGCATTGCAGACAAGCCGCATCGCGGATAATTTCCCGGCTCAAGGCGCGGTCCTGACTTCGAGTCGGGCCGCGTCACGCTTTTTTGGCCTGCCATTGGTGCAGGTCCCGACAGGAGCATTAGAGATGTCACGTCGCAAGAAGCTGTATGAAGGCAAGGCCAAAATCCTCTATGAAGGACCCGAGCCAGGAACGATTGTCCAGTATTTCAAGGATGATGCGACCGCCTTCAATAATCAAAAACACGCCACGCTGGAAGGCAAGGGCGTGCTCAATAATCGCATCAGCGAATTCATCATGCTCGGCCTCGACCGGATCGGCATTCCGACTCACTTTCTCAAACGCCTCAATATGCGCGAGCAATTGGTGCGCAAGGCGGATATCATTCCGCTGGAAGTGATCTGCCGCAATATTGCGGCCGGCTCGATGAGCCAGCGTCTGGGCATTGAAGAGGGCCAGCAATTGTCCCGTGCCGTTGTCGAGTTCTGCCTGAAAAACGATGATCTGGGCGATCCGCTGATTGCGGAAGAACACATCACCGCTTTCAACTGGGCCACCCCCCAGGAGATCGACGAGATGATCGCGATGACCTTGCGCATCAATGATTATCTGTGCGGCATGTTTGCCGGGGTCGGCATTCGCCTGATCGATTTCAAGCTGGAATTTGGCCGAGTTTTCGACGGAGACGTCCAGCGCACCATACTGGCTGACGAAATCAGCCCTGATTCTTGCCGCCTGTGGGATCTGGAAAGCGATGAAAAGCTCGACAAAGACCGTTTCCGCCGCGATCTGGGCAATGTCACCGAAGCCTATGCTGATGTAGCCCGACGCTTGGGAATCATGAAAGAGGCTCCCCAAGCCGTTCCTGCCAATGATGAGGATCCATCGTGAAAGCCAAAATCCACGTCTATTTGAAACCCGGTGTTCTTGACCCCCAAGGCGCTGCTGTTGCCGGTGCCCTGCACAATATGGGCTATGGTGAAGTCTCCGCCGTCCGCCAGGGCAAGCTGATCGAGCTGGACCTAACCGGTGACGATATTGAAGCCGCCCGTGTACGCGTCGATGAAATGTGCGCCAAGCTATTATCCAACCCGGTGATCGAGAGTTACTCGATCGAAATGGAATAAGAAACGGATCGCACCATGAAATCCGCTGTCATTGTTTTTCCCGGGTCCAATTGTGATCGCGATGCCCATGACGCCATCGAGCGCGTCACCGGTCGTGCACCAGATATGGTCTGGCACCAGGACACCGCCCTGCCCGAAGGCACGGAATTTGTCATGATCCCCGGCGGTTTTTCCTATGGGGATTATCTGCGTTGCGGCTCCATGGCCTCACGATCCAATATCATGCCTGCCATCATCTCACATGCGGCCAGCGGTGCGCCAATTCTCGGCGTTTGTAATGGCTTTCAAATCTTGACGGAAAGCCAATTGCTGCCCGGTGCCTTGATGCGCAATGCAGGGCTTCACTTCATCTGTGAAAAATCGCCCCTGATCGTTGAGAACGGCAATACACGCTTCACCTCAGCCTATGCCGAAAGACGTGATCTGATCATTCCGATTGCCCACCATGACGGCAATTACAATGCCGATGAGAACACGCTGGATCGCATTGAAGGCAATGGACAAATCGTCTTCCGTTACGGCCGCAATCCCAATGGATCGGCGCGCGATATCGCCGGTGTGATCAATGAAAATGGTAATGTCATGGGCATGATGCCCCATCCCGAACGCGCCATCGATGCCAAGCATGGCGGCACAGACGGACTGGCCCTGTTTGAAAGCCTTCTGGGGAGAGCTTGATTCATGACCCAATATGCAGACGGAATTACTGCCGAAATCGTCAAGGAACACGGCCTGTCGGAAGACGAATATGCCATCATCCTCGACCGTATGGGCCGTGCGCCCAATATGAACGAGCTGGGCATTTTCTCGGTCATGTGGTCCGAGCATTGTTCGTACAAATCCTCACGCATACATCTGGGAAAATTCCCCACCACCGGTGAGAAGGTCATTCAGGGCCCCGGTGAAAATGCCGGTGTGATTGATATCGGCGATGGTCAGGCTTGCATCTTCAAGATGGAAAGCCACAACCACCCTTCCTATATTGAGCCCTATCAGGGTGCCGCGACAGGCGTTGGCGGCATTTTGCGTGATGTTTTCACCATGGGAGCCCGCCCGATAGCCGCGCTCAATGCCTTGCGTTTTGGTGCCCATGACCATCCAAAAACCCGCCAGCTGGTCTCCGGCGTCGTGGCCGGTATTGGCGGTTATGGCAATTGCGTTGGCGTGCCCACTGTGGGCGGTGAAACCAATTTCCATGAAGGCTATGACGGCAATATCCTCGTCAATGCCATGGCCGTTGGTTTGGCCGATGCCGACAAGATTTTCTATGCCCGCGGTGCAGAACCGGGTCAGCCGATTGTTTATGTCGGCTCGAAAACCGGTCGCGATGGCATTCATGGGGCGACCATGGCCTCGGCTGAATTTGACGATGAGAGCGAAGAAAAGCGCCCCACCGTTCAGGTTGGCGATCCCTTCGTTGAGAAAAAACTGATCGAAGCCTGCCTTGAGTTGATGGCGACAGATGCCATCGCCGCCATTCAGGATATGGGCGCAGCGGGCCTGACCTCCTCCTCGATTGAAATGGCTGATAAGGGCGGCATCGGCATCACGCTGGACATGGATAAAGTGCCCCAGCGCGAAACCAATATGACGACCTATGAAATGATGCTGTCTGAAAGCCAGGAACGCATGCTGGTGATCATGAAGCCGGGACGCGAAGACGTGGCCATGCGCATCTTCAAAAAATGGGAGCTGGACGTATCCGTCATCGGCCAGACAACCGACACAGGCCGCATGGTGCTCACCCATAAAGGTGATGTTGTTTGCGATATGCCGATTGCGCCGCTTGCCGATGATGCCCCCAAATATGATCGTCCGCATTTTGCGCCCGAAGCCCGGGCCCAGATCAGCGCCAATGATGTCGCCAAGCCCGCGCATATGGGCAATGTTTTGCTGGCCTTGATGACCAGCCCGAACATGGCCTCAAAAGCGTGGATTTGGTCGCAATATGATCGCCACGTCATGGCTGACACAACAGCCAGCTCCGAAGATCCCTCTGATGCAGCCATCGTTCGTGTTCATGGCACAAACAAGGGCATTGCCATCACCACAGACTGTACACCTCGCTATTGCTTTGCTGACCCGTTTGAAGGCGGCAAACAGGGCGTGGCTGAAGCTTGGCGTAATCTTACCGCTGCCGGCGCTGATCCAATTGCGATCACCGATTGCCTCAATTTCGGCAATCCGGAACGCGCAGAGATTATGGGCCAGTTTGTCGGTTGTGTTGAAGGCATGGCTGAAGCCTGCCGCGCACTCAACTTCCCGGTCGTTTCCGGCAATGTCAGCCTGTATAACGAAACCAATGGCATCGCCATTCCACCCACACCTGCTGTGGGCGGTGTCGGCCTGATCCCTGATCTGGACAAACGCGCCGGATTTGGCGGTATGCGTACTGGAGACATCGTTCTCGCTGTCGGCGACACGCACGGCGTTTTGGGAGCATCGCTCTATCTTCGCGTCATTGAAGAGCGTGAAGACGGGGGATCACCGCCGGTTGACCTTGGGATCGAAAAAGCCAATGGCGATTTTGTTCGCGGCCAAATCCGCTCCGGTCGCCTGTCCGCCTGTCACGACATGTCTGACGGTGGCTTGGCCTGTGCAGCCGCTGATATGGCCCTGGCTTCAGGCATTGGCATCAAGCTGGCCCATGAGGGCAAATTGCCCATGCATGGCTTCCTGTTCGGTGAAGATCAGGCCCGATATCTGCTGGCCGCAGACAAGACCGACGCTATCGCCATCCTTCAGGATGCCAAAGCGGACGGCATTCCGGTCCAAGTGGTCGGTCTTGCTGGCGGAGATGCCATCTCGGTCAATGGGGCTCACAGCCTTGATCTGGTCAAACTGCGTGAAGCCCATGAAAGTTGGCTTCCCGATTTGATGAGCGCTAACGAGATTGCGGCAGAGTAATCGTTAGCAACTGGATCGCAGGGCTCGACTACCGCCCTGCCTGATCTCCAATCTCATCCAGGCGGACATCCGCTTCACGGGCAAAATCGACAATGGTCTGGGAAGCATCCTGGAAGAAATCCAGCGTCATGTTCTCATAAGTGTCTGTGGGTTCGTGATAATGCGGATGGAAATCCACCCCCAGATATATCACCGGTATATCTATGGCATGAAACGCGCCCTGATCGGACAAATCCGTCCAGTCACTGCCCGGCTCATCGCTGGGCTGATCAAAACCCATCGGCAAATTCACACTTGCCGTCTCGGCAATCGTTTCAACCAGCGGAACCAGATAAGGATAGTGATACGTGCCTACAGCCCATAATATCCGCTCCTCGGACATGGCGACCATATCCAGATTGAGATTGAAGGTGATGTCGCTCTGATCAATCGGTGGATTGGCGACAAAAGCATGCGCGCCCTGAAGGCCATGTTCTTCCGCATCAAAAGCGACCACGATCACATCATGCTCCGGCGGATGGGCGATAAAATCGGCTGCCGCGGCCAACATCGCAGAGACCCCGGAGGCATTATCGTCAGCCCCATTCCAGATTTGCCCGTTCCGCATACCCATATGGTCATAATGGGCACTTAGCACCATCACCCGCTCGCTATCGCTTGTCCCCTCGATACGGCCAACAATATTGATACCATTCAGCACCTTACCGGGACTGCGCCGGGATGAATATTCAAACCTGGATTCAAAACTTTCACCTATGGGAGAAATGCCAATCTCTTCATATCGTGAGATAATATAGGCCCGAGCACGTGCATTGCCTTCAGTTCCAGCCGCACGCCCTTCCATCTCATCCGCCGCCAAAGTCTGCAAATCAAGCAATAATTGGGTGCGGTCAATGGCATGAGAGACAGGTGAATCACCCGGTGCCGATGACAGCCCGGAGCACGCCGTCACAAACAAGGAAGCCGAAATGAATAATGAAGAGAATAATCGCATGCCAAAGCCCTTTGAAACGATCATTCAAACTGGCATGTCGAAAACAACTTTCCTAATGAAAATCACGTAGGAAAGCGGCTTGGGTCAGATCATCGCCCCCAGCGGCTTGGCCGCGCTGCCGGTTCTGACTCCAATGCAGGCCATTCAGCCTCGGAGCGCTCCAGATAACTCGGCATATCCTGTTCCCAACGCGCTTGAATCGATGGGGAAAAATTCATGTAAAGCACGCCATCAACAACCCGATATGCCGACGGGTCAGAGCGTACCTTGCGGCCATTTGCCAGCGCATAGGCACAGTGACCATCATAGGCAGGCACATAACGCGCTGGATCAGCCACAAACAGATCGCGATTGGCCTCGGTCGAAAATTGCCAGATCACACCATTATGTTCAGCAAAGATTGTCGCCAACCCTGCAACAGGTTCGTCTTCTGTATGATAGCTGACGACATCATTTCCTCCGACAGGCAAACCGTCACGCCCCACATATTGATCCCCGGCAAAAGCTATTCCGGCCAGAAAAACAACAGCCAGCCCGATATTGAGCAGTCCCAGAGCCAGTCGAGCTACAGTCTTTGCCTGAAACATACGCTTCCCCTTGGTCATAACCATGCTTAGCTTGACCTTGTGCCCACTTGATGCGTTTTTTGATAGCCTTGGGCCGATCACATCCGCTCACAAAAGAACCAGTTTTCGTGAACACAGATAAATCTCTTCCCTGAACAGGAATAACACCATGCCCATGCCCGAAAATGAAATCGTCGATTTGATCAAGGCCGGAATTCCGGACGCCAAAGTGGAAATGACCGATCTGGCCGGTGATAACAATCACTGGCAGGCCGTGGTTACCAGTGCTGAATTTGAGGGCAAGTTGCGCATTGCCCAACACCAATTGGTTTACAAGGCCTTGGGAAGCAAGATGGGTAATGAGCTCCACGCCCTTGCTCTGGAAACCAAAACACCTTGATCAACTCTCCTGCCTTCTCCCCTTTGGGGTTTGGGGTCACAGGCCCTCACGCATCCATTGCTGTTTCCAAAAACAAGACCATCCGCCTGATCCATACAGCCTTTGGCGCAGGGGTTACTTATTTCGATACCGGCCCTGCCTATGGTCGTGGTGAAGGGGAGAAACGGTTGGGTGAGGCCATAAGAAGCCTACCCCGCGAGCAGGTCTTCATCAGCACCAAGGCTGGCATTCATCCCGATAAACGCCGCGACTTTTCAGCCGGTGCTGTTGAAATGTCGATCAAAGAGTCTTTGGCCCGCCTCAAAACAGATCATATTGATTTGCTTTTGCTTCATGGCCCCTCACCTGAGGAGCTGAGCGAGCGTCTGATCAATCGCCTGCTCGCGTTTAAAGACCGCGGCATGATCCGCCACATCGGTGTGTGCGGTCGCGGTGATG
>Ga0316207_10004397_pt1 | contig 12270 bp, 9 predicted proteins | sample 6weekpyrite_MG_FD_204943 | JGI IMG/M metagenome (GOLD analysis project Ga0316207, IMG submission 204943) | Microbial mat bacterial communities from mineral coupon in-situ incubated in ocean water Damariscotta River, Maine, United States -... | ecosystem: Environmental > Aquatic > Marine >... | reverse complement strand
TTTTGCTCTTGATATAGACTTTGGCATAAACATAGTCCTTGCTTTGATGGCGCAGAAAATACTCTTTTAAAAAGTCCCCTGACATAGTAAAGTTTTCAAGGTATTCCAGATCATCGTCTATGATAAAACGGTTCCTGCACTGCATCTGTGTAAAATCAAAGTGCTCAAAGCTTCTACCAGTGCTTACGATATCTGTATAAAAAAAGCTCGAACTTGCATCAGACCTAAGGGTAAAAAGCTGCAGGTATTTTGCCTCTTTAAAGAGTATAAGTTCATCATTGATGCACTCGAGATTGGACTTTTCCCGGAGGTTAAAATCAAAACGGTTAATGCCAAAGTCTTCTTGTGAAGGGTAGATCTTAGTAGCAGACTCTGTTGTGATAATACAATCACTTTTATCCAGCTTCATCTTTAGGTTTATCCTGTCTTTGGGAAAAATTCCCTCTCCAATGCTAAGAAGCTTTACATAGTTGGTATCTTCATCAAAATGATAATACCGCGTAGGCAGTTCCAAACGTTTGAGCTGAGGCTTTTGGGATATAAAGTTTAGACTTAAGCTCATATTATTGTTACTACCTCTGTGTAAATGTCTATGTAAATAATAGCATTTAGATAAGCTATCATACTGACTTTTCTGCCTTAATAATAATCAATCAAAGAGAAGATCTTTAAACCGATAAGAACTTTCCTACAATTCCGTCATCAAGAGCGTCCATACTGCCCTTTGCAGCCACTTGTCCTCTATCTAAGATAAAGAAATTATCCCCGTGTTTACGTGCAAACGGAAGCTTTTGCTCGACTAGGATTACGGTCAAACCTTCTTCCTTTGTCAGATAGTCTATTACACCGCCGATCTGCTGTACAATATTTGGCTGAATGCCCTCAGAAGGCTCATCAAGAATCAGAACCTTAGGTTCTAAACACAGGGCCCTTGCAATAGCAAGCTGCTGCTGTTGCCCCCCGGATAAGTCTCCGCCTTTACGCTGAAGCATCTCTTTTAAAACAGGGAAGAGTTCAAAGATCTTTTCAGGGACTTTTTTAAGACCGTTTCTATTTCCGTACAGCCCTATCTTAAGATTTTCACTCACCGTTAGTTGTGAAAATATTTCACGTCCCTGAGGCACATAACCGATGCCAAGACCTGCACGTTTGTTGGCACTTAGGTCGCAAATATTTTTACCCTCAAAAAGCACTTCACCGTCTGTAATAGGAAGAGCACCCATAATGGCCTTTGCAAGTGTTGTCTTTCCTACCCCATTTCTTCCCATGATGCAGGTGCACTTACCCGTTTCAACCTCCAGACTGAGATCCCATAAGGTATGGCTTTGCGCATAAAATTGGTTAAGTTTGTTTATTGTTAGCATTTATTCTCCTAAATAGACTTTACGAACGTCTTCATTTTCTTGAATGCTCTGCATCGAACCTTCTGCCAAAACGGAACCCTCATGCAAGACAGTCACCTTTTTTGCAATGCTTCGGATAAATTCCATATCATGCTCAACAACGACAACACTGTGCTCTTTCGCAAGTTCTGTCAGGATCTCGCCTGTCTTTTCGACTTCACCCGGGGTCATTCCGGCAACGGGTTCGTCTACGAGCAGAAGTTTTGGCGACTGCATGATCAACATACCAATCTCCAGCCACTGTTTTTGACCATGAGATAAGATCCCGGCACTTGTATTCATATCATCTTGCAAACCTATGAGCTTCATGGTCTCGGCAATACGGTCTTTTTCTTCGCTGCTGAGTTTGGCGAAAAGCGTAGTGAAAAAGCGCTTATCCGCCTTCATAGACAACTCCAGGTTTTCAAAGACGCTGTGTCCTTCAAAGACCGTCGGTTTTTGGAACTTTCTTCCTATCCCGAGGTTTGCTATAGAAGGTTCATCCAGTTCCAGTAAAGAGGTCTCTTTACCAAATATAACCGTTCCTGCATCGGGGGTAGTCTTGCCTGTGATAACATCCATCATGGTTGACTTTCCTGCACCGTTGGCACCGATAATACAACGCAATTCGCCATAGTCGATGGTAAGCGAAAGCGAATTGAGTGCCTTAAACCCATCAAAACTCAGATCAATCCCACTTAAATATAAAAGACGTTCGCCTTTTTTAATATCATCAAGGTTTTCTGCAATATGTGTCTTACTCTCTATCATTTGAGAACTCCTTTAGACAGTTTTTTGAAGTCGATTTTTTCAGCAATCCCAATGATACCTTTGGGAAGATATAAGGTAGAGACCACAAAAAGCGCACCCAGTGCATACAGCCAGACTTCCGGAAGGGCTGAAGTAAAATAAGTACTTGCAAAGTTCACCACAAAGGCACCGATGATTGCGCCATAAAGCGTTCCTCTTCCTCCAATAGCTACCCAGATAACGATCTCTATAGAAAAGAGAGGCGAGAAGCGATCGGGATTGATAATACCCACTTGAGGTACATATAAAGCGCCTGCAATTCCTGCCAATATCGCTGAGACAACAAAGATAAAGAGTTTATACTGTTCCACTCTATATCCAAGAAAACGGGTACGTAACTCCGTATCGCGTATTGCGACACAGATACGGCCTAGTTTTGACTTCACGATAAACCTGCTTATCAGGTACCCGCCTAAAAGCGCTAAAAAAGAGAGTATAAGCAGACTTACACGCGTCCCATCAGCTTGAAGGGAAAACCCGATGATGTCTTTAAAGTCGGTTAATCCATTATTTCCACCAAGACCCATATCATTTCTGAAAAATGCCAGCATCAAGGCATAGGTCATCGCCTGGGTGATGATAGAAAGATAGACACCGGTCACTCTGGATCTAAACGCCAGCCAGCCAAAGACGAAGGCCAAGATAGAAGGGATAAGCGCCACCATGAATATCGTTATAAAGATATTGTCAAAACCGTACCAAAACCATGGAAGTTCTTTCAAGTCCATAAACACCATAAAGTCAGGAAGCTCAGGGTTACCGTAAACACCCCTGTCTCCGATTTGACGCATGAGATACATTCCCATTGCGTAAGCACCTAAACTAAAAAAGGCACCGTGTCCCAGACTTAATATTCCTATATAGCCCCACACAAGGTCAAGGGCAAGGGCAAGCAGGGCAAAGGCGAGGTACTTGCCTAAAAGTGTCACCGTAAGCGTTGACATATGAAAAAATGAATCTGCCGGAAGCAGCAGGTTTGAAAATGCGACATACGCTACAAGGGCAAATATTAAGCTGAAAAGATATTTTCCTGCTTTATCCTCTTCAAATATTTTTAATAATAGGGGTATTCTTTTTTCCATAATCTTAATCCTGAGCATCTCTACCCTTTTGAGGGAAGAGACCGCGTGGTTTTTTCTGAATAAATAAGATGATCATCACAAGGACAAGCACCTTGGTCAAGATAGCTCCGACACTTGGTTCTAAGAACTTGTTGAGCTCACCGATCGTCATCGCTCCAATGAATGTTCCCCATAAGTTACCTACACCGCCAAAGACAACAACCATAAACGAATCAACGATATAGGCCTGGCCAAGATTAGGTCCGACATTGGTTAGTTGACTCAGTGCAACACCCGCAACACCGGCAAGTCCTGAGCCAAGACCAAAGGTAATCGCGTCAATCAGGCCTGTTCGAATTCCCATAGCCTGAGCCATAGGACGATTCTGTGTTACGGCTCTTACTTTTAATCCTAAAGAGGTCTTTTTCAAGACAAACAACACAGTTAAAAAGACCATGATGGCAAAGACGATGATGTATAAACGGCTGTAAGTCAGAGACAAGGCACTGTTTATCTCTAAAGCGCCACTCATCCATTCAGGCGTCTTAACAACCTGATTTAAAGGAGAATACACACTTCGAACGATCTGCTGTAAGATCAACGAGATACCGAAGGTAGCCAATAAGGTCTCAAGCGGACGGGAATAGAGATGACGAATCACAAATCGCTCGATCAAGATTCCAACGATTCCACTGACTACAAAGGCGACCGGAATGGAAATAAGCAAGGAATACTCAATCATATTTGGAAAGATCTGCTGAACAGTAAAGGTCGTATACGCACCCAGCATGATAAGTTCACCGTGAGCCATATTGATGACTTTCATAACACCAAAGGTTATAGAAAGACCAAGTGCAGCCAGAAGCAGGATAGAGCCCAGACTTAAACCAAAAAAGGCCTTTTCCACATAAGAATAAAAGGATCGGCCTTCTTTGATATAGGCAATAGACTCTTTTGCCAAGGACTGAAGCTTTTCATCGCTTCCCTCTTGGATCTCTTGAAGGACTTGAAGACTTACCTGAGACAAAGAGTCACTCAAGGAAATAATGGCATCCTCTTGTACTTTTCCTGTACCATATTTTGCAGAGATGATTAGTTTGTTCTCTTCCAATATAGAAATAATATCGGCATCTTTCTCTTTTAAAAGCGCCCTCTCGATTAAGAGTAGAGAGTCTTCGTTAAGATTATTGGAGATGTTCTTTGCTGCGTCCATACGCGCCGTGTCGTCCCCCAATATAAGGTTCAACTCGGATAGCTTGTTTCGAATAACACTTCTTAATCTATTGGTTGTCCTGACTTTTTTAAAGTCACTCTTATTCATTACCTCTAAAACCTGTGAGGAGAGCACTGTTTTAGTGTAATAATCGTCTTCATCTTTTTTAAGTAAAAAGACCAAGGTTTGGTCAGATTTTTTATAAAACAACTTGCTCTTAAGGAGTGCGTCAAACAGGAGAATTAAACGTTTGTCTTGAGAATGAGTTAAGCTAAGTTGTTCAATAATTTTAAATTTTTCCTTGGTACTGCTGTTCACTAACTCTTGAGTAGCAGACTCAAAGTCATTAGCAAAGATGGACGTAATAAGTAGTAGACTAAGAAGTAATATTTTCACGTGTATCCTTTAAAAGAGGGAGGCAAACGCCTTCCCTACTTTTTATCACCTAAACACTGTTTAGTTTTTGTATTGTAGTTACCACATTTAAGCGGTGCTTTCCAGTTAGAGATAAGATCTTTACTTCCCGGAAGAAAGTCAGACCATGCATCACCATTGACCTCTTTAGTTTGAGAGACTATCTCGAACTGACCGTCATCTTGTATCTCTCCAATAAGAACTGGCTTGGTAAGGTGGTGATTTGGAAGCATTTCAGCTGTTCCGCCTGTTAAGTTAGGTGTTTTGATACCTACCATAGCATCGATGACTTTGTCCGAGTTTGTTGATCCCGCTTTTTCAACTGCTTTTACCCACATGTTAAAACCGATATAGGTCGCTTCCATCGGATCATTCGTTACACGCTTCGCATCTTTTGTATAGGCTTTCCACTTTTTAATAAATGCACTATTGGGCTTAGACTCGGCACTTTGAAAGTAGTTCCATGCTGCTAAGTGACCCACAAGTGGCTCCGTGTCGATACCGGCAAGTTCTTCTTCACCAACGGAGAAGGCGACGACAGGAATATCTTCAGCACTGATACCCTGATTTCCAAGCTCTTTATAAAACGGAACGTTGGCATCACCATTAATCGTTGAAACAACGGCTGTTTTCTTACCTGTGCTACCAAACTTCTTGATATCAGATACGATACTTTGCCAGTCTGACTGACCAAAAGGTGTATAGTTCACCATGATGTCGCTTTCTGCAACACCTTTAGACATAAGGTAGGCTTTTAAAATCTTGTTGGTGGTACGCGGATAGACATAATCCGTTCCTGCAAGTACCCAACGCTTGACCTCAGACTCTTCCATCAAATAATCTACCGCAGGAATAGCTTGCTGGTTAGGAGACGCTCCGGTGTAAAACACATTATATGAAGACTCTTCACCCTCGTACTGTACCGGGTAAAACAGCAATCCATTTAACTCTTCCACTACAGGAAGTACCGACTTACGAGAAACCGAAGTCCAGCAACCAAAGGTTACATCTACCTTGTCTTTTGTCAAAAGAGAACGCATCTTTTCGGCAAACAGCGGCCAGTTAGAAGCCGGGTCAACGACAACAGGTTCAAGTTTCTTTCCTAAGATACCGCCTTTTTTATTTTGTTCTTCAATCATCATCAAGACGGTGTCTTTTAATGTGGTCTCAGAAATAGCCATAGTGCCTGAAAGTGAATGCAGAACGCCGACCTTGATCGTATCAGCCGCCTGAGCGGAAAGACTGGCTGCTAGTAAAGCAGCGATTGATAATCTTTTTACAAATGTAGTTTTCATATATTTTCCTTTTTATGTTTTTGAGTTTAGAATTTATATCCACCAAATAGACGGAAAGCTGTAATGTCTTCTTCATGATCAATTTGTGCAAGTTGATATTGAAGTGTCACGTAAGCACCCGAATCACCAGCATAATTCATTGCTAAATCATAGGTCTTTTGATAATCTTGTCCATCTCCTGTTGAGGCAAAAGAGTAGTCAGAATCCAGTGCGGTATAGACATGTTTTAAGTCCATATGTAAGCCATCAACACCGACTTTAGAAAAGTCATACCCTACATCAACTTGATAGTTTGCAGCATTTTGAAAACTACCTGCATTAAACCAGTGGACGATGTTACCCATAGCGAAGAATGGATAACCACCAAAGGCTGCAATGGTTGAACCTTGACCTTCACCATCACTAAACTTCATAGCAGCAAGGTTAAAGTCAACACCATTATCAAAAGCACCTGCAAATTTTACTGAGGCGATGTTATGATCAATTTTTGAGAAGTTGTTTGATGCTAATTCACCTGTTTCTTGGAAATCAATGTACTGAAGACCGAAGTCATAAGAGAAACCATCTGTCTTATGAGAAAAGTTGTATTGTGCAAAGATTACATTATAAAGTTCCATAAATGTATATCCCCAAAGCTGTGCTTTGTGCTCTTTGTTGTCAAAAACAAATCCTAGGTAGGCTGCACCAGCATCATCTGCTGCGGTTTTATCAGCTCGTGAAACAAAACTGGCTTCAGACATACTGTAAAAGGCGGTACCACCTTTTTGTCCTTCGGTTGTACTGCCTGAACCAGCACCACTGTCCCATACACCGGCCATTTTATGAACATAACCCGCGGTAAACATCATGTCTTCAAACATAGTATTTGAATAATGAGCAACTTCAAAACTATCAGGGATAGCAAGATAGTAGTTATCATGACTGATCATCGGGGTATCAATCTCTTCACGTCCAATTTTTGCCTCATGCCCTTGAGCAGAGTATTTGATATATGCTTCTTGTAAGATGGCAAATGTTTTTGGATCTGGGGCATTGAAAACAAAGTTTTTACTCTGTCTATCTTCATTATTCATACCGAAGTCTGTCGCAAAGCCTCCCATGACTTTTGCTGAGAATCCAGAAGCTTCCGGTGTTGTGATGGAGAGTCTTGGAGTGGTATAAAACCCTTCTGAGTTATTGGCATTTTGATAATCGTAATTAACGTAACCCGCACGGATATCACCGTTAAAGCTCCAACCGCTTCCAAACTCGTTCCAATGTGTCTCTTTTGCTGTTAGCATTTTATTATCAACTGCCATCAAACTTGTCGAGCTTAATCCAATGAGCACACTTGCTAGTAAACTTAATTTATTAATCTTTTTCATCTATGAATTCCCTTTTTTATGATGTCTCTGTAGGCTGTGAGATATCTTGTTTGTAAGAATGGTCCCAAAACGTACTAACAGGAAAAGTATAAGAAAGTAGTGTTGTCTAAGTGTTGTGTTTGATGCAAAGTCGAGGATTGAAATGATTAAGTTTTAATCATTTCTGGTTTTTATAAAGCTTTCACAGAGTAAAAGAATGTCGTTAAATTGATACTCATGCAGGCAGTTTTGCATGTAGCTAATCAAAGATATGTCATGTTGACGGTACTCATTGAACAGCGCCTCAAGGGTGTTGGTATCCAACTCTTGTGCCCCGTGATAGATGGCTTGTAGCTGTTGCTGTGTCAAAGATGTGCGGATTGGCCTTTGCTGCGTTACGGGTGGCTCGGTCGGCTCATTCGCTTCGACAAAGGTAAGATCAAGCAACTTTTGCAAGGTTAGCACAAGGGCTTCTTCTTCAATAGGTTTTTCTAAGAATGCATTCGCCCCTTCTTCCAGTGCCTTCTGCTTATCTTCATCAAAGACATTGGCCGAGACGAGCACGATAGGTATATTGGGATGATTGGTGGTGGAACGTATTTTGTCAATGGCTTCAAAACCATTCATCCGAGGCATCTGTATATCCATAAATATAATATCAGGCTGACAGGCGTCGAGTTGCTCAATTGCCATGAACCCATCTTCAGCCTCACAGGTTTCAAAGTCAAGATGCTGCAAGGTCTGTACCAGCAACGAACGGTTCTCATAGATGTCATCTACCACAAGGGCTTTACAGATAGACGAGTCACTACTGAGAACAAGGTCTTTATAGGAACGGGTCTTAGCAACTTCGCCTATAAAGGTTTGTGGACTCATGACATTAAAGGTAAAGATAGTTCCCTCGCCTAAAACACTTTGGACATCAATTTTTCCTCCCATCAAGGTTACAAGCTCTCGCGTGATAGCAAGACCAAGACCAGTGCCTTTTTGATGTCCTTGAGCTGACTTGATTTGTTCAAAGGGTTTAAAGATGATACCTAGATCGGTATCACTGATACCGGGACCTGTGTCAGAAACGATGCAGTGCAGGTGCTGTTTTTCATAGTTTAGCCCCAGATGGATCCTTCCTTTTTGGGTGAACTTAATGGCATTACTTAAGAGGTTAAAAACAATCTGACGCAAGCGCTGTTCATCATTGATAATAAAACGAGGCAGTTGCGTGTAATCATCGCATGTAAATAAAAGTCCCTTAGCCTGAGCTCTGTTTTCAAAGATGAGTTTGATATTGTCAAAAAAACTGTGCAGATCAAAAGCATGGTTCGTGATCTCTATTTTTCCTGCTTGAAGTTTAGCGACTTCTAAAATCTCACTGATGATGTTAAGCAGATGTTTTCCGCTTTTATAAATAGTCTCAAGGTTCTCTTTTTGTTTGATCTTTAAAGAGGTGTCTTTGAGTATCAAACGTGCAAAACCCAAGATGGCATTTAGTGGTGTACGCAGCTCATGACTCATACTGGCCAGAAAAAGTGTCTTAGATTTGTTGGCTGCCTCTGCATTTTCTTTTGCTAGTTTCATAGCGTCTTCATGCTGTTTTCTTTGTGTAATATCAGTAAAGACGATAACCGAACCTTCAATCTGGTTATCCTTGTCAAAAATAGGTGTGGAGGTGTATTCGGCGGGAAAGTTTTTACCGATCTTATGCCGCAGTTCTATGATACCTGTTGTTTTTGTACTTTGATCATTAAGAAGAAGCTTGCTCATACGTGTAGGGAAATCTTGGGTCTTAATTGTTTTATATAGATGTACCCCTATCAATTCATCAGCTGTATAGCCCAAGATTTCACAACCGACAGGGTTGATGAAGCTAAAAGCACCTTTTGCATCGAGTCCGAAAAACCCTTCTCCGACAGAGTCAAAAAGAAGTTTTACTTTTTGCTCACTGACGATAAGCTTCTCGGTGTTGTCTTTAAAGATGTTAATGGCCGAGATCATGTCTCCTATCTCATCACTGTTTTCTCTCACGGGGATAGAAGCAGTAATATCATTATCTGCAAGTTTTAGCATACTCTCTTTAAGAGAGATCAGCGGGTATAAAATACGATGAAACATGATGCCTATGGAGATTGTCATAAGAATAATCAGGACAAAGACCACCAGTCCGAGCATATCTTCTACTCTTTTGACGTAGTTTTGTGCTTCGCGAATACTTTTATCGGTTCGTGACTCAAGAAGATTTAAAAACTCATTCAAAGGTTTCATAATCTTTATTTTAGATTGGTGATATTCATCTGAATGCAGTATGTCCCGTGCAAATTTCAGATCCGGCTTGCTATAAATTGTATAAAAACCCTTTTCATCTGCAAAAAGCCCATCTACTGCTTGCATGGCTTTTTCTTCAAGATTAACCAGAGCATCAGACTGATCTTGCGACTTATTTAGATAGCTTAGTTCAATTTCTGTGAATCCAGCTTTGATCATCAGGTCTCTGAGGGCAATCTCGTCTTCTTGGGGATAGTCGATACTTGATGCTCCCTCAACTGCTAAAAAGTCCCAATATACCTTGTTATAGTTTTTTGGCCTGGGATAAAGCCCATTTCTAATGGCCAATATCTCATAATACTGTTCTCTAAAACGGGTATTTGCTGTGATAACATAGGTTCGGACCAGACGTGTCAGGTCATCACTGCTTTGACGTAACTCATCTGCAAGTACAAAAGAACGATTTTTACTGATATATGCCTCTTGCATCTTGGTGTGTGCTGATTTATATTCAAGAAGAACCAAGATAACCAACAGCACGGCAGAGAGGTTAAGGGCATTCAAAAAAATAAAGAGTGATTTTAACTTCATAAAGAGATGTTAACAGAAATATATGATATACTCGCCGAATTATGAGACAAAAAATAAGCAATTCAAAAAAATCTTCCATACTTGTCGTTGATGACGCTCCTGAAAACTTACGATATTTAAATGAACTGCTAAGCGCAAAAGGGTACGATGTACGGGCTACACTTGATAGTAAAATAGCTTTAGAAGTAGCTGATCGTATTCATCCTGATCTTATATTGTTGGATATCCAGATGCCGGGTATGGATGGATATATGACCTCTGAAGCACTACGAATAAACAAGACACTTCGTGATACGCCTATCATTTTCATCAGTGCTTTAGATGATGTCGAAGACAAGGTAAAAGCCTTTGAAGCTGGCGGAGTTGATTACATCACAAAGCCTTTTGAAGAGAAGGAAGTTTTAGCCAGAGTAGATGTGCACTTGCAGCTTCATAAAAGTAAAATGCAGATTGAAGCCTTACTTCAACAGCAAGACTATTTTACAAAAAAGATCATGCATGAGATGAACACTCCTGTCTCGGTCATTTCACTTAATGCTCAATCTTTAGAGCTTCAAACTGGAAAAAATACTCACATAGATACGATTAAAGCTTCGGTCAAGATACTTTCATCCATATATGATGACCTGGGCTATTTGGTCAAAAAAGAACTGTATACTCATGAACCGGAGAAGATTAAACTTGTCGAGTTTCTTAGTCATAGAATTTCCTATTTTCATGAGATCGCCGAAGTTAAAAACATCGAATTAAACCTAGAATTAAATATGGAATATACCGTGTTTATGAATCCCACTGAGCTGGAACGTCTTGTTGATAACACCTTGTCCAATGCTATAAAGTATTCAAAAGAAAACAGCGAGATCGAGATCTTTATAGGAAATGAATCAAATGTATATATACTGAGTATTACCGACCAGGGCATAGGCATTGAAGATACAGATGCTATCTTTGAGGACTATTACCAGGGCTCCAGTAAGAACAGCGGTCTGGGGATTGGTATGGCAACCGTAAAAGAGATATGTGACAAATGCAATATTGAAGTAAAAGTGCAGAGTGAAAAAAACAAGGGAAGCATTTTTACTTATAGGTTTGATGAAGAGATGGTAGAGGTCATATGAAGGTCTTGCTCTTAGAAGATGACTACTCCTTAAATAAGGTCATCACCTCTTTCTTAAGAGTAAAGGGGTTTTTTGTTGACACTTTCTCCAACGGAGATGAGGCGGTTAAGCAATTGCTTAAGGCACAGTATGATTTATGTGTGTTTGACATCAATGTCCCCTGTATAGACGGGCACAATGTTCTTGAGTTTATCCGAAAAGAGAATATAAAGACACCTGTCATCATGATGAGTGCGATGACGGATATGCAGACCATCAAACGCTCTTATGAAAATGGCTGTGATGATTATTTGAAAAAACCTTTTGATATAGAAGAACTTTTTTTGCGTGTTGAATATGTGCTAAAACATATACTACCGGTAGAAAAGCATCTTATAGGTTTGGGACAGGGGTACTTCTTTGATGTAGACAAGCAGAGCCTTATAAAAAATGAAAAAGAGATCGAGCTCAGTATCAAAGAAAAGCTTATGCTTTCTCTTTTTGTTCAAAATATTGGCAGTACGGTAAGTACCCAAATGCTTAGAGATTATGTCTGGAATGGCGAAGCCGTGGAAGCTGTCAGTATACGAACCATAGTGCATAAGTTAAAAAGCAAACTCAAAAGTGGTATGATTATTAATCTACGAGGAATTGGGTATAAGCTTTTGCCTGAATAGGAAGCGTCTGCTTGCAGGATCGTTTCAATGAATGGTCGCGGTTTAGTTGGGTTTTAAAAGTTATAGTAGCCAAATGGTATGGTGGAGCATAGCGGGATCGAACCGCTGACCTCTTCGCTGCCAGCGAA
>Ga0316207_10004395_pt1 | contig 12272 bp, 11 predicted proteins | sample 6weekpyrite_MG_FD_204943 | JGI IMG/M metagenome (GOLD analysis project Ga0316207, IMG submission 204943) | Microbial mat bacterial communities from mineral coupon in-situ incubated in ocean water Damariscotta River, Maine, United States -... | ecosystem: Environmental > Aquatic > Marine >... | reverse complement strand
ACCAGTAATAGTCAGAATAGACATTGTTAAAGACTTTTAAAATAGACCGGGGGTAGTTGTCTGCTTTGATGATACTCTTTAACTCATCGAGATTGGGAAGATACCAGTCTTTGTGACCTGCAAAGTCTAAGTTATCGCAATGCGCTTTAGCATCTTCATAACTCTTATCAATGCCTCTCGCGGAAATATCATCTTGCCACATCAACTTTCGTTTCGTATCGATGACAACCTCTTTGGCATCATCTCTGTAAAACTCATCTGCTTGTACCGAGCATAAAGACATCGATACAAGTAAAAAGATAAGCTTATGAAGCGTATTCATCTTAATAGCTGTAACAGTCCGGACAAAGTGCGATAACTTCTATCTCAACCAGTGCATTTTTTGGTAACGTCTTTGCAGCTACAAGAGAACGCGCCGGTTTATGGTTGCCAAAGGCTTCTGCATAGATCTCATTAACCACTGCAAAGTCATTGATGTCAGCTACAAAAGCCATTACTTTGACAACCTGATCTAAAGAAGTCCCTGCTTCTTCCAAAACTGCTTTTAGATTAGAAAAGACCTGTTTTGTCTGAAGAACGATATCATCACCTAACATCTCACCTTCAGGTGTCAGTGCGATCTGACCTGAGGTATAGAGCATACCGTTTACTTTTACTGCCTGTGAATACGGGCCAATCGCCGCAGGTGCCTTTGAAGTTGCTACAAATTCCATTAATATTCCTTTTTTCCTAATTTATAATCGACATCATCTAAATAAGAGTGATAATCCTCTGCATTCCAGTATCCCATCACTCTTTTGATAATGGGTTGTCCGTTTCTATTTAAAAAGTACGTTGCCGGAACACCTGGAGCGATAAGATAACGGGGGTATTCATCAACATCACGCGTAAGATGAACCGAGACGTAGTCTTTATTAACACGTTCTATAACACTTGCGTCTTTTAGTGTCTCTGCTTCAAGTTTTCGGCACCAACGGCATGTTGTCGATGTTATCAGTACCATCATATTTTTCTTTTCAAGCTGCGCTTTGGCAAGAGCCTGCTTAAAAGAAGCCTCCCAGTTAATCTCACTGGCGTGAAGGCTCAAAAAACTTAAACAAAGTATCACAAAGAGTTTGGTCATAGAGTGTCTCACTTTTAATTTACGCCCATATTTTAGCACAAGGACTTTAGAGTAAACAAAATTCATGTTTTGAATATGTTATACTTAACATTATGCAAGATATCATTGAGATCAAAATATCGAACAAAGCCTATACTCCTTTTATCTTATCCGCTTTTAAGCAGATACAGCCACGTCTCTTTCAGACCAACCTCGAACCTATCAAAGAGGCCTTGAGCATTCTTCTTGACAATATTATCGAACATGCCTTTGAGCAAGCCTATGAGATCGACCTTCGTGTCCAGTTTCATATCTTTAGTTGTGAACTGCGTATTGATGTCGAAGATACGGGGCTTCCTTTTGATTTCACTCCCTACCTCAGCCAAGAGCTAGAACAGAGATTCACCTACCAAAAAGGGCTTTATCGCGTCTACGAGCTTGTTGACAGTTTTGAGTATCGTGATCTTGGAAAACAGGGGAAACGTCTGAGTATTAGGCAAGACTTCAATCTCTGTTATGACCTAAAGACAGATACTGTTGAACATGAGAGTTACAACAAAGAGGAAGTATTAAAAGACCTTCATGTCCGAACATTTCAGATTGGTGATGGTGACGGAATCGCAAAACTCATCTATAAAAACTACAACTTCTCTTATTACAAAGAGACCTTTTACATTCCCCATGAAGTACGAAAGGCTAATCTGGATAAGGTCGTGACATCTATCGTGGCTTATTACAAAGATGAGTTAATAGGTCACTTTGCACTGTTAAAATCAAAATATTCAAACATTGCAGAGATCGGAGTAGCCTGTGTCGATCCGCGTTTTAAACAGATGGGTATCATGAACCTGATGTTTGATGAGCTTATCCTGACAGCAAAAAAAGAGGGTTTAAAGGCCATCTACGGCGAAGCCTTGACTATGCATCCCTTCTCACAAAAAGCCAATCTTCGACACAATATGATCGAATCCGCTATCAGTCTGGGAACCGTACCCTCTTCCATGGAGATAGAGGAAAGTATTAAAACGGCGCAAAAAAGCGGTGCAATGATCGCCTATCTGCTCTTTGAACCTCAGCCAAGAGCCCTTTACCTTCCTCTTAGGTACAAAGAGGAGCTTTTGAAGGTTTACAAAAGAGCTTCTTTGGAAGTCTCTCCCTCCGCTAGTCTTCCCTCTAAACGAGAAACTCTAAGCAGTCATACCAGCGATACACTCAATTCAGGGACGATTATTATCGAAGGTAGTTTTGACAAGGCAAGCTTTACTCGTATCTTTGAGCACCTCCGTCATCAACAGCGCGATATGATCTTTGCCGATATCAACCTTCACCATATCAAAGAGGTTGACACTATAGTTTCCGCACTCAATGATCTCTCTTTTTTCTACGGGGGTCTGCTCTTTGAATATTATTATAATGAGGACTATCTACGTCTGCAGTATATCAATAGTCTCAGTATAGATATAGAAGGCATCATCTGTTATTCTGATGATGCTAATAAGATGATGGATTTTATCCGCCAAGACTATCATAGAGTCAGTTTCTAAAAAACCTAGGAGAGACTTACTTAAAAAGTATCGATAAGCTCTCTAAAGACTTCATAAAGTTTTTGGACTTCTTCTTTTGAAGTACGTTCATTTGGCGCGTGAATCGTATCATTTCTAACACCAAACTCAACCACATCAACACCGCAGGGAGCGATAAAACGTGCATCTGAAGTTCCACCAGCCGTAGAGTGTTTAGGTGTGATACCCGTCACGGTTTCTATCGCCTTGTCCAGACTTCTGACAATGTGCGTGTTTGAGTCAGTGACAAAGGGATAAGCCGACTGATCAAGTTTAAGCGTATAGTTCATCTCTTTAAAGTACTGGTGTACAAAATCTTCTATAGATTTCTGATCTGTTTTTGTCGAATTACGTACATTAAACATCATCTTCAGTTTACCCGGTGTCACATTTGTCACTTCCATCCCGGCACGAATGTCGGTGACAACAAATTGACTTGGAGAGAAATATTCATCTCCCTCATCAAGATTAACACCTGCCATATGATGTAAGACTTGTGAAACCTTATGAATAGGGTTTGTTGCCTTTTCAGGATAAGCAGCGTGACCCTGCTTTCCAATCTTTTCAATAACTCCGTTGATAGAACCACGGCGTCCTACCTTCATCGCATCGCCAAAAACCTTCTCACAGGTCGGCTCGGCAACAATACAGGCATCAGGCATCAGATTTTTCTCTTTTAAGACCTCAAGTACCTTAACCGTACCGTTTTTAGCCGGGCCCTCTTCATCAGACGTCAAGAGAAGAGAGAGTGTTCCATTAAAATCTTTCGTATCATGCACAGCCTGAATAAAAGCCGATAACCCCGACTTCATATCCTGCGCACCGCGACCGTAGATATAACCGTCTTTTTCTACCGCGGTGTAGGGGTCAGTCGTCCACCCTTCACCTGCAGGAACGACATCAACATGTCCGGCAAAACAGAGATGTTCTCCCTCACCAAACTTTTTATAGATAAAAAGGTTCTGTACCTCTTCTCTATTGATAACGATTGAAGTATAACCTTCAAGATACTCACTGATCCACGAAAGTGCCCCACCGTCATCAGGTGTTTCACTCTTGCGCTCCAACATACTTTTAAACAGTTCTATTACATCCACAACTAAGTCCTACTTCGTATTTTCATAAAAGACATATGATGTAGAGTAATCACTCACCTCAAAATAGACTTTTTTCTCACCGTCATCGACTTTTAGATTAAAGTTCTCATCCATAACCCCATACCCGTAACGGTAAGGACGGGCTTCATTTGTCTGTGTTGCTATGGCAGTAGTCAGCTTGTCTATCTTGATAAAACGCTTGACCAATTTATCCCCTGCATAGACATCCAAAACACCGTTAGTCCCCGTATAGTTCTGAAGGGCACGGCCAAACTTGTTCTGTGTCTCTTGGGTACATCCGCTTAACAGCAGCAGTGCTGTTACTAATATCAAAAATATTTTATTCATCTCTTTTCCTTATTTATTTGAAAGTTGTTCTTCATATTCCAGTTCTAAGCCTGTAGAAGTCATTCTAAAGCCTTTAACATGAATCTTACCATTGTGTATCTCATTATGATGATCTCGGCAGAGAGGAATAAGATTATGTTTATGGTCTTGATGGAAATGACCGATAAACCCTTTTTGGTTTGCCATGGACTGGTGTGAGATATGGTGGACATCTTCGGCAATGTTTCCACAGATCACACATTTGGTCACATAGAGATCTTTGTTGTACTTGCTTCGTTTTTTCTTTTTCACCAACAGTTCCAACTCATCATAATCATTAGCCAGACGTTTTCTGATGTTGTTTGCTACATCCAAAAACTCTCTGTCCATGTGCAAGGACTTGGCAAACTCCAAACCGTAGATACTGCTTCCGCTTCCGCTTTGCAGAGTTCTATTGTAAAGAAGTTTATCCTGATCTTCATCATAAGCCACTTCAAGATGGAGGTTAACAACATTTTTAAGTTTAACAAGTTCGTCCATGGTCGAGAGCTGGTGAAGATGGGTTGCAAACAAAAACACTGAACGTAATTTCGCCAACTTCATAATGGCAGAAGCCACGATAGCGACACCCGAAAGGGTCTCTGTTCCGTGTGAGATCTCATCGCCTAAGATAAGGCTCTTTGTGTCTGCACGGTTAAAGATGTTTTTCATCTCCAGCATCTCTACGGCAAAGGTCGAAAGCCCTTTGGCAAGGTTGTCTTTAGAGACAATACGGGTAAAGACAGATTCAAAGAGCGAAAACTTCATTGCAGAAGCAGGGACAAAAAATCCCGACTGCGCCATCAAGACAGACAGCCCTATACTCTTCATCAACGAAGACTTACCGCTGGAGTTGATACCATACAGAAGGACGCCATGTATCTGATGTCCGTCATGCACCATGGAGTCGAGCATAATCGTTTCAGGATATGGCAGATCCATATGTTCTCTGTTACCCATCACAATATCATTAGGGACATAAATACCCTGATGTTCTTGTACTTCAATAAGAGGATGGCGAAGTTCCAAGATCTGTAAAAAGTTTTCATCCTCGTGCGATTGGACGATCATCGGTCGTGCGTAGTTATACATCTGTGCTGTTTTTGCTGTTGACACAGCTACGTCAATATCCGCGACATAATGAATCATTCTCTCAAATAAAAGCGTATAACGGCGTTCTAACTGATGCTGTTTCTCGACAAACTTTTCCTTAGCGAGAGCAACGATCTTAAGACGGTTACGCATGATCTTGTCCGAAAGAGACTCGATCAGTTCTGAACTTATTTTGACATTATTGGTCAGTTTTTTGACACTAAAGTCTTTAAAGGAGACAAACTTATCATCGATCTCTGCACCTGTTCCTGCAAAGTCAGCTTCAATCATGGAAAAACGGTTCTTAGAAAGGTTGATAAAGTAACCTTCTTTATCCAACTGACCCAGCGTCACTAAGCGATTCTCACTTTTATTGGCTACACCGGAGAGCATCTCTTCGATACGATCCATAATAATATAAATACTTTGGAACATCTTTGCATTCTCATCGCTAAGCTCATCGATATGAGGATCAATCCCACGCATAAAAAAGTTCTCGTCTACAGCCTGAACCGTGTACTTTCGCGTCACATCAAGATTAAAAGTCTTTTCAATCTCTTTTACAAAGACAAGCACTTCATTTTCAGAAAAAGGTGTCTTTGAAAGCTTGTGCTTTTTGATGTAAAGCATCAAATCTTGAATACCTAAAAGCGAATCATAAATAAAATTCATCTCAAAAGGATGCAGACGTCCAAGATTCGTTCGGCGTGAAAGACGTTCCAAATCATAGATATTGCGCAGACTCTCTTCTAAAAGTTTCGTATGACTCATCACCTTTTCAGCCAAAGAGTAACGACGCATTAGCTCCTCTTCTTCCATAATAGGATTGAGCAGACGTTCTTTTAAAAGGCGCTTGCCAATGGCCGTCACAGACTTGTCAATCAGTCTTAACAGTGTCATCTCGTCTCTATCTTTGGAGATTACACCGAGTTGTTCAAACGCCGAGTTTCCAAGATACATATAACGTTTATTGTCTATAAGCTGCGGTCGAGATAGCTTTTGAATGATGTGAAAATCATGCTCGATAACAAAATGAACTAAGACTGCCAGCGCTTCTGAGATCATCGGTGTACGTTCAAGATCTAAATGTTCAATCGGCGAAAGAAGAGACTGTATCTGATACACTCTTTTGAAAAGCTCATTTTGGTATTCAATTTTAGGTCGTTGGTTGTTTACACTGTAGGTGTAATGTTCATCGATCTCGAGATAACGCAGGATATGCTTCTGATCATCTACCCCTTCTAAAAAGCTCAATACAACTTCGGAAGTCTTGTAGACCTGCAGAAGGTTGAAAATCTCATCAAGAGCAAAGTTTTGATCTTCGCTCGTACCATGAGCCTCATACAAAAATGTCTTCCCGGTAGTCACATCAATGGCACTATAACCGATAGAATAGATATCTTTGTGCTTATCTACAAGAAGTGAGACGATATAGTTGTCTTCACTGCCTATGCTATAGTCAAAGTTTGTACCCGGTGAGATGATCTGCGCAACATATCGGCTGACCTTTGGAGGTTCACCTCTTTGTTTGATATAGATGATCGTATATTTTTGTTCTTGAATAAGACGGTTGAGATAACGTTCAAAAGAGATAGTCGGGACCCCTGCTAAAAGAGGATTTTTTGTAGAGTTCTCAATAATAGTCTTGTTCTTCTTCGTCAACTGAATGTTAAGCAGTTCCGCCATCTCCTTGGCTTTTCCAATTTGAAGTTCGTCATTATTGACTTCATAGACTTCAACAAAGGTACCAATTTCCATGAAGATGACAGTATTAGGACCATATTTCTCTTCAAAATGTTCTTGAAGCTTAAAATAGATCTCTGTCAATAGAAGTTTTTTATCGCTTAAAAGGGAATTTACATCGTCAGCTAACATGTACCGCCATTTCACATATTTCGCGTATTATACCAAAGCCTTTACAAAGCACCTTTAAACAGTCGATAAAATCCAATTACCCTATTTTTGTAGTGTTATTTAATGTTTGATTCGTTAGAATTACCGGATAACCATACAATTTATGCTCAAGGAAAGCAGATGAAACGACCTGAACCATTAGACCAAGAAGTCCTTTTTGATGGAAGATCTTTAATATCAGAAACAGATACTAAAGGAAAAATTATTTACGTTAATAGAAAATTTGTAGAGATGTCAGGGTATTCAAAAGAAGAGGCTATCGGCCAACCCCATAATATTTTACGTCATCCCGATATGCCCCGTGCAGCCTTTGATCAGATGTGGAAAACTATACAAAGTGGAAAAATTTGGGAAGGCTATGTAAAAAACCTTCGCAAAGACGGAAAGTTTTATTGGGTAATCGTGAACATCGTACCCAAACTTGATGATAACGGCGAGATTGTCGGCTATATAGCCTCACGTAAAGTACCCAAGCGTAATGAGATAAGTACAACTGAGCAAAACTATGCGCAGATGCTTTTATCAGAGCAAGAGTAATCTTTTTTAGTATAATTAAAAAAAATATATATTAATTTAATTGATTTAATGCTAGTATCATGAACTACTAAAACAAGGGATGAAACCAATGAGAAAAGTACTTTACGTCTTATTAATTACTTTTACAATGTCTACTCATATCAATGCTTCTGAATATGATATGTTTATCGGTGTTGAAGATGGCCTTAGTTGGGCAGACTTCAATGGGCCCACAGGAAAATACCAAAATCATGAGATAACTACGTATGGTGTTAAAGCAGGTGTTGTCAATGATAAAACACGAATGTACATCTCTTACCAGTACATCGACGCTTTTGAAGATTCAACGACAAGAGAAGGTGAATATCAAACTGCGACAATAAACAGTGAAGCCTTTACCGAACCTATAGACGTGTTTAATATATTTGATCTCTACTTTTTCGTTGGCGGACATGCCGGTGCTATTAAGATCAATGTTGATGCGGCATTTGGAAAATCTGATGAATACGGATTTTTATATGGTGTTCAAGCTGGTCTTTTGGCCAAACTTGGCTCAGTCATCAGTCTAGAGACAGGGTATCGCCTGTCACGCAGTAACTTTTCAGACCAAAACACTGATTTAAACAAATTTCAAGTCGTCTACGGCGGCATCAACTTTAGATTTTAGAAGGAATTTTAGATGAAAATCAAATCGTTAATTTTATTTTTACTTAGTTTGACTCTAATCGGTTTCATGACGGGTTGTGGTACAGAACCCTCAGCAGACCTACCAACCAGTAGTACAAAAGGGATAACAGGCAGCAGTACCTATATTATCAACTCTGCTACTACTTATCAAAATATTACCGAAGTAGGCGGTATTGTCATGAAAGCAAATACTGCAGGCGGTGCAGAGTCTGTTGCTGGTTTTGCTGTTGAAAAAAATGCTTCCAGAACCTTAGCCGCTGCAGAAGGTGGTTATGTTACCACAGGTGAACTACGTTCTATTATTGCTCTTATCTCCGCAAAAGAGTACCTTGGTAACCTTTCTACTATTAATGAGCAGGTCTTTACAAAGTATTCTGAGTTTACCGTAGGTGACTACAGCTTTACGACAGACACTCCTCAACGCACTGTTGATATTTCTAATCAGATATTAAATACACTTGGTGGTACAACTGTTACTCTGCCAGCAGGTACAGGAGTTACTGCAACTTCGTTTAGAATGTTTGTTACCGTGACCTCTTTTAATAGTCATTATTACTACACTGTCTCAATTTCTCCAAGTGCAAGTAGTATCTTTGATGAAAACTTCGCTCTCATGACAGCACTATCAAGCGGAACGAACTACACTGCTGTCAATGAACGTCTTGTTTCTAACACTGAAAGTTATTCGGGCAGACCAGGCACAAGCAATCAAGCTGACTTCTTATTTGTTATTGATGACTCTGGATCTATGGGAGATCAACAAAACGCTCTTTCAGTTGCAGCCAATGATTTTGAGACTGCCATTAATCTAGCTGGTATGAATTACAATATCGCAATTATCACCACCGGTGATGGTGCTGATGGAGTAGCTTGTACAGAAAACTGCTACGACAGATCTGTTAAAAGTGCAGGTATTATTGATAATAATATTACACTTTTTAAAAATGAAATCAACAATATTGGTACGGGTGGAAGTCCAACCGAAACAGGTATATATAATGCCGAACAATCTCTCAAAAAAACTGCAAATGGAGATAGTTTTAATGGTTTACTTAATACTAATCCTCTACGCTTTCCACGAACAGATACACAGTTGAGTACAATCATTTTAAGTGATGAAATTAGCCAGTATAATTCACGTGCAGGTACTTCATTTGATGTTAATACCAATCTATTTACTAGAGATAAGGTCTTAGTTAATTCTATTGTCGATATTGGACTATGTGGTGAAAGTTCTTTTTATCCAGCAGGAACGGATACTAATGGTCAATATGATGACTTAGCTATTGCGACAGGTGGATTAGTCGGTAATATCTGTAATGGTGGAGCGACGCCAAACTTTAGTGCTGTAATGCAAAATATTGTATTTCAAGCTGCCGGAGCCTATCGCTTAAGTAAAAACTTTGCCAAGCCAAACAGTATTCAGATAACTGTAGATGGCGTGGCCTCTTCACCAAGTATCAAGAATGGATATATGTACATAGAGGGTACAAACTCTATCGCTTTCTTTGGAACACTTCCGGCTGAAGGTGCAAATATCCAAGTCTATTATGAGTATCCTAAAAATATCAACCTCTTCAATAACGACTAGATGTCAACCCCATTGGGGGTGACATTTTATAAATTAGCTTTTTGTCTTAAGACACACTCAACCCAGATAAAAACACTGCTTAAAAAACAGACACAACTAAAAAAGATATAACTGTTTTCTTGTTATAATAAAACTATGAAAACCAAGGTTTCTTTAAAAATAATCTTTATTTTAGTCCTTCTTATCTCAACCTTACCTCTGGGTGTATACATATCCCTCTCTTCTCTTTCCAAATTAGAAAATGATGCCAATACAGTTAATGACATAGGATATATCCGCGGATCTACTCAGCGTCTTTTACAATGCCGCTTCAACGGAAATCAAAAAAAGATCATTAAGGAGATTGAAGTTAAATTTCAAGAGGTTGACAATGACTTTATTTCAAAACACAAAGGTTATCTAAATATATCCTCATTCCAAACTCATTATGATCAGCTAAAGGGTTGTTGGAAAGAACTCAAACACGTCATCTCAGAGAGTAATTCCCAAGAGAAAATATATCTGACAGGTGAGTTATGTTGGAATATTGCTGATAATACAACAAATGCAGCGACTAAGATTGCCGAAAAAAAGCATGATCAGATTGTAATTACTTTTTTTGTTATCGGTACAGTTATTTTTGTTCTTCTCTCTTTCACCCTATTCTTGATCTATACTGAGGTTAGAAACCGACTTGAAATCAATGTTCTACAGGATCCTTTAACTAAACTATACAACCGTAATCACCTACTAGAACAGCTTCAAGGCCGAATTAAGTCCTTCGAACGTTCACGTCGTCCTTTTGCTATTCTTTTTATTGATATTGACCATTTTAAACAGATTAATGACAGTTATGGCCACAATACTGGAGATGATATTCTCAAAAATTTTGCCTCACTTTTACAGCTTACACTAAGAGATGAAGATATCGCCTTTCGATATGGAGGAGAAGAGTTTGTTGTTTTAGCCAAGGATGCTGATACTTCCCAGGCGTATAAACTTGCAGAAAGAGTTCGAAAAAAAGTCGAAGCCTATGACTTTAAAATCGATCACCCCGTTAGCATTAGTCTTGGCGTCAGTGAGTACAGTAAAGATGACACTATAGATAAGCTTCTTACACACGCCGATAATGCTATGTATAAGGCTAAAAATAAAGGACGAAATCAAACCTGTACCTATTAGGCTTAAGTGATCACATGTCCTACAAACTTACTCATATTATCCAAGATCTTTCCACCTCTTCTATAACCCAATCCACAGGCCTCGTAGGCAAAAAATACACCCGCCTGATAATAATTTTTATCTGCATCTTGAGGAAAGTCTACTGCTTCTTGATACACCGATTTATAATGACCATAATCACCCTCAGTCTGAGCGGCCACAGTACCGTCTGCATTCACAAAACGTGTATTAGCACCCTCACGTCCAAAGACTTTCTTCTCGACATAAGCTTTGCCTTCAAGAGGTTCATAGGAAGTTTCAAGAAGATACGATGAATCTGGAAAAAGCTCATAGAGTATCTTCAGCATTCCCTTGCTTTGAAAGAGAAGTGTATAGGCGGGGTTTAAAATAATAGCAGATTGTGATTCCATGATATGTTGAAGCGTAAGCGCAAGTTCCCCCTCTTCAATTGCTATATCTTCCCAAGGAAAGAGTTTAAACCAATACTCATAATCTTGGTTATTCTTATCACTAATACCTTCATCATCAAATTGAACTTCATCCAAGAAAGAGAAACCTGTTAAAAAGCCTGCTTCATCTGCCATGCGTTGAAGCAGCTTTGTGGTCACTTCTTCTTCGTCATCACCCTCTATCGAAGAGAACAAGATTCGCCAACCCTCATAGCGCTCTTCAAAGCTCGCAGTATCATCAAAGAGCGTAATTAAACGTTTAAAGTTTTCAGATATAGACTCATATACTGTATTAAACTGCTTCTCTTCATCCATCTCATTGACTTTGAGTAAAGCCCATTGGACAATAGCTGTTTCAAAAAGCCCCGTAGGTGTGTCGGCATTAAATTCTATTAACTTGATAGGTTTACCGTCTATCCCACCTGCAAGATCAAAACGTCCATACAGATGCCAATGTACATCATTTTCCCAAGACTTCTTAATCGTTTCTACAAGATTAAAAGGTATTCCCAATTCAAAAAAAAGCTCATTCTCAATAACATACTCCGCTGCAGTCGTATACATATCATAAAGCTCGTTAGCAGCCGTATAATAAGCATCAGCTTCAGCAGAACTGACCTTAACCAATTCATTTGTTATATAAGATGTTCCATCTGAGTCAGTGTGCCATGAAAAACCTATCTCATCCAGAGTTTCACTATCAATTGACTTGACTTTAAGTGTATCAATCATCCA
>Ga0316207_10004394_pt1 | contig 12272 bp, 13 predicted proteins | sample 6weekpyrite_MG_FD_204943 | JGI IMG/M metagenome (GOLD analysis project Ga0316207, IMG submission 204943) | Microbial mat bacterial communities from mineral coupon in-situ incubated in ocean water Damariscotta River, Maine, United States -... | ecosystem: Environmental > Aquatic > Marine >... | reverse complement strand
CTCAAAACGTAAATCGTATTCGCGCGGCGGCCAGATCAAATGCTGATGCCAGTAAACGTGATCAAAATCAGGGTTTTAGAGTAGCTATCTCTTTGTCAGATTGAGTGTGCCGTACCTCGTTAAGTTGTCCTTTCTTTGATCAAAATTGCACTTCAATATCGTTATTTTGGACGAAATATCTACGAAAACTTCATAAGCTGGAGTCCTTTAATTGAAGGTGCTACCATGCGCGATTAATTTTTAAGTAAAAGTATCATAACAACAAAAAAATGAAGTTTTTTCCGCAAATACCTGCTTTTTCCATCTGGAAATTTACATGTTAAAAAGTGTCGAACTAACCTGTGAAAGGGGTGATCGAACGCTATTCTCTGGTCTCAATTTTAGTATAGAGCCGGGAGAATTAATTCATGTCAAAGGGCATAATGGCAGCGGTAAAACATCGTTACTGCGAATTTTAAGCGGTCTTATGCTTCAGGCAGAGGGTGACGTGCTTTGGGGTACGGAAAACATCCGAAAATTGCGGGATGAATACCAAAAAAACTTGCTCTACATCGGACACTTACCTGGAATTAAAGGTGATTTAACTGCATTGGAGAATTTACAAGTTAACAATGCACTGTCAGGCAATGTCGTCGAGGAAGACCAGGCATGGCAAGCACTAGGCAAGATCGGCTTGAGAGGACGCGAAGATTTGCCAGCAAGGGTTTTATCCCAAGGCCAGCAGCGTAGGGTAGCTTTATCGCAAATGCTGGTTTCCAAAGCGAAACTTTGGATTTTAGATGAACCTTTTACTGCGCTAGATGTTAAAGCAGTAGCAATGTTGCAATCTGTGCTAGAAGAACATATTAATGGCAACGGTATGATAATTTTGACTACACACCAAGATTTTGCGGTTAATAATATTGAGGTGCGGGAGCTTCATCTAGGATTAAGTGAGAAAGACGTATGATCAGTGTCCTACGCTGGTTGGTATGGCGAGAATTTACACTTGCTTTAAGACGAAAGGCAGAAATTTTAACTACACTGCTTTTTTTCGTGATTGTGGTCAGTCTTTTTCCTCTAGGTATAGGCCCGGAAATCAATACCTTGCGTGAAATTGCGCCAGGTGTTTTATGGGTTGCGGCATTATTGGCATCGATGCTCTCATTAAATCGTTTGTTCGCAGATGATTTTATCGATGGGACTCTCGAGCAATTAATTATTTCATCACAGCCGCTTGCTCTATTGGTGTTTGGGAAAATAGTAACGCATTGGTCATTGACTGGATTACCCCTGGTATTAATTTCCCCAATATTAGGCATGCAATTGGGTATGGATGGTGACAGTATTGTTGTGCTTATGCTGACGTTATTGGTGGGTACGCCCGTTCTTAGTTTGATCGGAGCAGTAGGCGCAGGACTGACACTGGGCGTAAGAGGTGGAGGAGTGTTACTATCGCTGATCATACTCCCGCTCTATGTTCCCGTGCTGATTTTTGGGGCTGGCGCGGTTGAATCCGTACAGGCTGGTTTGGGTGCGGAAGCGCATTTTTCATTACTAGGCGCATTTTTAATAGGATCGCTAATTCTCGCACCCGTTGGTGCAGCAGCGGCATTACGAATTTCTTTGGATTAATGTATTTAATTTATGAGCGTATTATCAAAAGCTTTTTGGCTAAAATTATCTTCCCCTAAAACGTTCTTTCCCTTTGCTGGAAAAGCGGTTCCTGTTTTCGCCATCATCACATTATTTTTGGCCACTATCTCACTCTATTACGGTTTTATCCTTGCGCCGACCGATTATCAAATGGGGGATAGTTATCGAATAATGATTGTCCACGTACCCGCAGCGTGGATGTCAATGTGGTTATATTTGGTTATGTGTGCTTACGCCATTATTGGTATGGTCTGGCGTACTAGACTGTCGGATATGATGGCTGGCGCAATTGCACCAACCGGCGCAATGTTTACATTTCTGGCACTCTGGACGGGTGCGTTATGGGGTAAGCCAACGTGGGGCACTTATTGGGTTTGGGATGCGCGATTAACCTCAGAATTAATATTATTATTTTTATTTTTTGGATTTATCGCACTAAGGGCTGCCATCGATGATGAAAAAAGAGCTGCAAGAGCGAGTGCACTTTTAGCCTGTGTTGGGATCATAAACGTACCGATCATTTATTTTTCGGTAAAATGGTGGAATACATTGCATCAACCGATGACAGTCGATACATCAGGAAAGGCAACATTGCCAACTGAGATGTTAACCGCGATGTTGCTCATGACATTCGCTTTTTGGGCCTATACTTTTGCTGTTTCATTTATGCGTGTGAGAAACCAAATTTTGGAAAAAGAAAAAAATTCTGCATGGGTTGCTGAAACATTAGGAGGAGAAAAATAATGAATTTACCTTCTTTTTTAGATATGGGACATTATGCTCCTTACGTGTGGGGTTCATACGGCGTTGTCGTTGGCTTTATGCTAATAGAAGTAGTATTACTAGTCACAAAAAAACGTAGCTTAACGAAAAGTATTGCACGTTTAGCAAGATTAAATAGAGAGTGAAGCAGTTATGAAACAAAGACATAAACGACTGATATTTATTTTGGGCGGTTTAGCCGGTTTAGGACTTGCTGCAACGTTTGTTTTCAACGCATTGAACAGCAATATGCAATTCTTCTTTAGCCCTACGGAAGTTGTTGAAAATAAAGCGCCGCAAAATTCTAGTTTTCGATTGGGAGGCCTTGTTAAAGAAGGATCTTTAAGTCGCGAAGATGATGGTTTAACGGTTCACTTTCAAGTTACCGACAACGCAGAATCAATCCCCGTTACTTATAAAGGTATTTTGCCTGACTTGTTCCGTGAAGGTCAGGGGATCGTGACTCAGGGGCAGTTTAATGCAGCGGGAAATTTTGTGGCAACTGAAGTATTAGCTAAGCATGACGAAGAGTACATGCCACCAGAAGTGGCAGACGCATTAGAAAAAGCAGAGAAGGCCAATAACGCAAAAGCAGCTACAGAGGGAGCTATTTAATTATGTTGCCAGAAATTGGAAATCTAGCATTAATCATGGCGTTAGTCATCGCAGCGCTACAAATGATTTTTCCCATATATGGAGCGCAACGAGGACACATCGCAATGATGTCAGTTGCACGACCAGCAGCAATCGCACAGTTTTTGTTTGTTGCAATATCTTTCGCCTGTTTAGTCACAATTTTTGTTACTAACGATTTTTCCGTTTTATATGCTACCAACCATAATAATTCGCAATTACCACTGATTTATCAAGTATCCGCGGTATGGGGCGGCCATGAAGGCTCATTGCTTTTATGGATGCTAATGCTTTCTGGTTGGGGCGCGGCAGTAGCAATATTTAGTCGTAAATTACCACTTGATATGGTTGCTCGGGTTATCGGCGTAATGGGCTTTTTAGGCGTTGGTTTTTTCTGGTTTGTTTTGGAAACATCCAATCCCTTTGAACGCGTTTTACCGGCGCTCGCCGATGGGCGTGATTTAAACCCCTTATTGCAAGATTTTGGTTTAGCCATTCACCCGCCAATGCTTTATATGGGCTATGTAGGGTTCTCTGTCGCGTTTGCTTTTGCTATCGCGGCACTTCTGAGTGGCAAAATGGATGCTACCTGGGCGCGTTGGTCACGACCTTGGACAACCGTTGCCTGGGTGTTTCTCACATTCGGTATTGGTCTTGGAAGCTGGTGGGCGTACTACGAACTTGGCTGGGGTGGTTGGTGGTTTTGGGATCCCGTTGAGAACGCATCGTTTATGCCTTGGTTAATGGGAACAGCATTGGTCCACTCATTGGCTGTAACAGAAAAACGGGGAAGCTTTAAGAATTGGACGGTGTTACTTGCCATTAGTGCATTTTCACTTAGTTTGCTCGGGACGTTCTTGGTTCGTTCAGGGGTTTTAACCTCGGTTCACTCTTTTGCCAGCGACCCGGAACGTGGAACATTTATACTGATTTATTTAGGTGTCGTTGTCGTGGGTAGCCTATTGCTTTACGCGTGGCGCGCCCCGTCGGTGGGTCTGGGTGGAAAGTTTGCCTTATTGTCTCGGGAGACATTTTTACTGGGGAATAACGTTCTACTTGTTGTTGCCTGCGCAGCTGTTTTATTGGGTACACTTTACCCACTATTTTTGGATGCGTTGGGTATGGGTAAAATTTCTGTTGGGCCTCCGTATTTCGATATGGTGTTTGTTCCATTAATGACACCGCTGATTTTCCTAATGTCGATTGGGCCATTAGCTCGCTGGAAAAAAGCTAGCTTGCCTGATCTAGTCACCAAGCTTAAGTATGCTGGTATTGTGAGTTTGGTCACTGCTGTCTTAGTGCCATTAATTATGGGTGAATGGTCATTTATGAAGTCATTGGGTGTGTTGATGGCGGCATGGATTATTATCGGTATTTTTGTAGGCATTCGAAACCGAATTAATTTGCGAGTTAAATCTGGCTCTTCCTTAGGTAAATTATCCAGAAGTTATTATGGTATGCAGTTAGCTCATTTAGGAGTAGCCATTTTTATAATTGGCGTTACTTTTGTAAATGGGTACGAAGAAGAAAAAGATGTGAGTATGAACATTGGTGATACTGTGACACTTGGCCAATATACATTTCGTTTTGACGGCGTTTCCAGTTCAACCGGACCAAATTATCAAGCAGAGATTGGAAAGATAACTGTCATAGTTGACGATGTTGAAACCGGTGCTATGTACCCCGAAAAACGGTTTTACAATGTTCAACAACAAGTGATGACTGAAGCAGCGATTGATACTGGTTTATTCCGTGATTTGTATGTTTCATTGGGGGAGCCGCTTGGCACTCGCGGTGGATGGAGTGTTCGGGTATATCAAAAGCCATTTGTCGACTGGATTTGGGCAGGTTGCTTTATTATGGGAATTGGTGGATTTCTCGCTATTAGTGATAAACGATACCGTATAACATCACGTAAAAAGAAAGCCGAACAAAATGTTGCAGCCGATGAAAATCTCGCAGCGGTAACCGTTGAGACAAGAGAGGGAAGTGCGTAATTATGTCACGTAGAATTCTTCCGATATCGGTTATTATTGTTGTCGTTGTCGTGCTTGCCTTTTTCTACAAAGGGCTGCAGTTAGACCCTAAAAAATTACCTTCCGCATTGATTGATAAGCCTGCGCCGAGCTTTTCTTTACCTCAATTGCACAATATGTCTCTTACTTTCTCACCAGCTGATATGAAAGGAAAAGTTTGGTTGCTCAATGTTTGGGCGTCTTGGTGTGCGGCGTGTCGTTCTGAGCATCCCTTGTTTATGCAGCTAGCAAGGAACGGAGATTTTCCTATTTATGGCTTGAACTATAAAGACAAGCCAGAAGATGCAAAACAATGGCTGCGCGAGCTAGGAGATCCTTACAAAGTGAGTTCCTCTGATATGGCTGGTGATGTCGGAATTGATTTTGGTGTCTACGGTGTGCCAGAAACATTTCTCATCGATAAACAAGGAATAATTCGTTACAAACATGTCGGACCGGTTAGTCGTAAAGACTGGCGAGAGACAATTATGCCAAAAATGAAGGAATTGCAGGGATGAAATTAAATGTGCTCATAACATTAGTGCTATTGTCCTTAAGCCAATTAGTTTTTGCGGATGAAGCCAAACTCAATGAAGACCCAGAAATCAAAGAACGATTTAAGCATTTAGCATCAGAATTGAGATGTCTTAAATGTCAGAATCAAACGATCTGGGATTCTAAAGCCGGTTTAGCAGATGATTTGAGAAAGCAAATTAAAACACAGATTTATTCCGGTAAAACGGATGATGAAATTGTAAAATATATGGTTGATCGATATGGTGACTTTGTTCGTTATAAGCCATCAATTGATACCAAAAATTTATTTCTTTGGGTTGGGCCATTTATTTTCATGATTGTGGGTGGATTATTGCTGGTACGTTATATAAAAATTAGACGTGTTCAAACAGAAGAAGACAACGATAGTATTTCAGATGAAGAGCGTGAACGCGCACAAAAAATATTAAATCAGGGTGGGGATAAATAAGTATGTTTGGTTTTTGGGCTATTGCAGCCGTATTTGTACTAGTAACATTAGCTTTTCTTTTACCACCGTTATTTAAAAAGTCGAAAGTCTCCAGTGTTGTTGCACGAAAAGATTTAACGGTTACGGTTTATCAGGATCAATTTTCGGAGCTTGAAAACGATTTAAAAAATCAAATTATTAGTGAAGATCAATACACGCAAGCGAAGACCGATCTAGAGAAAAATTTACTCGAAGACATGGGAAAAGCTGAAAAGCTTGATGAAATTGAGACTTCCAGTCAATCGCCTCTTTCAAGTAAAATTGCGGCAGGGTTAGTGATAGTTGCCGTGCCTATTGCGTCCCTAAGTTTGTATGGGTTATGGGGAGCCGGTGCGGAAGCCATTGCGCCCGACTCCATTCCAGAAGAAGTTAAAATCGCAAAGCAAAAACATAATCAGAAAGAAACCATTGAAAATATGCTGGTCCAATTGGAGACTCGGTTAAAAGAAGATCCGACAGATGGCGAAGGCTGGTTTATGCTAGCAAGAAGCTATCAGTTTCTAAAACGCTATGACGACGCTGTGATGGCTTTTGAAAAAAGTCTGCCTTTAGGAGGTAGCCAGTCCGCAGATGTATTATCTAGTTTTGCTGACGCCATCGCCATGGCATCAGATCGACAATTAACGGATAAAGCAGTAAGTGTGTTAAAGCAAGCTTTGGCAATCGACCCAAATCACGTTAAATCATTGTGGTTAGTTGGGACAGCTGCTTATCAAAATAAAAACAATCAGGAAGCGCTGGAATACTGGGAAAGATTATACGCGATATTACCTCCAGGCTCTGATGATGCTAATCAAATCGCGATGAATTTAGGAGAAGTGCGTTCTTTGCTCGGACTGCCTCCGATGGATAAAAACACCTTTTCGCGACCACAGCAACCCACGGCTGCGGCTCCCGCAGCTATGGTTGAGCCAATGAGTGATGTTCGCGTTCAAGGGACAGTATCTCTTTCAGGTGCGGTCGCTTCTAAAGCGTCGCCTGAAGATGTAGTGTTTGTTTTTGCTCGCGCTGCATCAGGACCTCGCATGCCACTCGCTATTGTGAGAAAGCAAGTCAAAGACATTCCCTTTGATTTTTCACTGGACGACTCTCTTGCTATGAATCCATCAATGAAAATATCATCTGTTCCAAATGTCATTGTCGGAGCAAGAATTTCTAAAACCGGTAATGCAATGCCTCAGCCGGGTGATTTGCAGGGCATGAGCGGTGTAATATCCACATCTGGTAATCAACCGATTTCTCTTGTTATTAAAGAAGTTATCAACTAGATATATCATCGTATGTTGTTGGCAAAGTCATTTGCCAACAACTCAACTACATCCCAGACCACTTAAACTGTCTGATAGATGAATTCTCCCCGGTACAATGAGTACCATAGAGTGTTTCTGCATCTATCTACTATTTTAAACCCCCAATCAACAGTATCTTCTCTGTTTTAAACTCTTTATTTTCCCAATATAGGTATTACGGGGCCGTTCTTTTGTGAATTAGTCGACTAATTCATCCTTTCATAAGAAAAAGCTTAATTATTTTTATTCTAAACCGATATGTTAATCGCCGCGTGCTATTAAATAATTTTGCTCGCTTCAATTAAGGCTATTTATTCGCACGAATGCACATAATATTTTGGTAGTAACGCATTCATCAAATGGGATGTGTAGAGCTGAGGTAATTCATATTTTAAATTTTTCACTTAATTTATCCATCAAAAGTCGGCTCATTTCTGGGTTTGGATTACTCATATTTATTATTGTGTGTTTTGGTGGATATTTTCACTATGAAATGAATGAGATTATACGAGGGCAAAATAATATTGGCCAAGCCATGCAGAAATTAACGCATAGTGAAGCTGCTGAGGCACAAATCCTCTCGGCAGAATTGCTTGCTTTAAGTTGGGCACAACCTGTTTTAGAGGAAAAAGCAGCATTAATGGAATATGTTATCTCCGAAGATGAAGATGAGCAACAGGCACTATTTGCTCGATTTAATCAGCTGGGAATTAAAATTAATAAAGTGGGTAATAGCATATCCGAAATAGTTACTAACGAAAACCTAACCGAAAAAATTAAAGATATTCAAGGCATTCAAAATCAGATCAGATCCGCTGCCATTGAAGTCATCGCAGCATATGATGGAGAAGGTGAATATGGCGAAGAAACTCGTCATCAAATGCAACTATTTTCAAATAAATTAACCCGTTTATTGACGGAAATAGGTTTGTTTCAAGAGTTGGTCAATGAAATAGTGGCGGAGGTAAATGCTGATATTTTACATTCGATAAACAAGACCCAAAACACGGTCGACCAATCAATATCAAACAGTGAATTGTCGTCAGAAGTCATCGTATATATCATAATTATCACATTAATTTTATCACTAATAACCTCTGCAGTTATCTATCGATCCATCACTGATCCTTTAGAAGAAGCTAATGAGCTTGCAAATCGTATCGCAAATTTTGATCTCAGTAGTCATGGCAGTAATCGAGGAAACTTGGAATCGAGAACAGATGAAATCTCGATACTTATGACGAATTTGTACAACATGAGAACTAAATTAAGGACATTGGTTTCTAATATTCAAGGCACTGGAGAGGTGCTTTCAAGTGCATCAGTTTCGTTAAACGGTTATGCAAAGGATATTAACTCGTTAAGTGAAAAACAATTAAGCCAATCAAGTCAAGTAGTGGATATTGCAGGAAGTCTGAAAGATGATTCAGATCTAATTGCTGAGAAAGCTTCAAACACCTCTAAATATGCACTCGATGCTGATCAGCTTGTTAAAAAATGTGTAGAAAATGATGTTAATAATTCTACACGTGCGATGCAAAATGTTAGTGAAGAAATGCAAAAAACAAGAGACAAAGTTAATGGCTTATCGCTTTCTGCAGAAAAAATTGGCGAGATAGTAGTTGTAATTAATGGGATTGCTGAACAAACAAACCTGCTTGCACTCAATGCGGCAATTGAAGCTGCAAGAGCTGGCGAACAAGGTCGCGGATTCGCTGTCGTGGCGGATGAAGTAAGGACATTGGCGGAACGCACATCTGAGGCAACCTCTACAATTTCTGAAATGATTAACGAAGTTCAAACTCAAGTAATAGATGCATCTCGATCACTAGAAGAAAGTGAGGCATCAGCCGGAAGAGGAAATTCTGCTGTGATAGAAATTTCTGAAGCTTTACATGAAATCGTTGTGATCAATGATCAACTCAAAGAGGGCAGCTTGGAAATAGCAAATGAAACTCGTGCGCAATCGCAATCTGCAACCAATATTTCTGAGAGTCTCATTTCCTCGCAAGTTTCCACCACCGGTTTAGATGAAGATGCAAAGTCTATTGACGGACAAGCTACGCAACTAATAGAGCTTGTTGAAGAACTCACTCGCGAAACCGCAAGATTCAAAATCTAATTCCCAACCATAGTCCGAAATTAATCCAATTTGTTATTTTTTAAACAAGGAGACACCTATGAAATATAGCCGAAAAATACTCGCAGGCGCGACTACCTTGATGTTCGTCTTCGCGTCTCCCAGTTTTTCTGCCACCCTAGAAGAGCGCTTAGAGAACTTGGAGTCAAACTTGGAGTTAGCAGAGGAAGCAAATGCTGAACTCAGATCTGATTTAGAAAATAGAATGAAGGTATCCGGGTATATGGATGTGGAGTATGTTGTTTCAGATACAAAAGACAGTGGTTTTCGCATGCATCATTTGTCACTCTTCTTCCAGAAAAAATTAAGTGATAAGTGGCGGTTTTTTTCTGAAATTGAATATGAAGATGCTCCAAAGTTTGAAGGTGATGCAGATTATAGTACAGTCGTGTTAGATGATGCCCAAGGTAAAATATTCGTTGAAGCGGTAAACCTCGATTATTTATGGAAACCACAAGCCATCTTTCGAGTTGGTCGATTTTTTACACCAGCAGGTATTTGGTCGATAGATCATTACCCACCTTTTGTCCCTACACAAGAACGGCCTAAACATATTCGGAAAATTTTCCCTCAATTGATTGATGGTGGAATGATACACGGGACGCTTGGACTCGGAAAAAACTATTTTAAGTACAATGCATATGTAGCCAATGGTGAGAAAAATATTGGCAAGAAAGACGATAATTCCCATCGCGCATTTGGACTAAAATCATCCGTTATTTTAGCGATGCCAGGGTTTAGTCACGTAGAAGCGGGTGGTACTGTTTATAGTGATAGTCGTATTACTGGTGAGGTTTACAGCAAGAATGCGATTGGTGCACATGCCAAAATTGTAATGAAAGATATTAGCTTTCAGACAGAGGCAGCTTACTCAAAATATGATGCAGAATCTGGCGTAACTGTACCTGGGACGATTAAAGGTTACTACGGTCAGCTTGTGTACTCCCCGAGCCAATGGTCAGTTGGTGCTCGTCATGACTATTATAACAATCCCGATAGCGGGGAAATAGATAGAACGGCGAATTCTCTTTTTGTTAATTATAGAGCATTGACAAATCTGGTTTTAAAAGTTGAACATCATCTAATAAGTGTCGACGGTAAAGATGATGCAACAAAAACGATATTTAGTGTTGTTAGCTATTTAGAATAAAGGGGAAATTGAAATGAATTATAGAAAGATAATATTTCTCTTTGTGATTATGCTATTTAGTGTAACGGCGTACGCAGAGAAAGTCGTTGTTATCGTTAATGCCTCAAATCCACAAGCGTTAACATCGAACGACATTAAAGGCATATATTCTGATAACGTTATTCAATGGGAAAACGGAGATGCAATTAAGGTATATGATTTACCCGTCAAAATGAAAGCAAGAGAGACGTTCTCCCAGTCTATTCTGGGTTCCTCAGCGAGATCTGTTGCCAAAGACTGGGCGAATAGAAAAATTACAAATACCGCTAAAAATCCTCCAAAAACGAAAAAGGAGCGCTTAGTCGTCGCATCTGTTAAGAAAAAAGCGAATGCAATTGGCTATGTAAGTGAATCTGCGATCGTTGGTAAGACAGGTGTTAAAGTAATTATGACGTTAAAATAAAATATAAAATCATATGATATTGAAGGCTCCTATAAGGAGCCTTTTTTTTGGCCTAAAATGAATGGCGCCCCCGAGACGATTCGAACGTCCGACCTACCCCTTAGGAGGGGGTCGCTCTATCCAGCTGAGCTACGGGGGCGAAGAGGCGAAAGTATACCAAAGCCAAACTCAAATTTGCGCGAATTGTTAATGCAGTTTAAAAGGTGCTCAATAGTAAACTGAAAATGGGCTTTCCGTAGAGTGCATTGGGTATCGATCATTGCTTTGATCTAATAATACTCAAATGTGCAATAAATAGTGTGAAATATATACAAATATTTCAATCCTGAGCCTTCCAAACAACAACGATTTGAATCAAAACTTTGATAGATTCTAAGAAAAAAATCTCATAAAATCAGTAACATTGATGAAGCCTTTGTATCTTAAGGTATCTCGTGATAAATTCAACTTAGGTTAAGTTAATATTGATGTAGTACCAGTTCATTTTCAAAGCAAAATACTAAGGCCATTCTTAGAAAGCCCATGAAGCGTTTATTACTTTCAGCACTCGTTATTCTCTCCATTTGTCTCAGTTCGATTGGGCACGCCCGTCACGATCTGGCAGATAAGCTTGAGAGTGAAGGGCAGATAATGACGCTTGAAGATATTTTAAATATTGCGAATAAAGAATTGAAAGGCCGCATATTGGAAGCAGAGCTTGAAACTCGTGCTGGTCAGTACGTTTATCAAATCGATTTATTAGACAATGATGGCGTGGTTTGGGAAGTTGAATACAATGCTTCAAGTGGCAAGCTAATAACAAAAGAAAGAGACTAGTTATGAGAATTTTATTAGTTGAAGATGACGATGCGCTCAGTTTACCGCTAAAAAAAGAATTAAAATCATCCGGGTTTGCCGTAGATATTGCCAACAACGGCATTGATGGGGAATTTATGGGTGAAGAAGAGCCCTATGACGCGATAATCCTTGATCTTGGCTTGCCTGATAAATCCGGTCTTGAAGTATTAAAAACCTGGCGTGAAAAAGAAATCAAAATACCGGTTATTATTCTTACTGCGCGTGATGCCTGGCATGAAAAGGTAGAAGGTTTTCAGTCAGGTGCTGATGATTATTTGGCAAAGCCTTTTCACACAGAAGAACTTGTCGCCAGACTAAATGCCATTATCCGTCGCCGAAGTGGAG
>Ga0316207_10004393_pt1 | contig 12273 bp, 8 predicted proteins | sample 6weekpyrite_MG_FD_204943 | JGI IMG/M metagenome (GOLD analysis project Ga0316207, IMG submission 204943) | Microbial mat bacterial communities from mineral coupon in-situ incubated in ocean water Damariscotta River, Maine, United States -... | ecosystem: Environmental > Aquatic > Marine >... | reverse complement strand
TTTGTCTTTATCTTCGTCTTTATCTTCGTCTTTATCTTCGTCTTTATCTTCGTCTTTATCTTCGTCGCCATGGTGACGGTTGTTATTACCTTTACCACCTTTGCTTTTATCAACTGATATTACAATATTCGCGACAACAGAATTGTTATCACTAGAAAATGCTGTTAACTGATGTTTTTCAGCAACCCAGATCCGCTCATTAATATCATCCACTGCCAATGCAATGATGGGCTTTGTCACTGTCATACTACCCATTGCCAGCCCATCCAAACTAAAACGCGTCAGCTGCCTACCTTGAGAAAGCCATGCAGAACCTAACAATGAACTAACAACTAGGCGATCTTTTTTGTGACCTTCTTCAGCTAAGCGAACCGACTTTATTAGCACACCTTCAAAATCATATATACGCAGCTCATTTTCAACCACAGCCCATAAACGACCTGACTCTTCATTAACAGCGATAGAATAGACATCATCGACATCGTCAATCCGCAGCAAAGTCTCACCTTGGGCCGTTGATATTTTCAATACCCCTTCGGATTCTGCTATCCACAAAGCATTACTGTTCGTACTTGCCACAGATAGTGGTGAAAGCAATAACATGCATATAAAAGCAAATATGATAGCCGTGATCTTCTGTACACGCGTCAGCATTAATGCCCACCCGCGCCAGAAGCTCCAACTATCCATATCAGCTTGTTGTTTCGTTATGCCTGCCGTTAACATTCCGCTATCACCTTTCATTATCGTTAGATAACCATTTCCTTGCGTATACCCAGCTATTAAATATTTTTATTCGTTATAAAATTGCTGGTAGGCGTCCTTTATATTTATATTCTTTGCCCGAGACGGTAATCAGTGTCGTTTCACTAGCAGAACCAGGTGCAGCAGCCAATACAATACGTTCAACCGTTTCACCTTTGGCAAAATTACGTAATGCATTACCAATAGAAGCAGTTACGGTATAGCTTACTGATGCTGAAAGAATACTTGGTCCACTAGGTAGCGTGACACTAACATTTGCCGTTGCATTATCGACTGTACCGGTGAGTGCTGTACTCACGACGTTAACGCTGCTACCTGATGCAGGTGTTAGCGACAATGTAACGGTATTACCAACTGGTACGCCGCTTGTTGTAAACGCAACACTGACCGGGTTTATTGTTGTTTGAGGTAAGGTAATGTCAGCATTACCAGTTGGTGTAGCAGGTGCAGCAACACCAGCAACGCTACTGATTCGTAACGTAGGTAAACCTGCAACAAACACATCTTGTGGTGCAGCAAAGGTAAATGCCGGTGTAGTAACTGCGGTACGAGTAATACTGTCCGACTCAAAACGAATACGACCACTACCACCTGCGCCACCATCAGAAATAGCAGTGATGGCCGCATCTGAACGCACACCGCCGTTCGCTGTTACTGCACCATTGCCAGTAATCGACGTTGCAATAATACGAATTGCTCCACCACTACCAGCACCACCAGCACCACCACTACCGCCGCCAGCTGTATCACCGCCACGACCACCATTAGCGCTAACAGAACCCGTAAGGTTAACGGTGCCAGATGCAGCGATTAAGATCGCACCACCACCGCCGCCACCGCCGCCGCCTCCAAAGGCAGAACCTGGAAATCCGCCACTACCGCCCGAACCACCAATCAACGGTAACAATGACTCTGTGCCGTAAAGGTTACCTAACGTTGCAGAACCTGCACGACTACCATTTGCGCTAGCACAGACGTTGTTTGTCTGATTTCCCCAGAACCCGCCTAGAGTGCTATAGCTACCACCGGCTCCACCACATATCGATGTATTATCAAGTCCTGCTGGTCCAGCACCACCAGGTCCAATACCACCACTACCTGGTGCACCTGAACCTCCAATACCACCGCGACCACCATCAAAACCACCAGGACCACCTATACCTGGCAAGCTGTCATCACCAATATTACCATCACCCGCCGCGCCAACTGCTGGAGCCGGACTGCCATTTAAATTGATGTTACCGGCAATTGTGACATCACCACTTGCGAGAAAGGTCACTGGTGTATTGGTCGTGTTCTTTTGAAACGTCACCGTGACACCCGACGGAATGTTAACAGTCGTAAAATTGAAAATACCATCCGGTGGTAATTGCAATTGCGTATTAACGGTTGGTGAGAATGCCCCATCACTACCCGTGCTACCACTGGTAAAGGCGAAGGCCGTATTCATGCCTGAGCCAACCAGAGCAGCCAGGACCAAACTACGTATTTTCATTGCGTTTAAGTTTTTCATATTCTGACTCCTGTTCCCGTAGCTCACTACGTTTTTTCTATCTATTTCAGTTTTAAAATTAATTTGGTTTATTTTTTGTTTAATCATTTGTATCGGAATTTTTATTCTCATAAGCCACCCTCCAATACCGTAAATGTATTTGCAGGACTTAAATTAACCGAAGTATTACCCGCTGGTGTTACCACCGTTATTAGACGAGGACCAAGTGGCGCATCATTCGCCAAACTCATTTGTATCGTGACTTCTGTACCTGCCGCATTTGAAACAGGATTTGTCGCAAAAATAATACCGGTTGAAGGCGTTGCGGTAACCGTAATAGCATCATTCAAACTAACTCCGCGCACCAACAGGTTAAATGTCTGACCCTGTTGTTCTTGAATAGGTGAAATCGATATTATTTCTGGTGCACCATCTGTAATACTTAATTGATTTGCAGACGGATCACTAAAGGCTAAGTCCCCATTTGCCGTTGTTAACACAACTGCTCGCGGCGAAATAACAGCGCCAACATCAATACTAATTGGGACTGTTAACGATGTTCCATCAGGACTAACTGTAAAGGCTGCTGTTTGAGTAACACCATCAGCTGGCACAAAGCTCACACCAGTTACTAAATCAAGCGCCTGACCAACAACACTCAATACGATTGAGTTCCCAGCGACTGCCGCAGACGGCTGCACTTGCCGTGCAAATGCCCCACGCGCCACACCTAATAATGCCGAACGCGTATCAAGTGGTGTTACTTCTGGTTCAATCGCTTGCTCAACGATAATGCCGAGTAAATTAGACACCGTATCACGATTAATTACTGGTGGTGCTACGTCTTGTTCTTCTAAAACAATACCAAGATTATTTGCGATCAACGGTGTCACTACACTTATCACCTGATTAACTAACGTCAGTGAGTTAGCAGCAGTAGACACAGTTGAGCTACTTCCCGCAGGTGTATCAACAACAACCATTCTCGTGCCCGCAGCACTACCTGCTGCAGCACTAATATTAACAACGAGCGAATTACCATCCGCGCTAACGGTTGGACTACCAATTGATATACCGTCGGCTGGTAACACGCGTACTTGCTGCACATCATCAAAGAAACGACCACGCAAGGTAACAGGTGATAACGTTGCACCGATAACAATTTGTGTTGGCGTAACTGAATCTAAAACGGGAATTAAACCAGTAACCAAGAACTGGCTCGCACTCGCTGATGATGCTAGTAATGGCAAACCAGCACGCAACACTTGCACATTTCTAACTGTCTGTGGTGCCACACTTGCAATACTGACAGGCACCGTGATTGTTCTTCCATCAGCAGCCACAATGCCTGCGCCCAGTGATATACCATCAGCAGGTTGGAATGACACAGTGTCATCTGCCTCAAAACCTTCGCCGCTTATCGTCAAGGTAAAATCAGTACCGATAACTTGAGACCTGGGCGAAAGATCAGTGACCGTTGCACCAAAGGTAACACCTAAAATGTTTGAAACAACTGGGCCTAGTGTCGTTGTGACAGGTTCTTCTTCCGCACCATTTACAACACCTAACGCCAATGATGATAGTGGCGTAATATTTTGCCCTGGTGCATTCACAATAGTGAGCGTGTTAGCTGGACTAAGTACTTGTGAAGAGTTACCACCGGCGGCAGATACCGATATCAAACGTGGTCCCAATGTCACATCTTCAGGGATAGTGATGCGTGCTGTTACAACCGTGCCATCTTCATTCGATTGTGGCGTCGCACTAATCATGCCGGATGCTGGTGTTATATTTAGTGCATTAACATCATGTAATTGTCTGCCACGTACAGTTAGTAATGCACTCGTTGTACCGCGTACAATCACAATTGGATCAATTGATACAATTTCAGGCACCGCATCCGTCACGCGGAAGCGATCGGAATTTGGTAATACTGCAGGAATAACGTCTCCAGCGATCAACAAATTTAATTGCCTTAAACCAATTACCGAACCATCTGCCACACTGATATCAAGTGTCGCCCTTGTGCCATCAACTTCTGGAACATAAGCGCCGATAGAAATACCTTCATTCGGTAATATCTCGACGGCACTTACTGCATCAAGACCAACCCCTGTCAGCGTTAATGTTTGTGTTCCACCACCCATTCCGACTGTATTCGGTTCAATAGACAATAAACCATTGCCAACATTAATTCCTAATACACCACTTACAACTGGCCCAACATCATTTGTATCTGCCTCTTCCTCAACAGGATTAATAACCTCCAATTCAGAAATAAACGGACCACGTGGTAACAATTCAGGTGGTGCAGGTGGCGGCGTTAAAACAACACCCAGTATCGATGAGAAAAATGCATTATCACCAACAGGTGCAACAAAAGGTTCGGTAATAAAAACGGGAATCGATGTGTCTTGTAACGTACTTGAACTAATCAGTACGCCTGTGTTGCCAATACTGAGCGGCTGCACTTCCACTGCCACGCTCGCCGTTGTACTCCCAACCGGGATCGTAATCGATGCTGGACTAACAGTTGCTACACTTGTATTGGGAATAGAAAAGTTAATAACGTGTTCAACAATATCTGCCGATGACAAACGAATATCCAATACATTACTACCACTATTAACGCTTGCAGCAAGTGGTGATGGCGATACAAATAAAACAGGAAGGCGCGGCTCTATCGTAATCGAGGCTGTTACTTCACCGAGTGGTGTACTAAATGTTAATTGATGAGTGCCAAGCGTCGTCGCGTTCGTTGCCACCAAATTAAAATCAACCGTTGTACTGGTCGATGTGACATTTTGTATCAAGATATTACTACTATCAGGAACAATGGTTGCGCTACGTAAGTCTGTTCCAATCACACTTACTGCAACGGCAGGACCAATGCGAATCGTTGTAGGCGTAATGGATGTTATTTGCGGAGGTTGATTACTAACTTCAGATTCAATGGAAATTAAATTGCCCGCTTCATCATACTGAAAGCCAGTATAATTACGCGACGTAACAGCATTGGCAGTACTGACCACCAACAAAAAGGCTGCTAATAAAATAAAAGAGATGATACTTCTGCTCGAACCGCTCAATATACGTTTCGAGGTAAAACCACCCCACCGACAAAAATCCATTTTCTTCCTTGGTTGTTACACGCACTCTATTTTTGAGTACTTTTATTTTTATTCCGTGCTAGCCAAAACCCTATGGCTAGTTATTCCCCATTAACATCCTCACATAGAATAATCATTCTCGTCAACACACTGCAACCTGCAATTTAAAATTGTAATCAAATCCATTATGCAATATTACAAACCTTATATATGTATATATGTAAGCAAGTGTTATAATGATTCGGTAACAAATTCAAATAATTGCCGCTCTCCTTGTCATGACGACAAGGCCATTTTATGGCACAATCTCGAACCTGAACCGGCCTATGGGCCTTATTAATTAAGAACCGGATATCACCATGCAACTCTCTTCACTCACAGCAGTTTCTCCAATTGATGGCCGTTACGGCAATAAAACCGACATGCTACGCAGTATTTGTAGCGAATATGGCTTAATTCGTCATCGTGTTTTAGTTGAAGTCCGTTGGCTACAGGCACTTGCCGAACATTCGGGTATTAATGAAGTACCTGCTTTAAGTGATGATGCCAACGCCGTGCTTAATGCCATTGTGAGTGATTTCAGTGAAGAAGATGCTCAACGTGTTAAGGATATTGAGCGCACTACCAACCATGATGTGAAAGCCGTTGAGTATTTTCTAAAAGAGAAGATTGCTGACAATGCAGAGCTCCATGCCATTAATGAATTTCTGCATTTTGCTTGCACCTCGGAAGACATCAACAACCTATCACATGCTCTTATGTTAGGTGCGGCACGCAATGATGTGCTACTACCCATGATGGACGATGTTATTAAGGCCATCACTGCACTTGCACATGATAATGCGGCGCAGCCCATGCTCTGTCGTACACATGGCCAACCGGCTTCGCCATCAACATTGGGTAAGGAAATGGCCAATGTGGTTGCACGCCTACATCGACAACGCAATCTACTTGCTGGTGTTGAGTTGCTCGGTAAAGTAAATGGCGCGGTTGGTAACTATAACGCCCATCTTAGTGCTTACCCTGATCTTGATTGGATGACATTTGCCAAGCGATTTGTCGAAGATCTTGGCCTTGATTGGAATCCATACACAACCCAGATTGAACCACACGATTATATCGCCGAGTATTTTGATGCCCTCGCCCGCTTCAACACCATCGTGCTTGATTTTGACCGTGATATTTGGAGCTATATTTCAATTGGTTACTTCAAACAGAAGACCATTGCAGGCGAAGTTGGTTCATCCACCATGCCACATAAGGTGAACCCTATCGATTTTGAGAATTCAGAGGGTAATATTGGCATCGCCAATGCCATTTTGGGGCATTTATCGAGCAAATTACCGGTTTCTCGCTGGCAACGCGATCTCACCGATTCCACGGTATTGCGTAACCTCGGTGTTGGTATTGCGCATACCGTTATTGCCTTACAGTCGACCTTAAAAGGTATTAGTAAACTAGATCCTGCCGCAGAACGCATGAATGCGGATCTAGACGACAACTGGGAAGTGCTTGCAGAGCCTATTCAAACAGTAATGCGTCGCTATGCTATTGAAAAACCATATGAAAAGCTTAAAGAACTAACGCGTGGCAAGCGTATTGATGCTGCCTCGCTAAGTACCTTTATTGACTCATTAGCGATACCCGATGAGGAAAAAGCACGCTTAAAAGCGCTTACACCAGCCACCTATATAGGGAATGCGGTCGAACAGACCGAAAAACTATAATTAGCCAATGGCTCATTTTGTGAACCAGTCGACAGAGTTAAGTAAGGGTATTCGGGATAGTAGTCATCAGGCAGCAGACGATGTGTGACTCCTTCCTACCCCCACTCGTTGCCATCGACTGCACCCACCAACCCGAACTGCACCCCCACCCCAGCAGTTCGGGTTTATTTTGTCTGCTATTCAAAACTAATCAGGTTAGCCCATGCCAATCACGCTGACATTTCCGGATGGCATCACCAATGAAATCTTTTTGCGCGACTACTGGCAAAAAAAGCCGCTTTATATACCCGCTGCACTAAACGGTTTCAACGATCCATTAGAACCGGAAGAACTGGCGGGTCTTGCCTGTGAAGATGAAATAGCTGCACGTATTATCCTCGACAATGGCAACAATGATTGGCAAGTGCGCCACAACCCCTTCAGCGAAAATGACTTTACATCACTACCGGCAACGCACTGGACAGTGCTGGTGCAAGATCTTAATAAACACATCGGGGAATTAGATCGCTTACTTGAAGCCTTTAACTTTTTACCCGCGTGGCGCATTGACGATGTCATGGCCAGTTATGCTGCCCCCCATGGTGGAGTTGGACCGCATACCGATCAATACGATGTGTTTTTACTACAAGGAATGGGGACGCGTCGCTGGCAAATTAGTTCGGGTAAGGTTGATCAAGAACTCGTTAAAGATATTGATCTTCGAATCTTAAAAAACTTTCAACCAGAACAAGAATTTCTATTACAACCGGGTGACATACTTTATTTACCGCCCGGCGAACAGCATTATGGCGTGAGTGATAAACCCTGCATGACCTATTCAATTGGGTTTCGCGCACCGACTCAACTTGAGTTGCTTGGCGACTACATCGATCAATGCACACTACAACAACAGAACGAATCAGAACCACGCTATCGCGATCCGTCACTGTCGATTACTGGCAGCGGTGAGATAACGGATGATGCTATTAAAAACATCACCGCCTTAATTAAAAACATCCCCAGTGATGATGCCAGTATAAAAAAATGGTTTGGGCAATTCATTACCAGTACACACCATAGTCTTGAATGCATTCCTCTAAAACCCGAATACGACTCACAAGAATTTATACAGCGGATTCAACAAGGCGAGATTCTATATCGCAATGCCGCCAGCCGTTTTGCTTATATCGAAAATGACAACGAAACGGATATTTTTATTGATAGCAGCTCGATCCGTTTATCAGGTGTATTAGCAATCACAGCAAAAACCATTTGCGATCACCGCCAATTAACAGCCAACGAATTGTCAACCGCATTAGAAGATATAGAATGCCGCAATCTCTTGGCTGCCTGGCATGAAATCGGCTTAGTTGAATTTGCTGATGATGAATATAATGACGACTAGTTGGCATATCAAAATAGCAAACTGGTCTAAACTCAGTGACAGAAAGGCAATAAAAGCAATACGCGAAACCGTTTTTATTGACGAACAAAACGTGCCCATCGAATTAGAATGGGATGATTTGGATGACGAATGCCTGCATTTACTGGTCACTGATAGACAAACCAATGGTATTGCAACAGCACGAATGCAAGAAAAAAACACAACGGCACATATTGGTCGCATGTCAGTCTTGAAACCCTATCGCCGACAAGGAATAGGTTCGCTGATGTTAGAAAAACTACTGGAACAGGCAAGGCAATCTGGTGTCAAAGAAATTGAACTCAATGCACAAACTGCTGCCATTCATTTCTACCAACGATATGGTTTTGTCAGTATTGGCGAGGAATTTCAAGATGCGGGAATACCGCATTACAAAATGATCTTACATATGAAATAAATGGCAAACAGATGAATAACGACATGACTCAAAATCTACAAAACGCACGCATAGGTGATGATGTTACGTTAAAGCTAACGGATGCCGAACAAAATCAACTTGCCAGTATCACACTCACCCAACAAGCCCATCATTCTTTAGAAATCGTAAGCCGTGATTTTGATCATCGCATTTACGACAATGAAGAATTTACTAATGCCGTTAAAGATCTTGCAACAAGTAGCCCAAAAGCTAAAATCAGAATACTGCTACAAGACAGCGACAAAGCCGTTAAACTCGGCCATCGACTTGTCGAATTGGCGCGCCGATTAACATCCTTTATTGATATTCGCATTCAAAGCAAACGTTACAAAGAATTTAATGAAGCATGGCTCATCGTTGATAACAAAGCGTGGATAAAACGCCCTTTTTCTGACAAATATATGGCCGACATTGATTATTCGGCAGCACGCCAATTACGTGAAATCAGCAAATCATTTGATGCCATGTGGAACGAAGCAAGTCACGACCCCAATCTACGCCGATTAAGTCTTTAACCAATAGCAGGTGACAATAATGCGTAAAATTCTCACACATAAATTTTTTCTCATTGTTTTCCTTTTGCCATTTACATTCAACACGCTATCGGCAGATCGCATTGAGGTTATTCAATTGCATGGCCGCACAGCCAACGAACTCATTCCCATAATTAAACCTGTGATTGGATCAGAGGTTGGATTAAGCGCACAAGGCTATAAACTCATTGTTCGCGGTGAAGAAAAAGATATCGCGCAAGTGCATGAAATACTAAAGCAACTTGATAGCCCACCTAAACAACTCACCATCAGTCTACGACGTGGTGGTGGTACTACCATCAATCGCAGTGAAGCAAGTGCATCTGGCACCATCAGTTCAGGTGATGCGCGGCTATCCGTGAATGGTAGCGGCCCAGCGAAAATCAGGTTGCATGAAACACGCCGTTCTCTGAATGATGATTCTATTCGCCGCATTAACGCCATTGAAGGCCGGCAAGCCTTTATTCAAACGGGTCAACTTGTCCCCGTTGGTGAACGCCATGTTGACCAATTTGGCCGTCAAACAAACTCTGTTCGCTATAAAAATATTAATAGCGGGTTTTATGTTGTCCCCCGCGTCTCGGGTGAGTTTGTCAATCTCGAACTACTTCAAAACAACATGAGCATCGATCGCCATGGCAGGCAAAAATTTAACACACAACGAACTGGCACAAGTCTACGCGGTCGGTTAGGTGAATGGATCAGTATTGGTGGCGTCTCACAACAATCAAGTCAGTCAGGTTCGGGCATACTACATTCGACACGCAGAAACAGTAATACTGACTTAGAGTTATATATTAAGGTTGATGTTGTCGCTAATTAATTGGCTAAGCACTATCGGCTAAGTCAGACTCAATCGTCGCGCGTAATAAAACTAATAATTGATTCGATTCGGCTAAACGAGGGTTAGCCGCGTTGTATTCAGCATGGACTAACGGCTTGAAACTTTGTTCAAGTTTTCTCGCGGCTGTGCCAATTTTCTCAAGTTCAAACGTGGCAGCGGATCCGGCCAAATTATGCACTTTGCGATCAAATTCAACCGCCTGATCAATATCCCACTCAGTGTTTAATTTTTCCTGCAGCAATGTCAGCTCAGCCATTAAATTTGGCAAGCTATTTCGATAGGACTGAAAAATTGCATCAATACGTGATTGTTTATCTGTCGACATAGTTTGGGCTGTATGCGTGATGATATTTATGTATCATAGAGGGTAACATGGTATTCGCTGTTAGCAGTAGTCCTGTGTAAAAACCTTACTAATATCATTAATTTAGCGAACTATCATGTCATTGTCGTTTCTTAATCCTAGTCAGCGTGAGGCTGTTCACTACCGCGAAGGCCCCCTACTTGTCATTGCCGGTGCAGGCAGTGGCAAAACCCGCGTTATCACTACAAAAATAGCCGAACTCATTGGTACACATGGCCTTGATCCGCGCCATATTGCTGCGGTGACCTTCACCAATAAGGCCGCACGTGAAATGCGCACGCGTATTGGTGAAATGCTCGATAAAGACATCAGCAAAGGTATACGTATTAGTACCTTTCATACCCTTGGCCTCAACATCATCCGCGCTGAGCTAGAAACCCTTGGCTACCGTAAGGGCTTTTCCATATACGATGATACCGACAGCATGGCCGTGCTTAATGAACTAGCGCGTGGCGAAACCGATGAACGCCTGCGCTTATTACGAAACCAAATCTCCGCATGGAAATCGGCCTGCACTAGCCACAAACAAGCAATGGCAACGGCTGAAGATCAGCTTGAAGGCCGCATGGCAGAAATATACGAAGCCTACGACCGTCACCTACATGCCTGTAATGCCATCGACTTTGATGATCTATTATTACTCCCTGTACAGCTACTCAAAAAAGATAGCGACGTACGCAATCGTTGGCGTGCCAAAATTCAATATCTGCTTGTCGATGAATACCAAGACACCAACAAAACCCAGTACGAATTGGTTAAATTACTCGTCGGTGATCGAGGCTGTTTAACAGTCGTTGGCGATGATGATCAATCAATTTATGCATGGCGTGGCGCAGAGCCTGAGAACATGAATTTGCTTGCCGAAGATTATAAAAATCTTAAAGTGATCAAGCTCGAACAAAATTACCGATCAATGGGTGGCATTCTCCAAGCCGCGAATAGTTTAATTGCCAATAACCCGCATGTGTTTGAAAAATCACTCTGGAGTGAACTCGGTTTTGGTGAATCATTGCAAGTGATCCGTGCAGCTAACGAAGAACAAGAAGCCGAAAAAGTGGTGACGCGTTTACTACACCATAAGTTTAAACACCGCACCGAACACCGAGATTATGCGATCCTCTATCGCGGCAACCATCAGTCACGTTTATTTGAACGTGCCTTACGAGAATACAACATCCCTTATTATTTAAGTGGCGGCACATCATTTTTTGCCTACACAGAAATCAAAGACATCATGTGTTACCTGCGTGTTATCACCAACCCTGATGATGACAATGCAATGCTGCGGATTATTAATACCCCACGGCGTGAAATCGGCCCCGGCACATTAGAAAAGCTAGTTGCCTTTGCTGCTGATACAAACTCAAGCCTGTTTGCCGCCATGCATGACCCAAGCATTGCCAACGCATTACCCAACCGTGCTGTGAGTCGTATTCAATATTTCTGTGAATGGCTAGATGGCCAAGTGCATTCAGCGGAAAACAATCCGCCAACGCTTGTTGTTAAAAGCTTGGTCAGTGACATTGATTACCCACAATGGTTACTCGACAGTTACCCCGACGAGAAAGTTGCCAAACGTAAAATGGATAATGTCGAT
>Ga0316207_10004392_pt1 | contig 12274 bp, 10 predicted proteins | sample 6weekpyrite_MG_FD_204943 | JGI IMG/M metagenome (GOLD analysis project Ga0316207, IMG submission 204943) | Microbial mat bacterial communities from mineral coupon in-situ incubated in ocean water Damariscotta River, Maine, United States -... | ecosystem: Environmental > Aquatic > Marine >... | reverse complement strand
TTTTTCTACCTTGGTTGTGGGATATCGTTGTTATTTCTGTTTGTGTTTCATACGATAAATTAACGCACTCTTCCGTACAACACGCATTACTTTCGCTTTTAGTCGTTCACAGTTTTTTCAACGTGCTGTTTTTTTATCTTATATTCCACAGTAAAAAGCGTTCAAAGTCGTCCGGTTTTTGAGATGGATTATTCCAAAAAAATGGGAAAAATTCCTACAGAAAGGGTCGTAGCACGTTCTGTGGCGTTGTTATCAATAGCGTGATGGCCGCTTTCGATATCTCTCATAAGTTTGTTCCACTGGCTAGGGCGATAATGGTCAGTTTTGCCAATTTCGGTGTTCGGTAGGGGGTGATATATCGGCTTATTCGGTCATTTTTTCATGCGGTCGAGCAACTGTCTGCTGAATTCTTGTGGAATGTGATTAGGCAATAAAATCAAACATATAGTCGTTTAATACGGCAGAGTGGAGTAATGCCTGTAGTGCCTCAATCCACGTCTCGGGAAAAAACTATCGAGAGAATCAGAATTTAGCCTTGTTAATAAAGATATACGACGTATACTAATAGTCGTCGTATACTATTGTGAGGGTTTATGGATTCTTCATCTAGAAAGGCAGAAGTAGGTCGTCGCGATCGCAAAAAGCTTGTGCAGCGCCGAAATATCATCCACGAAACCATGAAGGCGTTTAAGCAATACGGTTTTCATCAGATTACCATGGAGCAAATTGCTGAACTAAGTGATATCTCAAAAGCCACGCTTTATAAGTATTTTCCTGTCAAAGAGGCCATTATTGCAGCTTATTGGCAGGAAGAAATGGAGAATACGTCAGACGAATTCGAATCACTTATGACGAATAATGAAGACACTAAATCTCGACTAGTTGCATTGCTACATTTTTTCATGACTCGCATTATGGAGAGTCGTGAGCTTTATGAAATTTACATCAAATATCGCACTCAAAATCTTTACGATGAAAACAAAAACGAGTCCCTTCGTAGTGGGGCTGAAGCTTATGTGACTCGAATCATTCAGGAAGGTCAAAAAAATCTTGAGATTAAGGATGATGTTCCTACACAAATACTGGTCAGTAACTTTGAGATGATTTCAGTAATGCAGGCGATGATATGGCTACGACAACCGGAAAGTTTTTCGCTGGAGCTTACATCAACTTTGCTGGTTGATCTTTTCTTAAATGGGGCAGCGAACCATGAAAAGTAGTAACGTTTTTATGGAAGAATTAGATTCAGGGGCGATGTTAATTGATTGGCAAGCTGCATTTGAGGCGGGAAGTCATATTGTGGGTGGAAAGGCATGGAACTTGAGTCGATTGCATCGATACGGGTTTAATGTGCCTAGAGGTGGTGTGTTACCAATATCGATGTATTCGCAATTTATAATCGATAATGAAGTTGGTCAATTGATTTCACTAGCACGGAAAAAGATATCACTGGAAAATATAAATACAGAAGAGTCGGAAAAAATATTATCTGGTGTACGAGAAAAAATCCTACAGGGAAAGTTCAGTGACGATCAGATAGATAATATTCATACTGCATTAAAAGAAAAAAAATTAGCTAAAAAAACATTAGCAGTGCGTTCATCGGCCACGTCAGAAGACTCAGAAAAGGCCAGCTTTGCAGGTATGCATGCATCGTTTCTTAATGTTAAAGGTCTAGAGCAAATCATTCACGCTATAAAGCGGTGCTATGCGTCAATTTGGTCAATGCGCGCAATCGCGTATCGTCGAAAAATGATGATAGATGACCATATGGTGATTCCAGCTGTGATAATTATGGAGTTCATTAATGCAGATACCTCGGGAGTCGCATTTAGTTGTGACCCGGTTTCAGGTAGAGAAGATGTTTATTTGATAAACGCTAATCACGGTTTGGGAGAATCGGTTGTGAATGGTTGTGTTGAACCCGATACCTACCATATTAATCGACATTCATTTGAAACGGAACAAAAGCAGTGTGGAAAAAAGCAAGTTCTCGTTACTGCTAATGAAGATAGAGGAATCGTGGAGCAAGACAATGCATTAAGAAAACAATGGGTACTGAATGACAGGCATCAAAGGAAAACTGCATTGATGATTAGTCGGGTATTCTCAGCACTTGGTGCTTCGGAGGCCCATCAAGATATTGAGTGGCTACTTAAAGACGATACGTTATATGTGGTGCAGGCAAGACCCGTCACAACGCTTCCTCGATATACATCTGAGATTTTAAGCGACCAGCCAGATATTTGGTCCAACTCCAACTTTCGTGACGCATTACCTATGGTTGTGCCCGTTGCGCAGCGAGATGGGAATGTTCATTTAGTTAACCGAACCATTCTTGCCAGTTTCGAAGATTTTGGACTGAAAAGATTAGATGGTTTGTCGATTGCGAAGCTCTATAAAGGTCGCTTGTATTTTAATACCGGATTATATCAGCGATTAATCTATCATTCTGTTGGTATGTTACCCGATGATTTTAATCTTTTTTCTGGCGGGCACCAACCGAATATCGAAGTGCCTACAAATTCTCCGTTTAGTGGCCTGGAAGGACTTAGGCGAATAGGTCGAATTATACGTTATTCGGTTAAGATGAGCCGACAGTTGAAAAAGCCCGAAGCAGTATATGCCCCTGTTAACCATTTTGTTGCGCAATATGCCAACACAAAAGTAAGCGATTTAACTGATGATGAATTTCATAAGTTATTTATAAAAACGGAAGATTGTCTTTCCCGATTTATGGATAAATATATGTTGTTATGTTCTGGTGTTGGTCCTTATGGAATGGCGATAAAAAGCATAAAAAAATATTTTGGTGAAGAATCATCGGGAATTATTAGCGCTTTGGCAACCGGTCAGGGAGATTTGCCAAGTGCGGATCAAGTGTATGAATTGCTTGAGCTGGCCGAAATGGCGAGGGAAGATAAATTAGTGTGGAATTATTTTAATGCCAATGATTTTAACAACCAAAACTGGCGATCACTTCCCGAGGCTAGTCCATTTAAGGTGGCCTTTGCTCAATATTTGGAGAAGCATGGTTTTCGAGGTGTCTACGAGGCGGACGTATCGGAGCCTCGATGGAATGAGGATCCTAGTTACTTACTAAATAATATTGCCAATATAATTTCGTCTGCCAGCGTCGATGAGCATAAGAAAAAGCAACAAGATCTCCATGCCTCAGCATTGGAAAAGCTAAAAACCAACGTTGGTTTTTTTCGTCGCCAGTGGGTTTTAAAGCTCGTAAAGGATGCCGTAAAGGGTGGCAATATACGTGAAGAAGCAAAAGCGTATTCCGTTAAGTTGTTTGGGCTTATTCGACTAAATTACTTGGAAGCTGGGCATCGATTTCATAAAAGAAATTTATTAGAAGATGTCAATGATATTTTTTATTGTTCTCGAGCTGATGTGTTATCTCTTATGGAAAGTGAGTGGGATGGACAAGGTTTGCAGAATCTGGTTGATGACCGAAAGCAAGAGGCTAAAACGTTAAGAGCAAATAAAACGCCTGATGTACTGATTGATGATGTACCAATTTTTCGAAAAGCCAGCTCTACAGAAGGACGGGGGACGTTTAAAGGAATTGGTGTGTCCGCGGGGTATACGGAAGCAATCGCACGATGTGTTCATAATCCCCGCGAAGGCTTAAGTCTTTGTCAAGGTGAGATCATGGTTGCGCCTTCAACAGATCCATCATGGACGCCGTTATTTTTGACGGTTGGAGGTATAGTTTTAGAAACCGGTGGTTATACTTCTCATGGGTCAATAGTGGCTAGAGAATATGGAATTCCGGCGGTAGTCAATGTGCCTGGAGCCTTAGATGTATTGAGTGGTGATCAGCGGGTGAGGGTTAATGGAAATAATGGCAGCGTACAAATAATATAATATTGAAATGGAGTATAGAGATCGTTATATAATAGTTTTAGTCCGTTCGTTCCATATCATCATTGTCACTTTCGTGTCGTTTTATTTGCTTTTTCTTTTCATCATTAATTTGTTTTCTTTTTTTTTCTGCTGCTGCGGGTGCTGATACGGCAGGGGGAGCAGCATCCAGTGAGGTTGCTTCAGGATGGATTGAGCCTGTTTCTGTAGTATTATTCGTCGCACAGGCATTGAGAAACAGGATAAGTGCAATTAATAGTATTACTAATTTAATATTTTTTATTTTTGTTGTCATTTCATCGATCTCAATTAAATTTTAAATATCTTTATGACTGAATTTGTTTTAGGTACTCGCGGGTAAGTGCGTGATCCATTGCCCATGCAAAGTCCTGTCCCTCTGCTATTGGCAGATATCCTAATGGTTTATAGGTCAGATCAGCAAAATATTTACTTGCTTTAGTCAGTTTTGTAAAGAAAAATCTGCAATTTTCACTGTCTCGCAAAAGTGAACTAAATCGAAGCCCATTTCTGGCAATGACCCAATGAAAAGGTTCCAAGGATAACATTGCTTTACTGTGCTCGATAAAATTGGATTGCTTTAAGTAAGTCAATATATCTGTGTCTTCGTTCCTTTTAATTTGTGGAACGGCATTTAAAAAACAGGCCAAAGCATTTTGTCGGAGCTTAAAGATAACCCTCTCTTCGATTTTAAGATCCTGATGATTGTCGTTATAGGTTTCTAATTCGAGGATAGCATCTTCATACAAGCTCGCTGCTGTATTTCTACTGCTAGTAAGTGCTTGTTGTTTACCGTTGTCGCGAAAATACGCTATCCGATCAAAAGCGATGTTTGCGGTTAACCACAACCAACGGCATCTGCGAAGGTGATCTTCTTCGGCTTCTCTTTCTGCTTGGGAGTGGGCAAAAACTTCCAAAGAGTGGATATCTTCGTCTTGGTTTTTATGATTTTGGCAGTCATGTAAGTTGTTATAGAGGCGCATAATGCCGTTAATATCGTCAGGAAAAGGGTCGGGGAAATATTTCTGATGAAGTTGGTTAATTATATTGATGACATGCTGTCTTCCTTTGTGGTGCGGGTGTCGATAATGGTTGTACAACGTCTTTTCGTCGAGTCCAGGCGCATAAATCAAAGACACTTCATTAAAGAGGTGCTCCCATGTCCAGCCGGGTTGTGATTTTAATCGGTGAATTTGGTTGAATGAGCTTGGCAAATTGGCAGCTATCACATATTCATTGTAAATGGAAGACCATTATATAAGTCAAAAAGGCTAATTACTACCGGTAATAGTTCGGTAATCTCCTAGTACACATTTTAATACCTAAGAGGATTACCCCAATGAAAACCAATTTGTTGATATTAATAGCGATTGTGGGTCTGGGTGGATGCGCATCCAACCAGTCAAACCAATATGAATTAAAGACTGTTGCTGCCTATGAGCGTGCCGAAGCTGACCGGAAAAAATTGGTCACGCCGTCGGTGCAGTCGCCTCCCAGATATGTTCAACAGTCGGAACTGAAGATAAAAGCAAAGGCATTGTTGCATCAGAATATCCAAGACGAAAGCCAAGAAACCTATGTTGAAATCAAGGGAAACGGAATTAAAAATGTCGCCATGGAGCCCGTTAGTACGTTTAGTATTGATGTTGATACAGCTGCGTATGCCAACGCTCGTCGATTTATTGTTGATGGTAGATTACCGCCAAAGAACTCAGTGAGAGTGGAAGAATTTATCAATTATTTTTCCTATCAATACGAAAACCCCAAAGATTTTAATAGTCCTTTTGCCATGCATACCGAAGTAGGGCCTAGCCCATGGAGCAAAGATAGGTATTTACTCCATGTTGGAATTAAAGGGATAGACATCGAGCCAGAGGATAGAAAATCAAAAAACTTGGTTTTTTTGTTGGATGTTTCTGGTTCGATGCATGCGAGAAATAAACTTGGACTAGTGAAGAAATCATTGTCGCTTCTCACTAAGCAACTAACGGAAAGCGATACAGTGGCCATAGTCGTATACGCCGGGTCAAGTGGACTAGTGCTTCCTCCTACCCCTGCAAGTAAACGCGCGGTAATTATGAACGCCTTGGATCAACTTCAGGCAGGTGGCTCGACAAATGGCGGTGCAGGAATTCAGCTCGCGTATAAAACGGCACAAGAGGCGTTTATTGAAAATGGGGTTAACCGAGTGATTTTAGCCACCGATGGTGACTTTAACGTGGGAGTTGTTGGGGTGGAGAACTTAGTAAATATGATTTCAAAGAAAAAGAAAAATGGCATAGGATTAACCGTTCTTGGTTTTGGTATGGGTAACTACAACGATCATTTGATGGAGATGATTTCCAACAAAGGCGATGGGAATGCAGCTTATATTGATACGTTAAAAGAAGCACAAAAGGTTTTGGTTAACGATTTAGAAGCGAATATGGTTACGATAGCAAAAGATACCAAAATACAAATTGAGTTCAATCCAGCAATTGTGAGCGAGTATCGATTGGTTGGCTATGAGAACCGGCACTTAAACCGAGAGGATTTTAATAATGATAAAATCGATGCAGGGGAAGTTGGTGCAGGGCATTCTGTTACCGCAATCTATGAAATTGCATTGGTTGGGTCTGAGAACCTGGCTTTTTCACCCTTGCGATATGATAAAAATGACTTCCTTGAAAAGCAGGGTACGGGCTCAATGAATGAGTTGGCGTATTTAAAGATCCGATACAAACGTCCCAATGAATCAAATAGCAATTTATTAACGCATATTATTGATAGAAGTATGATAAAAAATAACCTGGAAAATACTTCAGAGAGTTTTCAATTCTCCGCTGCCGTCTCAGCTTTTGCTCAGAAACTGCGTGGCGGAACGCATCTTAACGATTACGAGTACAAATCCATTATGAAATTGGCAAGGCAGAGCAGAGGCTCAGATGGGCATGGCTATCGAAGTGAGTTTTTACAATTGGTAGAACTTGCAAGTTCATTGTAAACTTTATGAGAAGCTCGTCATGTTTTGGCGAGCTTTCCGTTTTTGTGTTAGTTTCTCCTCTCTCAATGTTAAAAAATATGTGAGTTAGCGTGTTATATTTTTCTTACGGTTCTAATATGTCTTTTCGACGACTTTCGCAAAGAATTACATCTGCTCGTTTTGTAGATACCGCATCACTAACGAAACATCAGCTTAAATTTCACAAAGCGGGAAGTGACTCTTCAGCAAAATGTGACGCTCATTTCACTGATGATGAAATGCATATTGTTCATGGCGTCGTTTTTGATATTTCAAAATCAGACAAAATTATTCTTGATCGATATGAGGGTTTAGGTGCGGGTTATGATGAAAAGATGGTGATCGTTAATTTGTCATCAGATAATTTGATAGAGGTCTCTACTTATTACGCAACAAACATTGATTTGATGTTAAAGCCGTTTCATTGGTACAAAGAACATGTTTTAGTTGGTGCGCGGGAGAATGATTTTCCAAATGACTATATTTCAAAAATAGCAATGACAGAGTCAATTGAAGATCATGACCAAGCGAGACATGATGCGGAGCTTGAGATATATTTCTCGGGTTGTAATAAATGAATCAAATATTTTTCATTTGGCGTATTAAAAGTTGAAAATTAGAACTGAATCGTCAATCCCGCATAGGGACCAGTCAAATTTTCGTTTGGACTCTGCAGCGATCGAAAACCGAGAAGCAGTCCTACCTTTTTATATCGAAAGTTGCCGTAAGCATTTAGATCAAGTAATTCGGTGCCGTTAAAATCAATAACAGAAGGTGATAAAACTAATTCGATATTTTTTGTTGGGTGGATATGGACTGGGAAGTTGATCGATAAACCGTTAGTTGAACTATTGCCTGAAAGATTATTGAGTCCTATGCCTGCGCCAAGTTCAAGTTCCGGTGCCAGCGCGAATCGATAACCAAGTGTAAAATTGCTTAAAAATAATTCATCATTTGGATCATTTTCGGTGTATTTTGTTAGATTGAAAGCGTAATCTATATTTCCCCCATTGTTCCCGCTTAATCTGTATAAAATTGCGGTAATGTCTTTACCTAATTCCTGATTTGCGAATCCAAATTGAATTCTGTTTTTATTTTTTTGACGGACAGGGATGGAATAATCGAACTTTGGTGTTTCATTGGTTTCAAAATGATCCATGTCAGGAGTATCTGCTTGGGTTAGTTTCTTGTCATTCGTGCCATTGATGAGACTTTGTTGAGATTGGTCGGCGTGACTCATCGTCTTCTGGTTCGGCGCTACCTGTGCGGGTAGTTTGTTATCCAAGGGAGTTTCTACTGTCGCCACTTGGGTGCTATTTGTTTTTGGTGTTATATCTCGCTTGGTCGTACTGGTATCTTCGTTTAAGTGCAGCGCCTCTATTGGATCGGAAAATTCCGTGACATCGTCAAATTCGGGAGTGGATGGAGTCCTTCTACGAGTACGATAAGATTGCATTCGAGAATTACTATTTGAATAGTCAGCGCTAGAAGATTTAGCACTGTTGCTAACACCATTGACGAGTGCTTTGAATAGTAATTCAAATATGCCACCAATAATGCATTCCGCGAGCCCACCACAACTGTCATCGCGGTTACGCTTAGAAGTGCTTGTATTGGAATTGGATCGTGGAGTGGAGTAAGTGCCAGACTGTTTTTTACTATTTGTTGATGATCTTTCTTCTTTGCGATCTTTTGTAGCATCTGCTTCAAAATCATCAAGTACACCGGCAGAAACCGTGAAATTAGAAATGACGATAAAAAATCCGAATAAAATAACAGGCGTTAAATTAAACGCTTTATTCATAGCATCCCTCAACCGTTCGTGTTGTTATTATTTTTTAGTTAGTCAGCCGATGGTGGGAAATGTTCAATCACAATTAAGTTAGTTTGCAAAATCGAAAGAAAAAGTCTAAGAAGTGACCGGAATAAATAACGAGGCAAAAAAAAGGCCGCACATAATGCGGCCCTTTTAGACAATAAGACGTTTGATTATTCTTTAATAAGTACAAAGTCATTTTGTTGCAAGTTAGCGATTCGACCAATTGCACCTTGGTTTACGTGGATCATGCCGTTTGCACTTTTGTATAGGTCATTGTTGTTCAAACCTTTGCCATGCATGGAAACACCACAAACTTCCAAGTTAATGTTGATACCAGCGTTTTTTAGTTTGAAAATTTCTTCGATGAAATATTTAGTTGTGTTGCTTACGGTTGCATCCATCGCTAGGTTCAAAGCGGAACCGTGCATAACGCCATAAATTTCGATGTCTTTTTCTTTTGTTAGGCCACGGTTAACACGTGCTTCAAGTGCTTTACCCATCATGTACATATGACGTAAGCCAGTGTGACGACCTTTTCCATCCAACGCATCAGAATTCATATCAAATACCACTTCGGCTTCTTCTAAAGCCACTGGAGCGTCTACACAAACGTCAACATTTGGTTTACCGTTGATGATTGAGCTAACTAAAGGGAGGTTTTGACATGTTGTAATGTAGCCCATGTCTTTATCATCATCAGCGAGTACACTATTTGAAACTAAAATAGCGCCTGTTAAAGCGATTGTTTGAAATATGTTGCGAGTGTTGCTTGATTTGAATTCCATTGTTTACTCCAAAATAGAAAAGGTATGTATTGGTAAGTTCTGCTGCTGCATAATGCTAGAGAGATCAAGCTGCAGAGAAGGCGCGAATCTTATAGGGCTATTATTAAAACCTCATTAAATTAATATATATCAGGTAGTTAAGTGTAGTTTTACATTGTAAAGTGTCTAAGAATTCAGCCGTGAGTAAAGTCTGAAATCGCCAACCGCTTTACTCATGCGCATATTTTTAATACTAGCGTGGTGATGAGCTGGATTACTTTACAGTGACTGTTGATGAAGCAGTATTAAATATGGAGGTAGGCTTAGGTGTTTATATGATGGGCTTGAATGGAAGAAAACGCTTTCTCACTTCTGGCACTATTTATTGGCAGCGCCAGAAGTAGAATAGTTGATTCATTTTGATTTAAAATCAATTTCTCGATGTTTACCGTCACAAAAAGGTTTTATTTCACTGGCGCCGCACCGACATATAGCGCCTTTTTCTCGGCAGTATTGGACTTGGCCGCTTCGAGATTTAAACACCAGTTTACCCGAGAAGGCAATTGGGCCGTTTTCAATCGGCGTTAGTTTAACGGGCCCAGATGTTTCACAAACCTCAACTTCGTCGACTTCAGCAGTAGCAGCTCCTTTAAATTTAATTTTAAAGTGAGCGCCATCACAAAAAGGTTTGTTCTTGCTTGCGCCGCATCGACACAGTGTGACGCGTGTTAACTCGCCTTCATCTTTTAATGTAAAGTTCCCGCGTAAATAAAGTGGACTTCGAGGGGAGAACGACGCTTCGTTTGTATCTGGTACTGTTTCTGCGGGAATCTGGTTGTTAGTGCTGCGGTAAGTTAATGCGCTTCCTGGACACATCTCAACAACGCGAATTATTTCTTCCACTTTTGCATTATCGACTCTAATGGGGGGATCGATATCACCATCAAATACATCCGGTAGTTCTTTAAAACAGTGCGTAGCGTGGCAACATTTCCGCTCATCAAATGTAACCTCGATCATTTCGTTTTTAAACGTATGGTGCTTCAATTTTGCTTACCTTTGTAATGGCTGAGTATTTTTACTTTAACATGAACGATAAAATAATTGAATGCCAACGACACTTTCTGTCAGTGCACCACCATCCGGTAATGATACGAACTTCCTCGAATAGATTATTGGGTCATCATCACGACTATTGCTACCATCTAAAATAATTTCGGCATTGGCTTTTGTTGTTCTATCCAAACCAGCGGAAGCGTTTGGAGGGTTGTTGGTATTAGGAGGTGCATCATCTTCTTTGCTAGTGTACGAAGCGAGAGAAAACGGATAGAAGAAATAGATTAGTAATCCGGGTGGATAGTGTTTTTATGAAATAGTGTTTTCATGAAGTCCTACATGACTCCTATTAATTATATTTAGTCATCGTCAAGTTTAGCATGTAAACTATTTTATTCTGTCAGTTATAGTGTATTTTTTACCAATTATGAAAGGTTTTTCCTGATAACATTGTCGCTTCAAACGACTAGTGCTTTTGTCTTAGAATAGGAAGGTTAATCATAATACTGTAAACTCGCTATGAATTAGCCTGCCTTTTCTCGTTATGAATCTCAAGAGTACATGTTATTCGGAAGCTTGTTGTCCAGTGAGCTAAATTATAAAAAGAAATATTAATTAATCATGAATAAAATTCTTCATATTACAAACGGTGATTGTGCGGTCAAAATTTTACACGAAGCCAAAATTGATGGGGATATTCTCCCGTGGCGAGATATATTACATGAAGGGCCTGTACCAAGGACAACATCGTTACACGAGTTGTCAGTTATACGTGCAAATTATATCGCTGAGAGAAATTGGGGTGAATTAGAGCAAATTAAAAGTGATTTTAAGGTGAGAGATAACACGTTGGAAGTAAGTGAAAACTATTCCAAAATTGTATTGTGGTTTGAGCATGATCTCTATGATCAGCTGCAGTTGCTACAACTGTTGGATTGGTTTAAAAGTAATAACAACATCTTAAACAAAGTTGACCTGTCTCTTATTTGCACGGACAACTATTTGGGAATGGCCGACATAGCTAAAATTCATCAGCTTAAAACACAGGAAGAGTCGGTTTCTTCCTATCAGATTGAATTGGCGGCGATGGCGTGGAACGCATTCACATCCGATTCTCCCATTGAGCTGCAAAAAATGTTACGACAAGATTTAAAAGCATTGCCATTCTTACGTGCTTCCATTTGTCGCTTGCTTGAAGAATTTCCTGCGCTCTCAAACGGTTTGTCTCGAACAGCGAATAAAGCGTTAGCGATTATTTCCGATGGTGAACAGCGACCGGGAAGAATTTTCGGATGTTATCAAAAAACTGAAGAAAGCCGGTTTATGGGGGATTCCAGTTTTTGGGGAATACTACAACAGCTACTTGACGCGAGCCCTCCCTTGCTGGCACTACCCGTGGGACAGAAATTAACATTACTGACCAGTCCGGATCAAGCCTTAAGAATTACTCACACCGGACTTTCTGTTCTTCGCGGGGAAAAAAACTGGCTCAACTTTCACAAGCTCGATCAATGGATTGGCGGAACCCATTTGACGCCAGACAATCTTTGGTGTTGGGATGAAAAAAATAACGAGATTGTGAAGATTGATTAGCTGTCACTAAGAATCTGAACTTACAGTTTTATTATTATTTTTAATAAGTCTTAAGATTTGACGGTGAGTAAAAATGGAATCGCAAAAGGCCTCAGATTAACGATAAATAATTGCGAAGCTAAACTTGATTTTGATATTTATTCTGAT
>Ga0316207_10004391_pt1 | contig 12279 bp, 9 predicted proteins | sample 6weekpyrite_MG_FD_204943 | JGI IMG/M metagenome (GOLD analysis project Ga0316207, IMG submission 204943) | Microbial mat bacterial communities from mineral coupon in-situ incubated in ocean water Damariscotta River, Maine, United States -... | ecosystem: Environmental > Aquatic > Marine >... | reverse complement strand
TGTCGAGCCCGTGAGGGGTGAGCAATTTGCGCAAGCGCAGAATATGCACATCAACCGTACGTTCTTCAACATAGACATTACGCCCCCAAACACGATCAAGCAATTGCTCACGAGTATAGACACGATTAGGTTTTTTCAAAAAGAACTCCAGCAAACGATACTCTGTAGGGCCGATATTAACGCACTGCTCATTAATAGTCAGCATATGTTGACTGGTATCGAGGCAAAGACTGCCAGCTTCAAGTTTGCCATCATCAGTGACCTGTGAGCGGCGTAATAAGGCTTTAATACGTGCCAGTAATTCTTTTGGTGAAAACGGTTTAGTCATAAAGTCATCGACGCCGTAATCAAAACCTTTTAGCTTGTCCTGCTCTTCACCGCGCGCAGTCAGCATAATAACCGGCGAACTGACCGTCAGCTCGTCGCTGCGTATACGGCGTAAAAATTCGATACCCGAAATGCCCGGTAACATCCAGTCAACCAGTAATAAATCAGGGATTTTGCCCTGCAATACCCGTAGAGCATCCTCTGCGGTCTCTGCCTCGATTACATCATAATCAGCTCGTTCCAGTGAAAAACGTAGCATTTCACGGATTTCTGCCTCATCTTCTACAATCAAAATCGTATTTTTACTCATAACAGCTTCCAGTCATTCACGATAATGACGAGTATTAAACCTCTTTAATATTACGATTATATGACAATGTTACAAAATTCGGGTTTTTAGTAACCAGGCTGGCTGATTCGGCTGATTTTTGAATTCATCAGCCACCCAATGATCAGCCACTGCAATCAATTTGTCATCTAAATATAATAATGGCAAGCATGAACGTTCCCAGGGAGGAATGGCCGCTTCCTGCATCAGCTTTTTTAAATCCATGGTATGCGCGCGACCTGCTGGCTTTATTTTCTCACCACCACGGCGAAAACTAATCGATAACGGCTGGCTGAAAATATTAGCCGATAAACCCGATGCAGCCGGTTCGAAAAACACGGCTTTATTAAGACTCTCAACAGCAAGGCTTTGCTCCGGATCTAGCTGGAACACCTCGCCTGGATCAAAGTCCACTATTGATTTAATCGCATAGATTTTACCTTTAAATCGCCTGATTTCAGTCTGCTGCCAGCTCACCAGCGGGGTTTTATCCGCCGCTGCAGTGACAACCGTACCGAGGATTTCATCCATGCGTTTTGCGGTCGGGATATCAAGACCAAGCTGTTGCAACCAGTAGCGCACTAGGTTTCTTTGCCGCTCAAGGGGTAATTGCATCAAAGCTTCAATAGTTAAGGTATTGCCTTGCATAACATCCTGGGCATCGATGGTAGCAAGATCATTCATGACTAAAGCTGCTTCGGCCTGCAAACGACTGACATTGGCCAGTGTTGAATGAATAGATGGCCAACGCTGCTCCAGCAGCGGAAAAATGGTGTTACGCAAAAAATTGCGATCAAATCGTAAATCCTGATTTGACGGGTCGTCTATCCAGTTGAGCTGGTGCAACTCGGCGTAAGCCTCAAGCTCAGCCTGCGAGCTATTGAGTAATGGCCTGATATGCCAGCCGCTGGCAAAGACTTTGCAGACAGGCATCGCCGACAATCCAGCCGGACCGGCAGTACGCAGCATTTGTAAAACCAGGGTTTCAGATTGATCATTCTGGTGTTGTGCGGTGAGTAAAATATCGCCCTGTTGCATCTCCACGGCCAGCGCCTGGTAGCGAGCACCTCTCGCCGATGCCTCAGGACTTTCACCTCTAGCGGCTCGGGCATCGACCTGAATGGATTTAAATGGAACCGTCAGCTGTCGGCATTTTTCAGCGCAATGTTCTGCCCAGCTGGCCGAGTCTGCCTGTAAGCCATGGTCGATATACACAGCCATGCAATTGAACCGGCAGCTGGCCATCAAGTGCAATAACACATGCGAATCCAGCCCGCCGCTATAGGCGATAATAAATCGAAGTGATTGATTTTCAGCATCAGAAAATGAAACCGGGCTAGTCAATTGCTCAACTAACCCGGTTAAATGCTGTTTAAAGCTACCTGCATCAAGTGTCATCTTGATCGCCAGTCAATGCTAACTCGTGGTTGTTTCAAACACACCAAAGTTCATTAAACGTTGGTAACGATGCTCGAGCAGTTTATCCAGCCCCATTTGATCAAGATTGTTCAAACTATCTACAATCGCCTGCTTAATATTATTCGCAGCCTGATCAACATTACGATAGGCACTGCCTAATGGCTCTTCAATAATATGATCGATCAAGTCCAGCTCTTTTAAACGCTCTGATGTAATACCCAGTGCTTCGGCGGCATCTTTGGCTTTTTCTGCACTCTTCCAGAGGATCGATGCACAACCTTCTGGCGAAATAACAGAGTAGGTGCTGTATTCCAGCATCATCACGTTATCGCCAACACCAATCGCCAGTGCGCCACCGGAACCACCTTCACCAATTACGGTGCAGATAATGGGCGTTTTAAGGTCAGCCATTACAAACAGATTTTTCGCAATCGCTTCCGACTGACCGCGTTCTTCCGCACCAATGCCAGGGTAGGCTCCCGGCGTATCGATGAAGGTAATAACGGGGATCTGAAAACGCTCTGCCATTTGCATTAAGCGCATTGCTTTGCGGTAGCCTTCCGGGCTCGGCATGCCGAAATTACGGCGAATTTTTTCTTTGGTATCACGACCTTTTTGATGACCAATCACCATCACCGGGCGACCTTCTAAACGCGCGACACCACCGACAATGGCTTTATCATCGGCATAGGCACGGTCACCGTGCAGTTCCTGAAAGTCGGTAAAAATACGGTCGATATAATCGATGGTATACGGACGCTGCGGATGACGTGCGAGTCGTGCAACATCCCACGGTTTTAACTTGGAGAAAATGCTCTCAGTTAAACTACGACATTTGTCCTGTAAACGCGCAATTTCATCACCGATATTAACTTCACTGTCGTCGCCAACGAAACGTAATTCTTCAATTTTGGCTTCTAATTCAGCTATGGGTTGTTCGAAATCGAGAAAATTTGGATTCATGCTTTAAATGTCGTTATATGTTCTTAATTGTTGTAAAAATTTTCGGCAATAATACCATGCACACCTCACAGAAGCACAGACTATTTCTGCGCTGGCTGCGACGTATCAATGATTTTGCCCAGCTCCCTGAGTACAGCGGTTGCATAACTACCTTTGGTCAGCTCAAAGCTGACGACAAGACAGTTATCAGACCGGTGCTGCCATTGCATATTGACAGGCAATAAGCGCATCGCTCGACGCTCCTGCTTCATGCCGGCTTTTTCCAGGCTTAGCACAAAGGCAGGATATTGTTCAGCAATCGTCCTTTCTATTTCGACCACCTGCGCCCTCGCCATACTTTCACCACGGCCCCAGAGTGCAGCGGTTAAGTGTAACTGTTTTTCATGCAGTCGATCGATCAACTCATCATTAATCTCTTCTGTAAAACAAGCATGGCTATCAGCCAGCATAAACACATCGCCTGGCTGCGCGTGATTATACTGATCATGCTCGATTCGATGGGAGACTATCTGGTTGAAAATCCACGAGCGCATAGCTGATAAAAAAATACTACGCTTAGGTGGTTTGAGTCGCTGCATTTTATTTTTTTCAATTAACTCGGCGGCACGAAATAAATTATTCATATCGTGACCAAAGCGTTGCTGACCAAAATAATTAGGCACACCATGGTTGGCAATTAATTGCAGCCGTTCATTCCACGCCTCTTCTGTACCGGCACATTGGCGCAAACAGATTGTAAACTGATTTCCCGATAATGTGCCGCGTTTTAGTTTACGCGAATGCCGCTCACTACTTATTATTTCAAATTCGTTGCTATCGATCTGCTGCCATTGTGGATCCTGTTTCCCGGGTAGATGCACACTAAACCATTGCGTTGTAATCGCATTTCTATCTTTAAGCCCGGCAAAACTGACGGCACCAGGTTTAACGCCGGCAAACTGCGCCAGTTGTTTGGCCACGTAATCGGTGTTGGCACCATTTTTTTTAATATGCAGCCAGCAATGCTCACCTGTCCGGTCAGGTACAACAGGCATAATTTCATCAACCTTAAAATCATCGTTACAGGTTTTAAACTTTGCCTTTAGTCCGGATAGCGGATTGAGGTAAGATAATTTTTCAAACTCGTACATCATGTTAAATAACAGCCAGGGAAAACAGGATAGTATCAATGCTGCCAAAACTATTACATGCTTTTTTAATTATTTTTTTCTCACTTTGTATTTCCTGCAGCGAAACATCACCGCGCTTTTCTCCACTAGCATCAGATGCGACGATTATGGCTTTTGGCGATAGCCTGACAGCAGGCAACGGTGCACACAAAGAAAAAAGTTATCCCGCCATGCTGCAACAAATGACCGGCTACAAAGTTATTAATGCAGGCATCTCTGGAGAAGAGAGTGACCGAGGCTTAAAACGATTGCCCGCACTACTAAAAAAGCATCAACCAGCACTGGTGATAATCTGCCACGGTGGTAACGATATCTTACGCAAACGTAATCTTTCCCAGACACAATCCAATATCATTAAAATGATTGAGCTGGCAAAATCACAGCAGGCCAACGTGATGTTGCTTGGTGTCCCAAAACCCTCATTAATATTGTCGGCGCTACCTGTTTACCAGCACATAGCCGATCAAACACGGGTAATTTATGATCCGTCGACCATGGCTTCAGTGCTGGCAAAACGTGAGCTTAAGTCCGACACCTACCACCCTAATGCGGCAGGTTATGCCGTGATTGCAGAGAAAATTTTTCAACAACTGATTGAGTCAGGTTTAATAAAAACAGACAGTTAGACGCTCGTCTTAGAAGAGTACTTAACTGCATTTTTTGACAAACTGGCATTTTTTGACGCGCCGTCATATTATCCATGCATGGCTATGGACAACCTCACCCGCAAAGAACGCGAAATCATGGAACGAGAGTTATTAATTCTCGAGACCGCGCGCACCCTGCTGGCTACCCATGGCTACCAGATGTTCTCGATGGAACGCATCGCCAGTGAAATCGAGTACTCCAAAGGCACCATTTATAACCACTTCAAATCCAAAGAAGATGTGTTATCTACCCTTTGCTGCCACAGCCTGGTGGCATTATCCGATCTGTTTGAACGCGCCCTGCATTACCCCGGTAGTAGCCGAGAAAAAATTTCTGCATTAGTCCTCGCTTACGCATTACATGCTCAAATGCGGCCGATTGATGTGCAAAATATGCAGAGCATTAAAACTCAGATAATGCGCGAAAAGATTTCCATTGATCTGCTTGATCAAATGAATCTTGCCGAACTGAGAGTCATTGAACCGGCGCAGAAAATTGTCATGCTGGCGGTTGCAGATGGTGATCTTGAAATTGACGGCAAAGAAGCCGTCGGTGAAATGATCACCGGTATGTGGGCACTGGGTTATGGCACTTTTTTATTAAACCAGACGCAATTCGACTTTGATGAACTTGGTCTGGTTTTACCCGAAAAACAGTTTCTTAATACCGCGCAAAAACTACTCGATGGATATCAGTGGCAACCGTTAAGCACTACGTTTGATATTGAAAAGTATTATCTTGAAATTGGTAGCAGAGCTTTCCCCGAAGAAATGAGAACCCTCCAACTTTTATAGGTGAACCATGACTAGTCGATTTGCAGAATGGATTGTGCAACGGAAATATCTTGTTTTAATTATCACTGTCATTGCAGTCATGATGTTAGCAAAAGGCGGCGAGAATCTCAGCTTTAGCAATGATTATCGAATTTTCTTTGGTAAAGATAATCCCCAGTTAAAAGCCTTCGAACATTTACAGAACACCTACACAAAAAATGATAACGTGATGTTCGTTATCACGCCAAAATCGGGCGATGTATTCCAGCCAAACGTGCTAAAAGCCATACAGGCAATAACTGAAGAAGCATGGCAAACCCCTTACTCAACCCGAGTCGATTCGATCACCAATTTTCAAAATACAGAATCAGAGGAAGATGACCTTATCGTTGAAGATCTGGTGTTAGAGCTCGACAGTTACAACACAGACGATATTCAGCATCGTAAAAAAGTAGCACTTAACGAACCTCAGCTAAGAAACCGCATTATCTCACCGGATGCAAAACACACCGGCGTCAATGTTGTTGTTCAGTTCCCCGGTAAAGACCTGAATAAAGAGACACCCGAAGTCGTTGCCTTTGCCCGAAACTTAAAAGCCGAAATGCTTAAAAAATATCCTGAGCTGGAAATTCGTCTCATCGGTATGGTGATGATGAATAATGCCTTTGCCGAAGCCAGCCAGACCGATATGCAAACACTGGTGCCTCTGAGCTTTTTAATGATTGCGATCACTATTTTACTGCTGTCTCGTAGTATTACCGCCACCATCATTACCATCTTCGTTATCCTGTTCAGCATTTTGGCGGCGATGGGTACCGCAGGCTGGTTGGGTATTAAACTAACCCCACCGTCAGCATCAGCACCCACCATTATATTAACGCTAGCCGTGGCCGATGCGATCCATGTTATCGTCACGCTGTTTCATGAGATGAACCGCGGTGCTGAAAAAAATAAAGCCTTAATTGAAAGTATGCGCATTAATTTTATGCCGATCTTTTTAACCAGCCTGACCACTGCACTGGGTTTCTTAACCATGAACTTCAGTGACTCTCCACCATTCCATGACCTTGGCAATATTGCCGCCATGGGTGTGGGATTTGCTTTTGTGTTATCAATTACTTTCCTTCCCGCCGCTATCAGTATATTCCCCGTGCATAACAGAAAAGAAATTCGCGGTTCTGCACTGATGGATAATCTGGGGCGTTTTGTGGTCCGAAAACATCGTCCATTGTTCTGGATTAGCAGTGCTGTTGTTATCTTACTGATTTCATTCCTGCCACGTAATGAACTCAACGATGTATTTGTTGAATATTTTGATGAAAGTGTAGAATTTCGAACAGACACCGACTTTGCAGCCGAAAATTTAACCGGCACCTATTTTATTGACTATTCAATTCCCGCCGGCGAATCCAGCAGCATATCGGAACCGACATTCCTAAAACAGGTAAACCTGTTTGTTAACTGGTACAAAACTCAACCCGGTGTATTGCACGTCAACACCATTACAGACACATTCAAACGCCTAAATAAAAACATGCACGGTGACAATCCTGAATATTATCAATTACCAGCAGAACGAGAACTTGCCGCGCAATATTTGTTGTTATATGAAATGTCGTTGCCATATGGTTTAGATTTAAATAATCAAATCAATGTTAAAAAGACAGCTACAAAAATCAGCGTGACCTTCGATAACTTATCGAGCAATGAAATTCTGGCACTGGAGAATAAAGCCAACAACTGGTTAAAACAAAATGCGCCGGCTTTATTGACCGATGGCGCCAGCCCAACCATTATGTTTGCACATATTGGTAAACGTAATATTGATAGCATGCTCACAGGCACCACGGTCGCGCTTGTGTTAATTTCACTCATTTTATTTATTGCGCTTAAATCCGTTAAATACGGCATGATCAGCTTTTTACCGAACTTATTACCCGCCGCTGCCGCGTTTGGTTTGTGGGGCTTACTGGTTGGCGAAGTAGGCCTGAGCCTTTCAGTGGTCACCGCGATGACACTGGGTATCGTTGTCGATGACACTATTCACTTTTTAAGTAAATACCTGAGAGCACGGCGCGAAAAAAACCTTTCTGCCAAAGATGCTGTGGAATACGCTTTCAGTAACGTCGGCGTAGCCCTGTGGGTAACGTCGATAGTACTGGTGGCAGGATTTATGATTTTGTCACTATCCGCCTTCGAATTAAATGCAGGCATGGGACTGATGACCAGCATCGTCATTTCCCTCGCATTAATTATCGACTTTTTATTACTACCACCTGTTCTAATTAAAACAGAGGAAGTTAACGCATGAAAAATATAACATCTCACCTCCTGACAGCACTTGCCATTACTGTTGCGTCACTGACTGTACAGGCTGAAACAGCTGAAGAAAAAGGACTGCGAATTGCCAACGAAATGGATCAGCAGGAAAGTGGCTTTATTGACTCGGTGGCAGAGTTAACCATGGAGCTAAAAAACAAACAGGGAGACACCAGCCTGCGCGAGATACGACTAAAAACGCTGGAAGTAAAGAATGACGGTGACAAAAGTCTATCAATTTTTGACACCCCTAAGGATGTAAAAGGCACAGCTTTTCTAACGTTTTCACACTCAAAGATACCCGATGAACAATGGCTTTACCTGCCCTCTTTAAAACGTGTCAAACGCATTTCCTCACGCAACAAATCCGGCCCATTTATGGGTAGTGAATTTGCGTTTGAAGACATGGCATCACAGGAGGTTGATAAATACACCTATAAATACCTACGTGATGAAACAGTTAATAATACAGACTGTTATGTGATTGAACGATATCCAACCTATAAGAACTCCGGCTACAAACGACTGATCACCTGGATTAATAAAAAAGACTTACGCCCGGAAAAAATAGAATTCTACGACAGGAAAAATTCTAAACTTAAAACCTTAAGCTTTAGCCAGTACAAACTATACCTGGATCGCTACTGGCGTGCCGATACTATGTTTATGGAAAATCATATTACCGGTAAAAGCACCACACTTAGCTGGAAATCATACCGTTTTAAAACCGGCCTAAAATCAAAAGACTTTAGCCGCAACAGTTTAAAACGTGCCCGTTAATGAATCTTTATTTACGTCTATTTTATCTACTGATTAAGAACTGGCGCAAAGCACTGATTTTACCGCTGGAAACTTCAGTGATTCGGATGAAAGTTTTACCGAATGATCTCGATATTAACTTTCATATGAACAATGGTCGTTTCCTGACGATTATGGATCTGGGTCGAATGGACTTACTCAAACGCAGCGGCACGTTAAACATGGCGATTAAAAATAAATGGATGCCGATTGTTGGCACTGCCACAATCGACTTTTTACGGCCTTTAAAACTCTGGCAATCTTATGAGCTGCACACCCGCATTACACACTGGGATGAAAAATGGTTTTATCTAGAACAGGTTTTTTACAGCCGTAGTAAAATAATTGCCAGTGGCAAAATAAAAGGCTTATTAAGAGCTAAAACCGGAAATATCCCTCCACAAGATATTATGCAACAAATCAGTCCTGGCATTACCAGCCCTGATATCAATGAGACCAATAAAAATGAAATCTAAAGCCATGCTGCGAGTTATTTTGTTTTTAGCTGTAGTTTCAACTCAATGCCTCGCCGTTGCAGAAACTGAAATATCTGGTCTGGTTAATATTGACCTGCAAGTTTTCACATCTGAAGCCTTATCACCAGAGCAACATGACAATTATTTGTCTGTGGCTGTCGAACCTGAAATCTATCAAGAATTCGATAATGGCAACACACTACTATTTAAACCGTTTGCACGTACCGATCAGCATGACGACAATAAAACTCATGCCGATATTCGCGAGCTTTACTGGCAATCCGTCACCGATAATTACGAACTACGCATTGGCATTAGTAAAGTATTCTGGGGTTCAACAGAATCACAGCATCTGGTTGACATTATTAACCAGACCGACCTTGTCGAAAGTTTTGACGGCGAAGAGAAATTAGGTCAGCCAATGATTAAACTTAGTTTTGAAAAAGACTGGGGTAACCTTGACCTGTTTGTACTGCCCTATTTCAGAGAACGACTATTTGCTGGCGCAGAAGGACGTCTGCGTCCTGAACTGATTGTTGATGACAGCCTGACGCAGTATGAATCCAGCGATGAAGAAAACAATATTGATATCGCAATTCGCTTTTTTAAAACTATCGAAGACTGGGACATCGGCCTGAGTTATTTTGATGGCACATCACGCGATCCGGACTTAATACCCACACTAAATGCCAGCAGCGAATTAGTATTAGCGCCTTTTTATGCGCAAATTCAACAAATCGGTCTTGATTTAACCGGCACTGTTGAAGACTGGATCTGGAAAGCCGAGATCATTGGCCGGAAATCCGATAACGACACATACACAGCATTAACGGCTGGCTACGAATATACTTTTTATGGTATTAACGAAACCGCTATCGATCTCGGCATCGTTAATGAATACCTGTTTGATGACCGCGGCGACAAGTCTACTACCCCATTCCAGAATGACATCATGCTCGGTCTGCGTTTCGCATTAAATAACGAACAGTCTACCGAAGCTTTAATCGGTTTTATTATTGATGCTGATAACCAGTCTCAACTTTTTACAATCGAAGCCAGCCAGCGCATTGGCGACAATATAAAAATCGAACTCGAAGCCCGTGTATTTACTAACACAGACATCAACGACATTACTTACAGTTATCGAGACGATGATCATATCAAACTGGGAATATCTTACTTTTACTAATCACGTTGTTAAACACTAGCTCTGCACTATTTGCTGAAACAGTGCAATTAGCTAAATCGGATATCGCTTATTTTTCATCTAACAAGTTGCGTACACGTGATAATAAAGTATCTGATGAGTAAGGCTTATGTAATAAATTTTTATGCAGTGCGATATTATCCGTGTTGCTGTGTCGATCATCAGCGAAACCACTAATCATTTGTATCTTTATGTGTGAGTAATTTTGCTGCACCTTTGCAGCAAGCTGATAGCCATCCATATTCGGCATAATTACATCTGAGAGAACCAGGTCAACAGTTTCTGTTTCGAGTAGTAGCAGCGCTTGTTCACCATCATTAGCTGTCAGCACTCGATAACCCTGGGTAGACAATACTTTCTTGGCCAGTTCTCTTAGTGCTGGTTCATCATCAACAACAAGCAATGTTTCACTACCTCGTAAATTTTGTGTCGCGCCAGATTCTGTATCGCTTGTATCTGTCTCTGCGTGGTAACTGCGTGGAAAATAGAGCGCGAAACAACTACCATGCCCTGGCTCTGAGTAGAGCTGGATAGTTCCGCCGCTACGTTCAACAAAACCATATACCTGACTAAGCCCCAGCCCGGACCCCAAATCACCTTTAGTAGTGAAAAAAGGCTCAAAAATTTTCTCTTTGGTTGCTTCATCCATACCACAACCAGTATCGGTAAGCTTTAGTAAAACATACTCTCCGGGTCTCAGGTGTAAAAGCTCAGCCTCTGCAGCATCAAGTCGCTCATTACTGGTATCAACAGTTAACTGACCACCATCGGGCATCGCATGCATCGCATTGATACTAAGATTGATAACAGCATCTTCAAGGTCACCGCCATCCAGCTCGACAGGCCACAAATCTTTCGTTAGATTAAAGTTAAGTTTAATGCGCGCGGTCAGGGTTTTTTCAAGCATATGCTGCTCTTCTTTTAACAGCGCGTTAATATTCAGTAGCTCAGAGTTGGTGGCTTTATTTTGTGAAAAAGCCAGTAATTTTTTAGTCAGGGTAGTACCACGTTCAGCCGCATGAGAAATTTCTTTTACATATTCCTGTAACATCGGTTCGTGAGTCAATTGCATGTTAAGCAACTCTGAATAACCCAGAATAATCCCCAGCAAGTTGTTGTAATCGTGCGAGATGCCACCGGTAAGTTTTCCCAGCGCATCCATTTTCTGGCTTTGACGAAGCTTTGCCTCTTGCTGCTTGCGTTCAGTGATATCAAGCGAGGTACCGACATAACGCTGGGGATCTTTTTCTCCGTCATAAAAAAGCCGCCCTCGCTCGGAAATCCAGCGAACCTGGTTATCTGCCAAAACCACGCGAAACTCGGCTCGATATTCCCGGTTTTCTTCCTGGAAGGGACGACCGAGTTCTTTGACAACATAGTCTCTATCATCCTCATGTACCCTACCTAAAAAATTCTCAGGGATTGGATCAACTGAATACGGCTCATAGCCAAGCAGGCGGTATAACTCCTTCGACCAGTCTGCCCTGCTGGTATTGAGGTTTAAATTCCAGCTGCCAAAATGTGCGACACGCTGGGCTTCGGCCAGCCACGCCTCACTGTTTCGCAAAGCCTCCCCAGCCTCAACACGTTCTGTAACATCTTCGGCTATGCCGGCGACACGAATGATGAGGCCATCATCATTAAATATTGGATATGCCCTGGCTTTGATCCAGCATATGTCTCCATCAGACTTTTGTATTCGATATTCCCTGAAATTAACATAATCACCAATACTCGTTATGTCTTTAGGGATATCATCAATGACTTGTTGTCGATCATCGGGATGAACTGACTCAATCCAAAGTCGTGGATTTTGATATAAGTCTTCCGGGCTTTGTCCCCAGTTTTTTTC
>Ga0316207_10004390_pt1 | contig 12283 bp, 11 predicted proteins | sample 6weekpyrite_MG_FD_204943 | JGI IMG/M metagenome (GOLD analysis project Ga0316207, IMG submission 204943) | Microbial mat bacterial communities from mineral coupon in-situ incubated in ocean water Damariscotta River, Maine, United States -... | ecosystem: Environmental > Aquatic > Marine >... | reverse complement strand
CACATTTGACCCGCCTCATACTCTTTTAATGATGTCGTCGAGGTGTCGATCTCATTACTATAGATCCACAAGTGTCCGTTGCGGATTCTGCGATCTTCGTTTTTCTTTAATTTTAAAACTGGGTATTCGGTGTTGCTCATTGATGTAATTTCCGGTGAATGCTTATACTGTGATCAGGACGCCAAGCGGCGACTTTTGTAATACTGCAGATAATAACAAAGCTTGAAGCCATATAGGCATAAAACCCAGGATAAATATATCCATAACATGGTAAACAGCAACAAACTGAAAGAACCATAGATAGTACTGTAAGCCTGATTGATCACCACGTAATAAACAAAACCATTTTTCGCCAGCTGCCAGAAGCTCGCTACTACGACCGCTGAAAAAAAAGCCGGCACCGTATCAACCCGCGTATTAGGCGAAAGCTTATAAATACTATAGAACAGCAATACCAACAGCACATAGGAGCTCAGAGAATTAAACCAGGTTATCTGCACAAATACCTGCAGATAAACCAGCAGCTGCGATGAAATAAACAATGAAGCCCCAAGTATAAATGGGGCTATCACCATCACCGCAATAAACCCGAGCATCGAATGTGACAACTTACGATTAGGCACTTCAAAAATACGGTTTACAATATCTGAGTAATTGGAAAAGAATAATACCGATGTAAACACTATATATATCAGACCTACCCAGCCCATGTGTGAAGAGTTTTGTAAAAAACTATCAAGATAACCGATTATCTGCTGACTTTGACCCGGCACAACAAAGCCCATCATCACCGCTTTCATTTGCACATAATAATTGGCAAACACCGGCATACGGCTGAATATCGAAAACAGTATCCAGAACATTGGAATAATCGCAAACAATGTATAAAAACTCAGACTTGCAGCGTAATAAGTCAGTTCATCATTTAATGGTCTGATGGTAGTAATAAAATGCGGCAAACGCCGAACATCATTTTGTAATTCCTGCAAAACTGCTGACTTCATGTATGCCTAACCCTGAGGATATTTTTATTATATAGTAGAGCATACCCCCTATCGGTACTATTAGGAAAGCCATGAGCAGCAACCACCTGAGTCAGGAAACCAGCCCGTATCTGTTACAGCACAAAGACAATCCGGTGCAATGGTATCCATGGGGAGAAGATGCTTTAAATAAAGCCCGTAAAGAAAACAAACCTATTTTATTGTCGATTGGTTATTCTGCCTGTCACTGGTGTCATGTAATGACAGATGAGTCTTTCGAAGATAAGGCTACGGCTGATGTCATGAACGAACACTTTATCAATATTAAAGTAGATCGCGAAGAACGCCCGGACCTGGACAAAATCTACCAGACCACTCACTCACTATTAACCCAGCGTTCTGGCGGCTGGCCATTAACCGTGTTTTTAACACCCGATGAGCACATGCCATTTTTTGCCGGCACATACTTTCCCGCCGAACCCCGTCATGGCATGCCAGCCTTTACTGAAATTCTAGAACGGGTTGCTGATGCTTATACAAACAACAAAGAAAGCATTAAACAACAAAATATTGCGATCAGAGATGTATTTGAAAAAATTACAGATCAGGATAATGAACGCAGCGACCAACTTACAGCCATGCCAATTGATGTGGCAAAAAATCAGCTAAAGAAAAGCTTTGATAGCGAACACGGTGGCTTTGGTACCGCCCCAAAATTCCCTCATCCCGGTAATATCGAATTTGCATTTAAACAATGGTTCCATTCACTTGAAAATAAAAATGAAGATTTTGATATCCTGAATACGGCCACTTTCACACTTGAAAAAATGGCAGAGGGCGGTTTTTTTGATCAACTCGGTGGCGGATTTTGTCGCTATTCAGTCGACAATTACTGGCAGATCCCTCATTTTGAAAAAATGCTTTATGATAACGGCCCGTTACTCAGTCTGTACTCTCAAGCCTTTTGCATTGTAGAACTAGCACTTTTTAAAGATACTGCAATCGAGACCGCAAGCTGGGTAATGCGCGAAATGCAATCAGATAAAGGCGGGTATTATTCCAGCCTTGATGCCGACTCGGAAAACACAGAGGGAAAGTTTTACTTGTGGACTCCAGACGAAGTAAAACAACACCTGACTACAAATGAATACACTCTCTTTTCAGAATATAGCGGTTTAAACCTGTCCGCCAACTTTGAGGAGAAATACTGGAACCTATTTAAAGCCGTTAGGCTTGACGATCTCGCCGAAAAATACGATATCGATATCCATGAGCTGAAATCTCAACTCGATTCCATTCGACAGACTTTACTTTCCATTCGCGCACAACGCATACACCCCAGCACTGACGGCAAAATACTGACCTCATGGAATGCCTTAATGATAAAAGGCATGTCGGTTTGCGGCCGGGTTTTTAATCGCAACGACATCACAACATCTGCGCAACACGCACTGGATTTTTTACAGAACACTATCTGGGATGGGAAACAACTATTTGCAACTCACAAAGACGGTATAACACAGCATAATGCTTATCTCGATGATTATGCATTTTTGCTCGATGCTGTTATAGAAATTTTACAATGCCAGTGGAAATCGGACTATCTTAAATTTGCCAATCAGCTGGCAGAAACACTACTAAGTGAATTTGAAGACCGTACACACGGCGGCTTTTACTTTACCAGCCACAACCATGAATCACTAATACTGCGACAAAAAACATTTGCAGATGACGCAATGCCATCAGGCAATGGTATTGCTGCAATAGCGTTATTTAAGCTCGGTTACCTGCTATCAAACACACATTATCTATCGGCAGCTGAAAACATAATCAAAGCCTCTTTCAATAGCATTAAACAATCCCCAATAGCTCATGCAACATTATTGCAAGCACTGGACATACTCCTCAATCATGGTATCACCAGCATCATTATTCGCGGCGAAGAATCACTAGCAAAAGAATGGCAGACCAAACTAAACCAGCAATACAAACCTCATATACAACACTTTTATTTACCCAAGACTGACAAGCTACCACCGGAACTGGCTGGCAAAAAACAACAGGACAAAACCTGCGCCTATATTTGTTACGGCACAACATGCTCCGAGCCTGTTTACACACTTGATGAACTTATTAAAAGCATATAAATAACAATATGAAAATTAATCGCAACCAGATAACAGCTTATAAAACAAAAGACGGTTCTGATATTCGTGAACTATTACACCCCAGCCATACGGCTATCAAAAACCAGAGTCTGGCAGAAGCCGTCATTTCAACGGGACAGATAACAGAAGCCCACTCACACAAGCTGACTGAAGAGATTTATTATATTTTAGAAGGAAAAGGACAGATGTTTCTGGGGAATGATGACTTCTTTGTCGAAACCGGTGATAGCATATTAATAAAACCAGGACAGAAGCATTGCATAAAAAATACCGGTAATAGCGAACTGAGATTATTGTGCTGCTGCTCACCAGCATATAGCCATGAAGACACTTTTTTAGTCTGCCCCATTGACTAGAAAATGCGATTTACTGAATTACTGGCTCTACATACTCTTCTTTAATTGCAATCACTTCATCGAAGCGCTCGATAAAACACTCAACCAAACTTGGATCAAAGTGTTTACCTGACTGTTCTTTAATAAACGCCACTGCATCCTCATTTGACCATGCTTTTTTATAGGGTCGTTCCGAGGTTAAGGCATCAAACACATCCGCCAACGCAGTAATTCGCCCAACCAGCGGAATATCTTCTCCTTTCAGACCATTCGGATAACCCGAGCCATCCCACTTCTCATGATGCGTCAGCGCAATTTCTCTGGCCATACTCATCATAGGCGTATCATCCCCGGACAAAATATCCGCACCGATCTGCGCATGTGTTTTCATTATCTCCCATTCTTCCGGCTCAAACTTACCCGGCTTTAACAGAATATGATCCGGTACACCTATTTTACCAATGTCATGCATAGGGCTCGCATTCAACAACAGATCCTGATCCTCAGCACTCATGCCAATTGCTTTTGCGATGACAACAGAAATATAACTCATACGAATAATATGCAGACCGGTTTCATTATCACGATACTCCGCTGCCCTGCCCAAACGACGCACAACCTGCAGACGACTTTCATGCAGATCCTGATGTGCAACCTGTAATGCCGCTGTCCTTTCTTTTACCACGGCTTCCAGATTCTGATTCTGTTCCCTGAGCATTAAGTGAGCCTGCCGTATTTCCAGCTGATTACGTACACGAGCCAATAATTCATTCACAACAAACGGTTTGGTTATAAAATCTCGTGCACCAATATCGAGCGCTTTTTGACAATACTCCTGAGTCAATTGTGCCGTTATTACAAGAACAGGCGGTAGAAATTCATCACCCAATGCCTTTAATGCTTCTATAACTTCAAATCCATCCATGAATGGCATATTAAGGTCGATCAAAAACAGATCAGCACCATTGTCTTTATAAAATTCAACAATCGTCCGTGGATCATTGATCAGACTTACCTTGTTATAACCACCCATTTCTAACACGCGCTCAATAAGCTTTAGGTTTGCCACCTCATCATCAAGCACCACTATCCGGTAATCATTAATTTCTCTATTAATCTGATCAGTTATATCCACAAATATCCTTTTCAAGCGCTAATGCATTATTTTTTATATAAACACGGCATCATTTAAAACTTTATAGTTTGAATTTCAGATTATTTCAACCTTCCCATCGGCATAAACCAAAGAATTCAGCATGCATCAAATACATATTATTGATGCTTTATCTTTTCCCACATTTCTATTAGTTGTTCTTCGGATAAATCACTCATATCTAATCCAGCCTGATGACATGAGGCCTCAACCCGCCTGAATCTTTTTTCAAATTTATTCACCGATTTACGCATTGCGTTTTCAGCATCCACTTTTAAATGTCGCGACAGATTCACAACTGAAAACAGTAAGTCGCCTATTTCTTCTTCAATATGCTGCCGATCATTATTCTCAGACGCCTGCCTTACTTCTTTTATTTCTTCATCAATCTTATCGTACACGGGACCGACTTCCTTCCAATCGAACCCCACCTTGGACACTTTAGACTGAATTTTTTGTGCACTTTTCAATCCCGGCAAAGCCTTACTTAAACCGTCAACAACACTTCTCTCTTGCTCAGCCTTTTGCTCCCGTTCTTCTTTTTTTGTCTTCTCCCAGGCTCTGGAGAAATCCTCATCAGTTTCATATATCGTATCAGCAAAAACATGCGGATGACGGCGCGTCATCTTTTCTACTATAGCTGAAACAATATCAGAAAAATCAAAGCTACCCTGCTCCTCCGCCAACCTTGCATAAAACACAACCTGAAATAAAAGATCACCCAATTCAAGTTTTAACTCTGCCATGTCTTTATTATCAATCGCCTCGGCCACTTCATAAACTTCTTCAATTGTATACGGGACAATTGAGTCGAAATTTTGCTTCAGATCCCAGGGACAACCTGTCTCCGGCGTCCGAAGTGCTTTCATCAGGTCTATTAATTTTTCTATTTGCATTTTATTTTTCCAAAAAAAAGCGATCCCTTGAGTTCGCTCTTAATACATTCAACTCAAATACACTCTAGAAACTGAGCCGCACACCAAAGTGCGCAGAGTCATCCACTTCGTATTCAGTTTTGTTTTCATCTTCAAACGATACCGTTTTATATCCAATATAAGCTCTGGCACTTGGTGACACTTCCAGCTCCAGTGCAAAACGCGCTTCAGAGAAGTTATTAGTATCACCAAAACTAGTAATCTCTGGCACGGTATACGCTTCAACCAAAATAGCTACCGGCGTTGCTGATGAAAATACATAACGCAATAAACCACCGATACCTAGGCCACCGCCCTGCACATCTGCAGCACCACCTATATCAGCAGCAAAGACCTTAACGCCCACACCAAACTGTAATGCCCGCTTACTGCCCGCTCCATTCCCACTGATTAAAAAGGAGCCTGAAACCATCTTGTCTTTGTTTTCATTAAACAGATAGCTCCATGCCACGTCCGAACCACCATATCCAAAGGTAGAAGACTTATACAAATATGAAACTTCTGCAGTCTCCTGTGCGACACGGAACTCAAACCCTGTAGCATTGGCCTGAGAAACCATTAGCAACATCAGCATCGATATAAAACTTTTAAACATTAAATTCATACTTAACCCCATAATACATATTGTGGCTCATTGATAACGCCAATTCTGGCAGATTATACCTCATAATTCATTGTTAGATACTCTAGCAGTCAAAACTGTGATAGATCACGCAGTTCGTGATAAGCACCACAAATTATATATTTACTGTCTACTCACATCTCTCATTATTAATAATTTTTCCACCTCAACAACAAGTAAAATAAGTTACTATTTATTTGCTTAACATCTGCAAATATTATCCATACAAAAAATCACTACAATTAAATGTGATGTGTCTATTTCTTACTTAAATATTATTTAGAATATAGACACTTAATTTCACAAATTTTGCTACATTTACTCTATTATAAGTAGAACAATCAAACGATTTTACCCATTATGAATTCTATTTTAGTTTTAAACTCAAAAGGCGGTTGCGGCAAAAGCACAATCTCCGTCAATATAGCCAGTTTTTTTGCTTGCTGGGGGGTACAAGTGGCCCTCGCTGACTTTGATAAGCAACATTCGAGTACAGACTGGCTGAGACTAAGACCTAAAGACAAACCAAGTATATTATCAGTTTCGGCCTGGCAGGATGGTTACCATATTCCGGAAGAAGCAGAATACGTTATTATGGATACTCCTGCGGGGATTGATGGTGACAACTTCAATTCTCTAATAAGGTCGGCCAATATTATTCTAATCCCTATTTTGCCTTCACCTCTCGATATCAAAGCTTCGGCAAGACTCATACACGATATTATGCAGCAGTACGACCAACTCCCTCTTAAACCCCGTATTGGTGTAATTGCCAACAGAGTCAGAAGACAGACCAAAATCTACAACAAGCTAAAGCACTTTATCAGCAAACTAAACATTGATTTTGTAGCCTCACTTCGTGACACACAGAACTATATTGCTGCAACAGAAAGTGGCATCAGCGTATTTGAATTACCCGGCTGGAAAACAAAAAAAGATTTAGCTGGCTGGTGCCAGCTAATCAACTGGATCAATCACAATAAGATTTTTGAAGTTCCGGAACTTGAAGACACTGCATGATAAAATAAACGCTATATTACTTTTTGCTGCTCAGAATCTATTCCCTGCACTTTTACTGCGCCGTTACTTATATCCAATAAGACTTTTCTGGAAACATTGCCTCCTAAAGATTCGTATGAAACATTGAATCCATATTTTTTCATTAACTGATGAGCCAGTTTAATATTTTGCACACCAATACTTCTCTCATCACTTTTTACTACAGATGAAAACATATTTGCTGCACCAAATACTCCAACTGTCATATCTTCAGGTCTGAGATTATATATCTTCATGTTCCTGAGAAAAAGCAACACTGCCTCCTCGCCAAAATTACCATCAAGCCTTGAACCAGAACCAATCAGTCTCCTTGGCAGTTTGTAATGACACATACCGCCAACTTTCAGACAGGAACTCCACATAGTAATGGCAACACAGGAGCCCAATAACGTTTTTATGACCCTGTATTCATCTCCAAAATAAAACTCACCAGGCAATAAATATATCTGTGACATTATCCTTATGACTCCAGACGATAAACTGAAGGCCTGATCATTTTGAGTCGATTATTAACTGCATTTAATGTCTCTGAATGACCAATGATAAGATAACCGCCAGGATGTAGTCTTGAAGTTAGCTCATTAATTAATTTTATTTTTGTCTCCAGATCGAAATATATCATTATATTTCGTAACATAATCAAATCAAATTTCCCTGTTTCGGGTATTCGTCCATTCAAATTCATATGCTGAAAGTTTATTTTATTACGTAAGACCGGATCAACCTTCATAACGCCTTGCTGTGATCGAACCCCTTTAAGACAGTATTTAAGCAACAGCTCCCTTGGAATTTTCTCAGCCTCCTGAATATGATAGGTAGCCTGTCTGGCTTCATTCAAAACCCTTGCACTGATATCCGTTGCAAGAATTTCCCAACGCCCATGCCCCAGCTTATTTTCAAGAACCATGCTCAGCGTATAAGGCTCTGCACCATTGGAACAGGCCGCACTCCAGCAACGAAATTTACCACCTCTGAATACGGATAAAATCTCATCCTCTATAAATTCAAAATGTTTTGGCTCTCTGAAAAAATAAGTTTCATTAGTCGTTAGCAAATCAACAAGAAGTTGCTTCTCTTCCTTATTATCAGCCTCATGGACGAGATCAAAATAATCCCCGAACTTATTTATATTATAATGACGCAGCCTTTTACTCAGCCGGTTAAGGACTAGTTGTTTTTTTGAGTCGGCCATATTAATACCAGCCTCATCATAAATAAACTTTTGAAAACCCCTGAATTCTTTATCCGTTATTTTATACAAGTTAGGTTATACCAATAACAATTACTAAAGACCTTAACTTCAACTACGTTGAAGCTACTGAGGACGCATCATTAACCATCGAAAGCTCTTCAATAGACAAAACATGATCAATATTTAACAGAACAACGAATTTATCATCTACCTTACCCATGCCACGGATGAAATCTGTTCTTATTTTCGCTCCGAAGTTAGGTGCAGATTCTATAAGGTCCGGTGCAATATCTAATACTTCATTGACAGCGTCTACTACCACACCGATCTCCATACGTTCATCTTCATGCCGGACTTCTATAATAACGACACATGTTCTCTTTGCCACTTCTGTCGTTTCTTTCCCTAACCTGAGTGACAAATCAATAACAGGGACAACACTACCTCGTAAATTAATGACCCCACGAATGAAATCAGGCATCATCGGCACAACTGTTGGTTCGTTATATTCCAGTATTTCTTTTATTACCAGAATACTCACACCATAGGTTTCACCAGCCAGAATAAATGTAAGGTATTGATTGACATCATCATTGTTGATATCAACTGAATCTGTACTTACCGTGGTTATTTCGTTCATTTTAATTAACCTTCTTCAATTAACTAAAGCGTTCAAAGTCGGTTTCATTATTTACATGTCCTGTATTCTGCACCGGTGCATGACTTTGCCCTGAAGACTGTTGCACAGATCCTGCAACCAAGCCCATATTCATCGAGTCATCTTCACCCAACTTAAAGAAACTCACTACATTCTGTAGTTGTACTGCCTGCGAACTCATTTCTTCAGACGTGGCTGCTAGCTGCTCAGAAGCCGACGCATTAGTTTGAGCCACTTTCTCTAATTGTGTTACAGCTGTTGTAACCTGCTCCACACCTGTTGTCTGCTCTTCAGAGGCTGCAGATATTTCCTGAACCAGATCAGCCGTTTTTTGAATACCCGGGACAATTTCATTTAACAAGCTACCCGCTCGCTCAGCCACCATTACACTATTACTTGCCAGCGTACTGATTTCCTGTGCCGAATCCTGACTACGCTCAGCCAGTTTTCTAACTTCTGCAGCAACAACTGCAAAACCCTTACCATGCTCACCGGCACGTGCCGCCTCAATCGCCGCATTCAGTGCCAGTAAGTTAGTTTTATAAGCAATGTCTTCGATGATATTAATTTTCTCAGCGATATTTTTCATTGCACTCACTGTTTCCTCAACAGCAGTACCACCTTCCTGCGCCTCAGTAGAAGCCTTACTCGCCACTGAATCCGTTGTCTTTGCATTATCTGAATTCTGATTGATTGAAGCACCCATTTCTTCCAGAGAGGCACTGGTTTCTTCAATTGAAGCTGCTTGCTCAGTTGCACCCTGACTTAAGGTTTGAGCTGTTGCACTAATTTCTTCTGATCCTGAAGAAATATTATCAACTGAGCTACTAACCTCCAGCATCACATTTTGTATCTTCTCAACAAAGCCATTAAAGGCATTTGCTGTTTGTCCAATTTCATCACTACCAAAATCAGGCAACCTCTGTGTTAGATCACCTTCACCTTCATTAAGATCATACGCCGCTGCTTGCATGGCGTTCATCGGCTTCACAATTGAACGGGCGGCAAAATACCCTGCTAAGCCACCGATCAACAATGTGACAACACTTACAATACTCACTGTTACCAGTGTAGAGCGCTCATGACTCAGTACAATTTCCGCTGCATGCTGAGTAAATTCTTCAAGCTCTTTAACAAGCGCTTCTAATTCATGCGTAAGCTTATCTTCCTCGGCTTCAATCTTTTCTTCTAATTCTCTGGCCTCGTCCATGTGATTTTTTCTTAGCATTTCAGCAACTTCATAAACATGTTTATCGAATGTCGCATGCTGCACTTCAATGGATTTGAAAGCCTTAGCTACTTTTTCGAATTCTTCTCTCTCTGCATCCGAACTTAAATGCCCCATTGCCTGATCAATAAAAGCTTCAGCATCTTTAATTTCTTTATCTACCTTATGCGCCAGTTTTTTAAATGCTTTTTCATAATGGTCAAATTTCTTTACCGCATGTTTATCGCCATGCATAGCCTCGCCATAACGTATCATCCTTTCATAAAATATCGCCTGTTCTAACTGATGCTCTGTTATCTTTGTAACTTTTGACGTCAAAGGAATATCATTTTCTACAATTCCTGCTAACTCATTACCAATTGTACTTAGCGATGTCACAGTCAGACCAGAAAGAATGACGATACCCAGCATCAGTACGCCTATTCCACTGTATATTCTTGCACCCACTTGAAAACCCTTTAGTAGTGACATTATTCCTCCTAGTCCTTATTTATTTGTTATTAGTTAATTTAAAAATTAGATAAACTGAGGTTTTCAGAAACGACCGCTGACTCATACTGAACCACATTGTATTATCGCTAAAGTATTTCGTTGAATTAGATTCATTTCATTAATTCCTTCAGTGCGTTGTCAGCTGCAATACTGATTCTGTATTTGTATACATAGAACCTGTTTCTGCCTCTGACGCTCTGGCAACTAATGCCGCCACGTCTAAAATGACAGCCACTTCACCTGAACCCAGAATGGTTGAACCACTGATTCCAGATAGCTGGCTAAATATTTTCCCTAATGGCTTTATGACCGTCTGAAACTCACCCATAAGCTCATCAACAACAATGCCTGCTTTTTTGCCTGCATACTGAACAACAACTATATTCTCTCGACTGACTGATTCGCCAGTATGCTGAAACATTTCCCGCAACCGAATAAACGGCAACACTTCACCACGCAAATTAATATAGTTTCTGTCTAAAGATGACATTCTGTCTTCTTCAGATAATTCCACACACTCAATGACCATATCTAGCGGGATAACATAAGAAGCTTCTTCAACACCCACGAGGAATCCATCGATAATTGCCAGTGTCAGCGGTAATCGAATTCGAATAGTGGTACCGACTCCAATTTCACTTTCAACATCTATTGTTCCACGCAACGATTCTATATTTCGTCGCACCACATCCATTCCAACACCACGCCCGGAAAGATTTGTTACCTCTGCCGCTGTTGAAAAACCTGCTTCAAAAATTAACCGATACGCCTCCTGCTCAGTTAATGTCTGGTTTTCTTTAATGATGCCTTTCTCAATCGCTTTTTTGATTAATTTATCTTTATCTAAACCGCGACCATCATCACTTACCTCAATAACAATACTTCCAGAGTCATGGTATGCACAGAGTTTTAAATTACCGGCAGCCGATTTAGATTGTTGCAGTCTCTCTTCAGGCGACTCTATTCCATGGTCCATTGAATTTCGAACCAGATGCATCAGTGGATCACCAATCTTTTCAACAACGGATTTATCCAGTTCCGTTTCAGCACCAATGATTGTTAACTCAATATCTTTCCCTAAGTCCCTGCTTACGTCTCTTACAACGCGCTGGAAACGATTGAATGTATCACCAATTTGAACCATTCTTAAACGCAGGGCGCTATCACGTATTTCCTCAACAAGTCGCGCGGTTATTGAATTTGCTTCCATTAATTCCGGGTTTTCACTGCGCTCAGCCAGTAAAAATGAGCTGGAATTTGCTATCACCAGTTCACCAACCAAATTAATAAGTGCATCCAGCTTTTCAGAATCAACTCTAACAGAACGAGATTGATTGGTTTTTTTGCTTCTGACTGATTGCTGTTTTTCGACAGCGGCCGAGACAACGTCTTTATCGACAACACCGGCATCAACCAACATTTCACCTAATGGCTGATCATTGCCTGACTCCGTAATAG
>Ga0316207_10004389_pt1 | contig 12285 bp, 8 predicted proteins | sample 6weekpyrite_MG_FD_204943 | JGI IMG/M metagenome (GOLD analysis project Ga0316207, IMG submission 204943) | Microbial mat bacterial communities from mineral coupon in-situ incubated in ocean water Damariscotta River, Maine, United States -... | ecosystem: Environmental > Aquatic > Marine >... | reverse complement strand
GATTAGGGTGAGGCTCCATTAAGCTGCGGCAGGCAACACTATTTCGCTATTCTTGGATATTCCGCTTAAGATCACATCCACATTGGCGCGGAATTTTTCCACATGCACCATATGGTCCGCACCTGGCACAGATATAAACCTACCACGAGGGAAACTGTTCGCCACCCGGATATTAGAATCCACCGGAATAAAGTGGTCATGTTCTCCTGTATAAATGGTTGTCGGAATATCCGGAGAAAGTCGCAGATCTGTTGTGCCGTCTCGCAAAATACGCATCGTATTGTGGCGAAACTGTTCACGAATACCCTTTGAAGAAGTCAATAACGAGTGGCGCAATTTATCCGCAGCCACGCGCGCGAGCCTGTTTGTTTGTCGAAGTTTCGGATTGGTCATCAGGTCTGTAAATCCATCAGCAAATTCCTCAATGCGGTTCCATTCCAATTGGAATAAAAATTTATTGAACTCATATTCAAGTTTTTCAGGCAATCTATCCATAGCCGAACACAATACCAGGTTGTTGATACCTAGATATCTTTGGGCATAGCGCATGGCGATGATGCTTCCATATGATCCACCCAACAAATTTACCGCATCAATGCCCAAACTTTTCAAGCCGTAATGTATCGCTTCACAGATAAAGGTAAAATCATAGTCGGCGGGCAACACACCCGTATTCCCATTCCCTGGTGTATCAACTGCAATTACCCAGGTTTTACGGGCCAAGGCCCTGCATACCTTTTCTACACGGTCAATATTCTGAAAAGCGCCACCGATAAAGATAAGGGGGATATCGGTTAGTCCTTTCGAATATTGCTTCAGATGAATTGGAAATCCTTCATAGGATAAAATATGGAAATCAGTTCCGGTGGACGAAGATTGGGGGAGCTGGTCAGTCATGGGGCCTTCCTTATTGCAAAATAGTAGGCAAAGCCTTCACAGCTGTGCCTTTTACTAGTGCCTACGACGCAATTAAGGTGCCTAGATTAGAAAAATTAGAGTTTCTTGCGTAACCTATTTGAATCAATCGGGAAAATATCTGAACCAATCACAGACATATCTTTTTTCTGCCCCTTGATGGCTTATGAGGTCGGCAGTAATGCCCATGTTGTAGGCAAAGAGCGCAAAACAACGGTTGTTTTTGGCCCGCCAGCTTGGCTTCAAGGACCAAACAGCATGAAAAGGACAAAAAAACGCTATGTTACTAGGGGTTCAACTCTTCTGGTCAGGATGAAAAAAAACCCGCTGCGGCGCTCCGGCAGATTGAAATTCCCGGCTGGGAAGCCCCGCCCCAATATCATAAAAATGGCGCTCAACCAACTCTGCATCGTCAAGTTCGCCGTATCCTGCCTCCCGTCCAAGCTGTTCTGCTTTCAACACAACACCTGTGCCAACAAAATATTGGACCTTATTAAATGGATCCAGTAGCGGCAGTTGCAAAGTTCGGTAATAAAAATGTCTACCAAGACGATTTGGGGCCGACCTCGTCATCATCCCCGCGCACGGCATGTCTCGAAGTGCTCGATAATATACTCTCTCGTCATCTCGTAACGGCTCTGGTGTCATGTCAAATATATTCTTGCCCGTCAGGTCTTCACCGATCTGGTGATCAAGCTTCGTGCCGACTTGAATGATTTTCAAGACGCCCTCGGATTCCCATTCACTCAAAAAGACTTCCGACAAGGCGCTATTGATAAAGGCTGAAGAAAAATCGCTTCGCTTCGGGCACACCTGTCCTTCTGGTCTCGGCAAAGCCAACCAGCATTCAATCATTTTCTCCGTTGCTTCAGAATATCGGAGATTTTGAAGGGCACTCAGCATAAACTGACGGTCAAACTCAAAGACATTACACCATTATATTGCCACACGATCAAATAAGTCCATGCCAAGATTATCGCACACTTATTTCAAGAAAATTAATGATATCAGAATTAACTTCTATCGTCGTATAAAGGCACCTGTCGCCGGGCCTCATCGATGTGATTAATTCAGAAAGGGGGTAATTGTCTGCGGAACAAGCTTCATTTGCTGCGATAACCAAGCTAAATTAAAAGCCAATGCTGCATGCCCTGGACTATTCTTTCGCGCCCTAATAACTTTTACCGCCTTCGTTGGCGTCACCGTATGGTACCCAGATGTTTTTCACTTCAGAGCCACGCTCCATCAGGCCTTTAGCATCCATCTGCACAGCATCAGTCCAGTCGTAAGCTTTGCCGTAGTTCAGCCATGTGCGCTTCATATTATCTGCGGCAAGGCTCTCAATTTCCGTACAGCCCTCACGACTACCAAAATACCAAATTGCATCGACGCCGTAGTGTTTCGCAAGTGGCACAGCCATCGCATCGCGGCCACCGGTGACAATATTGACCACGCCGGCTGGCACGTCCGATGTTTCAAATATCTGATAAAAATCAGTAGCCAACAACGGATAACGTTCTGAAGGAATAACAATAGACCGGTTGCCAGTGGCCATCGCAAACGCGGTAAGCGTTACAAACGCCAATAAAGGTGCCTCATCCGGGCATACAATCGCAAGCGTACCAACCGGTTCGTTCATCGCCAGCGCAACACCGCGCAGAGGCGGTTGGTGCACTAAGCCGTCATGCTTGTCCGCGTAAGCGGCAGCTGAGAACAGACGCTGTATTGAAAGCTCTACCTCAGAAGCAGCAGCTTTGCTGGAAGCCCCCGTCAGTGTTTTCAACCTGTCCTCAAATTCTGCCGCGCGTGTGCTGAGATTCTCAGCGACATAATAGAGAATTTGCGCCCTCAGGTGAGCGGTTACTCCGCCCCACCCAGCTGCCTTAGTCGCAGCTTCAACGGCATTTCTAATATCTTTATAATTGCCAGCACCCACAAGGCCCGCGTATGCGCCCTTGGAGGTAGCAATCACTTTGCTGTCGCCGCCGTCAGGGCGTGCTTGTTTACCACCAACATAGTTTTTCGCGGTTTGATCAATGCCTGGCATTCCAGTACCCGGTTTGGGTTGGGTAACCTTGGGTGCCGAAATCGGTGCCCATTCTTTTAGCGTTTTCTCATATGTTGGCTTCATATAGGCCAACATGCCTTCTCGCCCGCCTTCACGGCCAAAACCGCTTTCGCGGTAACCACCAAATCCAACAGCCGCGTCAAACATATTGGTGCCGTTAACCCAAACCACTCCAGCCTTCAGCGCTGGCGCAACTTCAAGCGCACGACTAATGCTTTCCGACCACACGGTCGCCGCCAGGCCGTACACCGTGTTGTTCGCCAGCCCAACGGCTTCCGATTGGGTGCGGAAGGTGATGGCTGTCATCACTGGGCCAAAAATTTCTTCTTTAAACAGCGTATTATCGGTACCAACACCTGTCACCAAAGTCGGCGGATAGAAAACACCGCCTTCCGGCATATCGCACGGCGCATGATACACATCTGCACCCTCGGCTTTACCTTTGGTGACAAGCGCTTCGATACGTTCCTTCTGAATGGGATCAACTATGGCGCTCATATCAATACATTTATCAAGGCTATGACCCACACGCAGTTTCGCCATGCGGGCTTTCAGTTTCTTGAAGAAACGGTCTGCAATGCCCTCCTGAACCAATAGCCGCGAACCAGCGCAGCACACCTGCCCCTGATTAAACCAGATAGCGTCTACTACGCCTTCAACAGCGCCGTCTATATCAGCGTCTTCAAACACGATGAAGGGTGATTTTCCGCCAAGTTCCAGCGTTAGCTTCTTGCCAGTACCAGCAATAGCGCGGCGAATGATTTTGCCAACGCCCGTTGACCCTGTGAACGCTACCTTGTCAACGTCCGCATTTACAATCATCGAACCTACGTCGCCCTTGCCGGTGACAATATTCACGACACCCGCAGGCAGGCCGGCCTCGGCGCACAGTTCTGCAAACATAATTGCGCTAAGTGATGTATATTCAGCGGGCTTCAATACGACAGTGTTGCCTGCCGCAATTGCCGGCGCGATTTTCCATGCCAGCATAAGAAATGGGAAGTTCCACGGTATAACCTGCCCTGCAACGCCCACAGCTTCATAGCCCGGAAATTCATCATCCATCAGCTGCGCCCAGCCCGCATGATGGTAAAAATGGCGTGCAACAAGCGGAATATCAATGTCCCGGCTTTCGCGGATCGGCTTGCCGTTATCAAGGCTCTCCAATACGGAAAGAATACGGGAATGCTTCTGCACCAAGCGCGCGAGGGCATAGAGATAACGTGCACGACCATGCCCGCCAAGCTTGGCCCATTTTCCCTGAGCGGTTCGCGCAGCGGCCACCGCAGCATCAACATCTTCTTGACGCGCCGAAGTAATATCAGCCAGCTTTTCACCGGTCGCAGGAGCATAAGAAGCGATATGCTTCGCATCTTTCGGGTTCACCCATTCACCGCCGATAAACATGCCGAATTTATGATCATTAGCATCAAGCCAGGCGTCAACCTGTGCACGACTTTCCGGTGCGGGGCTATAGTCCATTGATTTCATCTGCTCTGTAATATTCATGATATTTTCCCCTAGCCCATCGCATGTCTGTATGAGGCCGAGTAACCACCTGTGGCATGATACTCTAATTGGCGCTCCAAGTCGCCGAGCAAACTCGACGCACCAAAGCGGAACATCTCAGGCTCCAGCCATTTGCGGCCAAGCTCTTCTTTGATCAGCGTCAGATAAACAACAGCGTCCTTGGCCGTTTTAATCCCGCCCGCTGGCTTGTAACCAACCATAATGCCAGTGCGCTCGTAAAAATCGCGTATCTGACGGATCATCACCAGTGATACCGGCAGGGTGGCATTCACGCCTTCCATACCCGTTGACGTCTTAATGAAATCTGCGCCAGCCTGCATTGCAACCATCGAAGCCTTGCCAACCTGTGTAAGATTACCGTGTTCGCCGGTCGCGAGAATGGCCTTCATGCGCGCAGGACCACAAGCTGCTTTAAAAGCCTTCACTTCATCATAAAGCGCTTCCCAATTACCAGAAAGCACATGGGCGCGCGTGATAACAATGTCGATCTCAAGCGCCCCTGCTTCAACTGAGCGACGGATTTCCTCAAGCCGCGTTTCCATTGGCGCAAGGCCAGCCGGGAAGCCCGTGGACACCGCCGCGACCGGCACGCCAGAACCTTTCAGCGCCTCAACCGCCGTTGGCACCATTTCATGGTATACACACACAGCCCCAGTGGTTAGCTGCATGTCCCCAACGCCAAGCGCTTCAAGGATATTTTTTCCAACTGGGTTCATTGCTTTTTGGCACAGCCGCTTCACACGGCCAGGTGTATCGTCACCTGCCAGCGTTGTTAGATCAATACAGCTCACAGCTTTCAGCATAAAGGCCAACTGCGAAGCCTTTTTCACAGAACGACGCGTGCCAATACTTGCTGTGCGGCGCTCCACCGCGCTTTTGTTTACACGAATACCGTCCAGCCAATCGGCGTGAAAGCTCGTCCCCTGATTTACCAGGTTATCCATTGTCATCTCTTTATCCTGCACCAATTGGCTGTTTTGCCAGTAAAAAGCCAAATCTTGACCAATTGGTCAACTACTGATTTCATCAGCAGTGCTTTTATTTAACTGTGCAAACAATATAAGCATCACACCAGCGATCAAATAACCAGCCGCTAAACGGTGTGCCAGAGTCTCAGCGCCACCCAAATCAGGGATCGCCCACGGCAAATACATGGCCGAACTAGCAAGCACCGAATGTATGATGCCAAACTCGGTAAAGATAGCAGCTGCAAAAGCTGCCACCGCCGCGCGCATCATTTTGCGGTCCATTATCCAGATTACCATCGCCGCCCATACAAGGCTGGTTAGAATATACCCCCGCGACATCGCTCCCAGAAGGGCATAGCCCGCCATCCATTCTGCGCCAAGCGTGGCTTGGGTGGCCGCATCCAACTTAAAATAAAGCCCGGACACTTTGGTATGGGTGTAATTAAGAATAGCTGGCACAATCGCAAACAGCAGCGCAGGAGCGTGCCGCACGCTGCCGCCGGAAAACGCCAGCCGCAATATGTCACTCGCCACGACAACAAGAATGGGTTTCAAAACCGCTGCCGGGATAATCATTGAGGCAACCTCAACCGCGCCGACAAGGCCCACAAAGGTCATCACACCAGCCGCGCCAAGCGCATAATTGGTACGGGCGCCCATGCGTTTGTATGTGGCGTGACCAAAATAGGGAGTGGTTTGCACAACACCGCCAAAAATTGCGCCGATTGCTGTGGCGGCACTGTCGAGCCGCACGACAGTTGCCGGATTATAATCATCGCCAACCACTTTGGCCCCTGCTACCACATTCACCGCACTTGCCGCGATAAGCAAAGCAAACGGAATAATAATGCCAATATAATTAGTTACGGTGCCAAACATGCCCAAAAGGCCGTCCAGCGTCGGTAGCGGTATGGCTGGTGAGAAATCAGGCAGGGGCTGAACAATATACCCGTCACCTGCTCCCGCAAACGCCAAAATATAATAGATTGCCGTACCGGCCACGATTGCCAGTATTGCGCCTGGCATATTGAACGGCAGCTTGTGACCCGCGATAAGTGCAAATGCCATAATGATCAGAGCTAAAATACCAACTTCAGGCAGCTCAAACACGCCGTAAATAGCCTCTGCACCCAGCCACACAGTAGCAATACCAGCCATTGCGCCGATGAGAGCCATCTGCGGCAACTCGTGCTGCATCGCACGGCCAAAATAAGAAAGAACAAACTTGATCGCCGCCATCCAAAGCGTGGCTGCCATGCCGATAATCCAGGCATTATTGGCGGCTTCAGCACTGCCTAGTGTCTCAAGCCCGATTATATAAGCCGGGCCGACCACAAAAAAGGCCATGCCAAAAGTCGTTGGCAGATCGAGCCCCAAAGGAATACTCGTCAGACTCGTGTATCCTGTCTCGGCAGCAGTTTTACGCGCCAACCAGTTGAACGCCAGATTGCCTGCCAAAATACCTGCCACTGCTCCCGGGACAATTTTCCCGAAAATCACGTCGCCCGGAAAGCCGAAGCTGCCCATCAAAACGCCTGCAAGCACAAACATATTTACTACAACATCAAGAAAAAAGGCGAAGCCCGCATTCACATCTGACGCTAGCTGTGAAGACGACGACGCGCCGCCCCCAAGTACCCCTGTATCTTCACTCATACTGTCCTACCCCGATAATTTTGTTAACTTATTTGAACGTCTTCCGTTTCCGCTTTGGAATGCGCAGCGTCTTTTCATAGTCCCTAAAACGCAGTTCCAGCTCCCATTGCAACCGCGCCTTTTTACTTGCTTCAATGAATTTTTCGCACGCCGCGCCTAGCATCTTTTCTTCCTCAATAGCGCGGGCGCAATCTTTATTACGCCAAATACTTTCGCCTGGCAAAAAACTATATGTGAGAGAGTTACGTGACGCGTATTTCAATTCCTGATACGGGATATCATAGCTGGTGTAAAAACGCATATATTCGTGGGTTAGATCGCCGCGCGAAACGCCCTCATCATCAGTACTGATTGCGTAGGGTACATCCAGATCGCGGTAGATACTTATAGGATGGTCAGCCCCCCTTACGCCCAAGATCATATCGTTGCTGGTAAGGTTTATCTCTACCATAATATCCTCGGTGGCCATTTTTTTCGCCAAGGCCTCGCTATCAGTTTCATAGGCTATATCAATGCCGTGACCGATACGTTTGGCGTGCCCAATCTCGATCGCCTCACGAATATGGAACTTGAGCTGCTTGGGTCGGACCAATCCCTTCCATAGCTCGCCTGCATGAAGCGTAACATTGCGAGGACCATCCTCCCTGTATAAATGGTCTATCATGCGCATATGGTAGCTATAATCGCGCAGCGCGATAAATCCGTCTTCAGGCGCCACCAAATTGATCCCCACCACATCGTCAACTTGCTCCATTGCCGCCCAACCCAAAATGATTTGCGCATAAACAAGCGCTGGCTCAAACTCGCGAATTACCTGGTGGATGAAGCGAATTTCCACGTCGCATCCAATTGTGGCTGGCGTGGTTTCACAACCGAGAATCCTATTCTTTTTGGTTTTTGCCGCATCAATTTCAGACCGAATGTAAGTTACAAGTTCTGGTATTTTCGCACCAAACGGGCTTGCCATAAGCGTGCGATAATCCGCCGCCACATCACCTGTGAGCTCAATTCCACCAACCAGCGGAAACAGTTCGCCAAAGACGATCGTTTCCATCAATTCGAGGTAAAGCGTGTTTTGTTGACCGGCGCGTTTGGCGACGATAGCAAGCTTGTCGCCGAATCGTTTTCTGTCAGACACGGTTCGGCCAAACGTGGCAAAAAAGTCAGCATGGCCAGACCAATCAAGCGTTGGCACGTAACTACGGTTGCTAAGACTGTTAATAAGTTGGCGGCGCCTGTCAGCGTCAGCGCGCACAGCAGCCGCTTCCAACCAACCACTCGCCTCACACGTTTTGTCGTCCTCAGGGAATTTCAGCGCTGGTACAGCCGGATCTACGCAAATGCCGTCTTCGGCCGCCCAATCAATCCAGGTTTCAGCATAGATTGCCCCAGCCAGATGGTTGTGCAAATCGCCGCCTTTGGGAAATGCTTCCATAGCGGGGCGCAATCGTCCGTTTTCGGACGCCCAGTCCAAAGCAGCCCCTGTCATGCGCATTTTTTTATGCGCGGATTCCTGCGCATCTACTGCTGTAATTGTCGTCGACAAAAACAAGCAGGCTATTGCTGCCAAACCAGTTCGCATATTTTCCTCTTTCCAGCCTTGCCCAATCGGCACCGAGTGCCTAGGCTCCCCTAATTCAAAATGAAAAAGCACACTAGCAGGCTGATCCTTCAGCTGCCAGAGCTCAAAATGGCGACACCTCAACGCGTAAGGCCCAAGAATGGCAAAACTATATTTTTATTATTCCGCAATGAACGCAGGCAAAAGCACTACACTTCTCCAGTCTAGCTTCAATTATAGGGAACGCGGCATGAATACGCTGCTGTTTACCGCCGCGCTTGATGATCGTTTTGGTAAAGCTGTTATTACGTCGCGTATCGGCTTGAAAGCAGAGGCGCTTACTTTTGACGGCACACTTGATCTGTTTGCTACCATTGCGGACGAAATGAAGGACAGGCCCTTACACTGTATTTTGATAGACGAAGCTCAATTCTTATCGAAGGACCAGGTCGTTCAACTAGGCTCGGTTGCTGATTCGCTCAAAATCCCGGTTTTGTGTTACGGCTTGCGCACGGACTTCCAGGCGAACCTGTTTGAAGGGAGCAAATGGCTGTTAGCACTCGCGGACGAACTTATTGAGCTGAAAACCATCTGCACCTGTGGCAGCAAAGCCAGCATGAATTTGCGCGTGGATGAAAAAGGTGATGCCGTCAAGGAAGGCGCTTCAATAGAGATTGGTGGCAATGACCGTTACGTTGCTCTTTGCCGTAAGCATTTTAACGAAAAGCTAAAAGCCAGTGGCGTTTAGACTGAGACAAACTTGTGCCATCAATATGCTGTGAATGCAGACTGGCTATTTAGCCTTGGGGAAAGGAACATCCACGCCGTAAATTTGTGCGTGTGGCATGAGTGTTTTTTTGAGCCGCCCGTCTAGACGCATCGCCGCTAACACCTGGTTCACGTGCCGTAAAAACGCCTTCGTTTCCTGAGAATATTTACAAATCACTTGTGTAGGTTGGCTAGATATCGAAAAATCTGAGTCATAGTTTGCGGGAGCTGGTGTTAGTTTCCTATAGCTTGCCAAACTGCCTGGCCGCCACCCCCACGCCAGATCGACGCGCCCTGCCATCAGCAATTGAATCGACTCTTTTTCGCTTGGCACATACAGAAGTTTAAGCCCAGCCTTCCTAAGCATTTCGCCGTATGGCACTCGCCACCAATAAGCAACAGACTTCCCTGCTAAACCCTTGAATTCTCGAACAGGTTCTTCGCCGGGACGAGAAAAAACATGCCCGGTTACCTTGTCTATTGGCGTGCTTGCAAGATAGTTCTCCTCACTAACACCTGGATTTTTTTCAAAAAACACCGACAGGGTTGCCGGCGCCACGCAAACGCTATCTCCCGCCAGCATTGCTCGTCTGATCCTTTGTATCGGCAAAACCTTCACTGAAACGGGGGTATTAATTTCAGCAAGCAATAGCTTGATCAAACGATCAAAATCACCGCTACCATCGGGCTCCACTCGCTGCGGACGCAGCCACTGCAATAATTCTATATCGGCACGTGCGGAAGGTGCAGCAAGTAACAACAAAAAAGAAAATATTAGAGTAAATTTGCGACAGATCATATTTTTGTATTGCATCCAAGCTACCAAAAACAAACGACTTGCCTGAAAAAGGAAAAGAAGCAGAAAAGGCCTTTTTCTTGTTTCTGCTATGCAGTCACAGGCTACATTAGCTGTTAAATCCTAATACTCACTTAACTTTGGAAAAAGTCCGGACATCTCACAAGCATGACGCTGTTAGAGCTGAACTCGACAATCATCTTTACGCTCCGTTTTTTTTCAGAGCGGCCGGTGCGGCATTTGCGCCACACCCGCATGGATAAGATTGAGATTTCTTATCACACAAGGGATTTCCCTTCCTCTGCATGCCACTTTTGGTTTTAATTGATCATATTTCGCAAATATAGGTTGCGTAAAGCGCCGTTCGTTAGGCATCAAATTCTTCTGCCGCGATCAATCACAAATAGCGTAACAGAGAAAAAAGGGAGTTAATATAATGAAACAGTCTCTTGTTAAGTTGAACAAGCACAAATTACTAAGTAGTTGCGCCGCAATTGCAGTGACCTTAACCATGCCAGCACTGGCACAGGAAGCCGACACCGCTGCTACAGTTGAGGAAGTGGTGGTGACTGGCTCTCGCATCCGCCAAAATCCACTGGAAGCGGCCAGCCCCGTGCAAATTTTATCAGCGGAGGATGTTGACCAATCGGGCCAAGTTTCTATAGCGGATTTTCTTCAGCGGCTACCTATTGCAGGTTCTGCGATCAATCGCACCAATAATTCCTCCGGCAACCTAGGCTTTCCACCTGATGGATCAGGCATTGGCGCCGGCGCTTCGCAAATCGACCTTCGGTACCTGAGTTCGAAACGTGTGCTGGTATTGGTAGACGGAAAGCGTTGGATCAGAGGCTCGTCCGCATCAGGCGTATCGGGCGCTGTTGACCTGAACACCATTCCCACCGGTATTATCAGTTCAATTGAAGTATTGCAGGACGGCGCGTCAACAATTTATGGCTCCGACGCCATTGCCGGTGTGGTGAATATTAAAACCCGCAACGACTATGAAGGCTTCAAAGGCTCGGCTTATTATGGCCTATATGACGAAGGCGACGGCGACACGCAGGAGTATGATGTTTCCTGGGGCGCACATACTGACAAAGGACGCGTACTTGTAGACGTTAGCTACACCAAGCAAGGCGCAGTTGAAGCGGCGGACCGCGAAATTTCGGCCTTTGCGATACCGTTTGAAAATCTGGGGGCTTCATCAGGCACACCGCAGGCACGCCTCTTTTTCACCAATGGTTTTGGCGACATAACCCTGAATGATGGTGTTACAGGCCTGCCGCGGTTCGACCCAACTGATCCAACCGGACCCAATTCCGACTATCACGCCTTCACCATCAATGACCGGTTCAATTATTCACCATTCAATAAGCTGTCCACGCCTAATGAACGCATCAACATATTCGCCAAAGCGGAATATGACCTTACAGAGACAATCACACTGCGGACAATCGCCAGTTACAATAACCGCAAATCGGTGAGCCAAGCAGCGCCAGAGCCATTGTTCTTCGGTCCTGCGGCAGGTGCCGGATTCTGGCTCGACAATCTGGTGATTTCAGAATTGAACCCGTTTAACCCATTCGGTGTGGACATTGACTCAAGTAACTTGCTCTTTGGTGGACGCCGTCCAATTGAAGCCGGCCCACGTATTTTCCGTCAGAATGTTGACACCTGGTACGTTTCAAGCACGCTCGATGGCGAGCTTGATCTTGGTGACCGGAAATGGTTCTGGGACTTCAATGCGACTTGGGGCCAAAATCAGGCAAACCAACAAAAGACCGGTGCTTTCAATGCCCGCAAAATTCAGGATGCCGTGGGCGACCCAGCTATCTGCGCCGCCATTCCTGGCTGTACACCATTTAATTTACTTGGTGGCCAGGGCGACGGCAGCGGAACCATCACAAGGGCCATGCTTGACTATGTGACCTTTACTCAGAAAGACGAAAGCCGTCAGGAACTGTTTGATTTGTCGGCCAACGTGTCTGGCGAAGTGGTTGATTTACCAGCTGGCCCACTTGGA
>Ga0316207_10004388_pt1 | contig 12291 bp, 16 predicted proteins | sample 6weekpyrite_MG_FD_204943 | JGI IMG/M metagenome (GOLD analysis project Ga0316207, IMG submission 204943) | Microbial mat bacterial communities from mineral coupon in-situ incubated in ocean water Damariscotta River, Maine, United States -... | ecosystem: Environmental > Aquatic > Marine >... | reverse complement strand
CTACCAGCTACCAGCTACCAGCTACCAGCTACCAGCTACCAGCTCCTTAAGATACTGAAACAGTTCCCGCGCTGCACGCGGCGGCTTGTTGAGTTCCCGTTCTTTTTTAGCCGAGCGCATGAGCTGGCGTAAATGTTGTCGGTCGGCATCGGGAAACTGGTTGAGCAGTTCGCCCAGTACGTTATCGCCTTCAGCAAGCAGGCGATCGCGCCAGTTTTCGAGCATGTGCAGTTGTCTGGTGTCTGTGCGGTAATGATCGGTCACCGCCTCATAGGCGGCCTGGATCGGCTCGGCATCCGTCTTGCGCATCAGTTTGCCGATGAATTGCAACTGGCGTTTCAACGCGCCGTGCTGTCGGATTTTTTTAGCGCTGTTGATGGCATCCAGTAAATTGTCTGGCAGGGGGATTTTCGCCAGTGAGGATTTGTCCAGTTGTACCAGTTTTTTTCCCAGATCCAGCAGCGCGTGGGCTTCTCGCTTAAGCTGGGATTTGCTGATAAGGTGTTTCTGCTCCCAGCTGTCTTCCCTGCTGGTTTCACGTTTGTCTTCATCAAATTCGTCATGCATGTTAGGATTATCGCATTATCGCCGGGCATATGCATCTCAATCTAAAACAGCCAATCATGAAAACAGCACACTATTTTCAAATCCAGTCTATGATAGTTTGTCTGGCAACCCTGCTCATGGCTGAATCAGTTTTGGCAGCGCCTATACGAAGCAACTGGGTCGTGGAGAATGAGTATATAAAACTGGAGATGATTGCCCGCACACCGGAGCAAATGGCGGCCTTTTATGAGGCACGGGGGTTTCCCAAAACGGCGATCCGGGAGCTCGGCCAGATGTGTTTTATTACGACGAGCCTGAAAAACAAAAGCCGGGATGTAATCTGGATGAAACTGGCTAACTGGAAATTCACAGGTAAACAGGGTCCGCTGAAACGTTTTCATCGTAATGAGCTGAAAGCGCGCTGGCAACAAATCGGACTGGCGCAACAATATCAATCGACTTTTCGCTGGACCCTGATCCCCGAGGTTCTGGACTATCGTCCGGATGAACGTGAGGGGGGCAATATTGTTCTGCAAAGAACCGATCAACCTTTTAGTTTGCAGGCGCAGTTTATTATGGGCGCGGAACAGGATGGCAAGCGCCTGTCTGTTAAAATTGGTGATTTACGCTGCGCACAAGACTGAGCATGAAACGACTAACGAAATTCATTAATATAGCGCTGCTGGTTTTTGTTACTGGCAGTATATGGGCCGCACCACTCTCTACGCCTAAAGGGATTCTTGTTCTACAACCCCGTCCTGCACCGGCACTGAAACTGAAAGACATGGATGATAATGTCTATGACCTGAGTGTTGCGCAGGGGCGCTGGAAGTTCGTACATTTCTGGGCCTCATGGTGCGGGCCGTGCCGAGAGGAAATGCCGTCAATTCAGCGTATGGTTGAACGCATGCAGGGTTCTTCACTTGAGATCGTACTGATCAATGTTGCGGAAAGCGAAGATGCCGTGTTCAGTTTTCTCGCCGGCGTTGCACCTGATATCAATTCCCTGCTGGATACCGATGGACTGGCTACGGAGCAATGGAAACCCCGCGGTCTGCCCTCGACCTATCTGGTCGATCCACAGGGAAACATACGTTATGTCGCTATCGGTGGCAGAGCATGGGATAAAAAGGACTATATTGATTTTCTGCATGCGCTGTTGGCGCAGTCGGACAAATGATATGTGTTATAGCTAAAATGTCTGAGTTGAAATAAATTTCGAGGGAAAATACCGGTATGTCATTACCTTCCACAAATGTTGAACAGAATGCCGATAAACAGTTTGATAGCGCACAGTTGTCGCAGATTGTGGATGAGATGATCACGGAGGCTCGGCGGCTGGGCGCTTCGGCATCGGAGGCGGGCGTGAGCATTGAAACGGGTTTATCCGTCAATGTACGTCTGGGCGAGGTTGAAACCATTGAACACAATCGCGACAAGGGACTGGGGATTACCGTTTATTTTGGCCAGCGCAAAGGTTCGGCCAGCACCAGTGATTTCAGTCCGCAGGCGATTCGGGAGTCGGTCAGGGCGGCCTGTGATATTGCCCGTTATACCGAGGCGGATGAATACGCCGGTCTGGCGGATGCGGATCAAATGGCAACCGATATCCCCGATCTGGATCTTTATCACCATTGGGATCTGAGTGCGGAACAGGCGATTGAAATTGCAGGGGAGTGTGAAGAGGCTGCGCGTAGTTTTGACAAACGCATCATTAATTCGGAAGGTGCTGGCGTCAGCAGCCACGATGGTTTTCGGGTATACGGCAACAGCCTTGGTTTCATGGGCATGTATCCGAGTTCTCGCCATAGCCTCAGTGTAGCGGTCATCGGCGAGCAGGATAAGAGCATGCAGCGGGATAGCTGGTACACAGTTTCAAGACTGCCGGAGAAACTACAGGCCGCAGAAGAAGTTGGCAAGGAGGCAGCCATGCGCACCGTGGCGCGGCTGGAGGCAAGAAAAATTTCCACCTGTCAGGCGCCTGTGCTGTTTGAGGCCGAGGTTGCACGGGGTTTGCTGGGACATTTTGTGCGCGCCATCAATGGCAGCGCCCAGTATCGCAAGTCCAGTTTCCTGCTCGATCATCTTGGCAAAGTGGTGTTCCCCTCCCGTGTTCGTATTGACGAACGACCGCACCTGAAAGCGGTGCTGGGCAGTGCGCCCTTTGACAGCGAAGGGGTGGCAACCCGTGACCGTGAGCTGCTTGCCGGTGGTGAGCTGCAAAGCTATGTGCTGGACAGCTACAGCGCCCGGCGTTTGGGTATGCAAAGCACAGGCAATGCCGGTGGTACGCATAATGTTTTCATCAATCATGATGATTTGGACCAGACACAATTGCTGAAAAAAATGGATCGCGGAATTCTGGTGACCGAGGTCATGGGCCAGGGCGTGAACATTGTTACCGGTGATTACTCGCGCGGGGCGACGGGCTTCTGGGTCGAAAACGGAGAAATTCAATATCCTATCGAGGAGTTCACCCTCGCCGGCCGCCTGCAGGATATGTATATGAACCTCGTTGCAGTCGGCAATGATCTGGATATGCGCGGCAACCTGTGTACCGGTTCCTGGTTAATTGAGCAGATGACCGTGGCGGGAGAATAAGACAGCTGAGTATTCTGTTGGCTTTCCCACATCTATTTTGATGGTTGCTTTATCCATCTCCATCATGGCGCATTGTGACGCCGTTTTTAAGGCAAGAGTTCATATTTTTCCTTCGACTAATACCCCGTAACTTCCTGCGGGCTGGTTTATTTCCCTTTCCTACACAGAAACGTTTTTCTTTTTTTACCGGGTTCTGGAATCAGCATCCAACGTGCTGGCTGCGCGGCGGCACAGATCATACTACCTGAACACCTGCTTCCTTCGGCGTTAGAGGCCGAAATCAGGTAGTGAGAGACATACCCGGTTATTGTTTGTCCTGTACCTCTTGTCGTTAAGCATACAACGAACAGGAAAATGTTGTTAATGCCACTGCATTAACACATCGACCGGTTTGCAATAATTTTATAAATATGCACTTGGATAAATTTAAAAAGCTGGCACGCTGATTGCTGAAGGAGAACTGTACATATTTTTATATGAGGGGCTGGATAACGGCCAAACAGGCGGCATTGACTGGTGACCCGGTAAAATCATCACGGGCATATAGCAGTATGACAATAATGGGGAAATAGAAATGCCAAATTTAACTGGTTTAACACGGGGCGGTAATGAATGGACACCTGCATTTATAACGGAACTGAATCAGGGCGAATGCATCGGCTGTGGTCGCTGTTTCAAGGTGTGTTCACGAGATGTGTTTGAATTAATTGAACGTGACGAAGAACTGATCGATGACGATGATTTTGGCGATGATGATTTCTATGCTGACGATGATGATTTTTCAGATGATACGTTGATGGTGATGTCGTTGAAAAATGTTATGGACTGTATTGGCTGTGAAGCCTGTTATCGGGTCTGTTCGAAAAAATGCATCAAACATGCGCCGCTGGCGGCCTGACGCGCATGGAATGTTTGCCGTCTATTGTTACAGATTTATATTTACGAAATTAAAACAGGAGTATTAACAATGCTTAGTCTTACCAAAAGCGCCCAGCAGGCAGTGAAAATGTTTATCCAGAGTTCCGACGTGAGCATCGAAGGCCTCAGAATCACGGTTTCCGGTGGTTGTTCTTCCGGAGGCATGCAATATTCGATGTCGTTAGTCGAAACGCCAAAAGAGGATGATGTGGCTGTGGACTGCGGCGCTGTGAAAATATTTATTGATCCGCATAGCGCACAGTATCTGCAAGGCGTAACGGTGGATTTTGTCGATAGTGTGGAAGAAAGCGGGTTCAGATTTGAAAACCCGAAGGCGGCTGCCTGTGGTGGTTGCAGTAGTTCGTTTTCCGGTTGAGTTAGAAGTGGAGTGTTTTTATGTGGGATTATTCTGAAACAGTTGAGGAAGGTGCACTGATATGTAAATGCTTTGCCGTGGATGCAGTCCTGATCGAAGACACGATCCGGGCCAATAATCTCAGGACGGTAGAGGATGTGGCGCACTACACCAAGGCCGGTGGGGGCTGTTCTTCCTGCCATGAGCCGATTGAGGAAATACTCACCCGGGTTCTGGCCGAGAAGGGGGAAACCTTTGACCCGTCTGCGCATTCGCAGGTACAGAATAAAGAAGAAAAACTGGTCCAGATTCAGGTGGTGGGAGAATAAATCATGCAGGCAATATATCTGGATAATAACGCCACTACGCGCGTCGACCTGGCGGTAGTGGAAGCGATGCTGCCTTGTTTCACTGAGCAGTTTGGCAATCCGTCTTCGATGCATGCTTTTGGCAACAAGGTGGGCTTTGCGATAAAAAATGCGCGCCAGAAAATTCAGACTCTTCTTGGGGCCGAGTATGACTCGGAAATAATTTTTACTTCCTGTGGCACAGAATCGGATTCGACTGCCATTCTCTCGGCGCTCAGGGCACAACCGCAACGCCGGGAAATCATCACCACCACGGTTGAACATCCGGCCGTGTTATCTCTTTGCGAAAAGCTGGAGAAGGAGGGCTATAGCGTCCATTACCTGAAAGTGGATAACAAAGGTCGATTGAACATGGAAGAATACCAGGCCCTGCTTTCAAGACAGGGTTGCGGTAGTGTCGGTGATGTGGGCCAACAATGAAACCGGCGTGCTGTTTCCGGTGCTGGAAATGGCCGAACAGGCGCGTGCGGCGGGTGTGATGTTTCATACCGATGCGGTACAGGCCGTGGGCAAGATCCCCCTTGATTTAAAAAACAGTAAAATCGATATGTTGTCGCTCTCCGGTCACAAGCTGCATGCGCCAAAGGGTATCGGTGTTCTGTATTTACGTCGAGGTGTACGCTTTCGTTCCTTTTTGCACGGCGGCCATCAGGAACGGGGACGTCGCGCTGGCACCGAGAATAGCGCCTCTATCGTAGGCCTGGGAGTGGCGGCTGAACAGGCGCTGGAACATATGGACTATGAAAATAGCTATGTGGCCGATATGCGCGATCGTCTGCAGGAAGGGATCCTGTCAGCTATTCCTCATTGTTTTGTTACCGGTGACTCCGAAAACTGTCTTCCCAATACGCTTAATATTGCCTTTGAATATATCGAGGGCGAGGCGATTCTGATGATGTTGAACAAGTTTGGGATTGCAGCATCGAGCGGTTCCGCCTGTACTTCCGGCTCGCTGGAGCCTTCACATGTCATGCGCGCGATGGATATTCCCTTCACCGCCGCACATGGCACGGTGCGATTTTCACTGTCCCGTTACAACAGCATGGATGAGATCGAGAAGGTCGTCGAAGTCATGCCATCGATAGTCGCGCAACTACGTAAACTGTCGCCGTACTGGAGAGAACAGGGTCCGGTGGACGAGCCGGAAAAGATTTTCGCCCCGGCCTATTCCTGATGATCAGTTGTTCTTAATTGTTGGGCAGAGCAACGCGAAGCCCAACACCCATCTATGTCGGTTTTGCTACAACCGGATACACTTTGTTGTCTGTCGCACCACCATCAAATCAACATCGCCCAAGTAACTGTTTTTCAATAAATATGATGCTGGCACAGCACTTGCTCCTGTTACGCTAACAGAGCAGGACATGATTACGATGCCGGTTTCAAAAAACAAAATTATTATCGATGATACGACTCTTCGCGATGATGAACAGTCTGCCGGCGTTGCCTTTAGCCGGGAGGAAAAGCTTGCGATTGCCATACATTCTGGATGCGCTGGGCGTGCCCGAACTGGAAGTTGGAATCCCGGCCATGGGTCGCGAGGAACAGGAAACTATTCAGGCGATTGCTGATCTGAACCTTGATGCCCGCCTGATCGCCTGGTGTCGCATGACGGATTATGATCTTCAGCAATGCCGTTATCTAAATGTCGATATGGTTGATCTATCGATACCGGTTTCTGATCAGCAGATCAGGCATAAGCTGGGCCGCAGTCGGGAATGGGTATTAGCTGAAATTAAACGGCAGGTTCCGCTTGCGCAGGCGATGGGGCTGGAGGTCTGTGTCGGTGGCGAAGATGCGTCGCGTGCTGATCCTGATTTTCTCGCTCAGGTTGTCGAGATGGCCCAGCGGGCCGGTGCACGCCGATTTCGTTTTGCCGACACGGTCGGCATCATGGAACCATTCTCGGTTTATGAACGTATTCAATATTTGTGCAGCATTGTGGACCTGGAAATTGAGATGCATGCGCATGATGATTTTGGAATGGCAACGGCGAATACGCTGGCCGCTGTTCGCGCCGGTGCAAGCCATGTGAATACGACGGTACATGGTCTGGGGGAGCGGGCCGGTAATGCGCCGCTGGAAGAAGTGGTGATAAGTTTAAAACATCTGTATCACGTCAACACTGGAATTGACCTGCAGAATTTCTCCGCCCTGTCGAAACAGGTTGCGGATGCGTCCGGACGCCCGGTTGGCTGGCAAAAGAGTCTGGCGGGCGAGGGTGCTTTTACCCATGAGGCGGGGATTCATGTCGATGGCCTGCTTAAGGACCCACGAAATTATCAGGGGCTGGACCGATCAGAACTTGGACGGCAACACAGCCTGGTGCTGGGTAAACATTCAGGCGCCCGCTCCCTGATGCATGCCTATAAGCATCTGGGCATGGATCTTAATCGGCAACAGGCGAGCCGTATTCTGGATCGCTTACGCAAATTTACAATCCGGTTTAAGCGCAGCCCGCAGGACAGTGGATTACGCAGATTCTATGAGGAGATCACGTGTTCGCCTGCAGGCGAACCTACAGTAACAAACGGAGACAAAAATATGCTTGATACAGAACTGGAGCTGGAGAGTGCAGAGGATTTCCTCGAATATTTCGAGATCAGGTATGACCCGGCCGTGGTGCAGGTAAATCGCCTGCATATATTGCAGCGTTTTCATGACTACTTATCTGCCGGCAGCTTACCTGCTGACGAAATACAACGAGTTAAACTTTATCGCGAGTTGCTGCAGAGTGCCTATGATGATTTTGTCAAATCCGATGCCCTGACCGAAAAAGTGTTCAATGTATTTAAGCTCCGAAAAGCACCGGCTTTTGTGCCATTGAGCAGCGTCCTGATTGAAAGTTGAGGCGGAGTTAACTATGCGACCGGAATATGATTTTGGGGATGCGGTTAGAGTATTGCATAATGTGCGTAATGATGGAACCTGGCCCGGTTTGGATACAGGCAAGCTGCTGGTAAGACGTGGCAGTGTCGGCTATGTGCAGAATATGGGTACATTTTTACAGGACCAGCTTATTTATTCCGTTCACTTTATAGACATCGATCGCATTATCGGTTGCCGAGCGGAAGAGTTGCAGCCGGAAAAAGATCCCTGGGTTCCGAATCGTTTTGAATTTCGTGACCGGGTGGCTGCAGCGCGTCCACTTGGCCTGCAGGGTAATGTCATAGCCGAACAGGGCGCTGAAGGTGAAATCCAGAAAGTCCTGCGGGACACTCCGGATGGGGTTTTTTATCATGTCCGATTTTCGGGCCGAACTTTGCAGGTCCCTGAATCGGCCATTGAACCTTCAGTGCTTAATTGCGAAACATATATGGGGGTTTAACAGTGGACGATTGCAGGTACGCCTTCTACCCTTCGGACGACATGAGGCGCACAAATTTCATGACAGACAAAGCGCCTGAATATGCCTATCATCTGTTGCGCAGTGCGTTGGAAAAATTTGGCAGGACGCCTGCTGAATTAACAGCCGATCAAACCACTGCCGCCCGAACTCAGGCGGATGCTACTTTCGAGCTTGAGTCTCGCGCTCTGTCATCATCTGAAACGGAGGGCATTGTTATCTCCGAACATGTCGATGAAGCCCTGCAGGGCATCGTCAGTCGCTATGCAAGCCAGGAGGTCAGTGAGCTGGATATCCTGCTTTTCTATGAGGCGCACTGGGAACAACAGTTTGCCCGCCCGCAGATTCGTGTCGCCAGGCACATCCTGGTGACGGTCAACCCGGAATTCCCGGACAATACGCGGAAAAAAGCCAAACAGAGGATGGGCCAGATTCAAAAACGCCTGGCCGCCAATCCAGAGCAGTTCGCCGAGCTGGCGCGCAGGTATTCTGAGTGCCCCTCAGCGCTGGAAGGGGGCAGGCTGGGGCGTCTGCCACAGGGCAAACTCTATCCTGAGCTGGATGAGGCGCTGTTCGAATTGCCCGAGGGCGGCGTCAGCGATATCGTCGAAACAGAACTGGGCCTGCATCTGGTTTATTGTGAAAAAATCTATCTCCCCAGAACCGCGCCCCTGTCGGAAGCCCGCCCCCAAATCCGCAAAATAATGGAACAGCGACAGCGTCGCCGCAACCAGAAAATCTGGCTGGATGCGCTCAAAAGCTGAAAAAGAGGCCGGCGGGCGAATGGCATGAATACTGATGCCGCAGCAGGCCCTGATTCCTGATCTGCATGGTTTAAGTTTGGCTCGAACCCTGATACTATCGCGCTCTTAAGTTTTACCGATATAGCCATAGATAAAGGTTATCTCTAAAGAGATAGACACGGCTACAGATGTGGAGGCGTAATGGCCGATAGAAGATTACAGGTTTTTCAGACCGTTGCACGACTATTGAGTTTTACCAAGGCCGCTGAAGAGCTGCACATGACCCAGCCGGCGGTGACTTTCCAGGTGCGGCAACTGGAAGAGCAGTACAATACCCGCCTGTTTGACCGTACCCATAATCGCATCAGCCTGACGGAAGCGGGACGCAAGGTGTATGAGTCGGCGGTGCATATTTTTGAACTGTATGCGGAAATGGACAATGCAGTGCGCGAGCTGACCGGCAACGTCGGCGGGGTGCTGATCCTTGGCGCCAGCAGCACCATTGCCGAATACATGCTGCCGGTGTTACTGGGCGACTTTAAAAAGGAATACCCGGATGTGAGTATTCGCCTCAAGGTCTCCAATTCCGATGGCATCGTCAGTCAGGTGGAAAACAATACCATTGATCTGGGCGTGGTCGAAGCGCCGGTCAATAACAAGAATCTGGTGGTGGAGCAATGCCGCACCGATGAGCTGGTGCTGATTGTACCCCCCGGACATGAACTGGCGAGCCGGGACAAGGTTTCACCCAAGGAACTGATCAACTACCCCTTCATTTGCCGCGAGGAAGGTTCGGGCACCCGCGAAGTTATGCTCGAAAGCATGTTAGCCGATGGCGGCAGCGCTGCAGATCTGAATATAGTGATGGAGCTGGGCAGTCTGGAAGCCATCAAAGGCGCGGTGGAAGCGGGCATGGGCATCTCGGTGCTCTCCAGCGCCACGGTGGTCAAGGAGCTCAAGCTGGGCACTCTGGTCGCGATCAAACTGGACCCACCCGCCTGGCGGCCGTTTTCCTTTGTCCATCAAAAACAGAAGTTCCGCGTCCGCGCGATGGATGAACTGCTGAACTTCGCCCGTAATTACTGCAAGGAACACCCGTGAGTCTATTGTCCGGGGCGTTTTGTATTAATGAGTAACAGGGAACAACGCTTACAGGAAATCCTGCGTAAGCTGCCGGAAGCCGAAGCGGACTCACTGCTGGATTATGCCGAATTTCTGTTGACGCGCGCACCACAAAAGCAGCTGTTACAGGCGCTGTCTTCAGCCGCGGGCATGACGGGAACGTCAACAACTGAATTTTCTTCGATACCTGCAGTCATGCCGGAAGTCGAGCCGCAGACCCTCATCGAACCGCTGGATATTCCACGCCCGGAAACAGAAACCATCATCGGCGCTGTCAAACGCCTGTCCGAAACCTACCCCATGCTCAGCAAGGACAAGATGCTGCATGAAACCGCCGATCTGGTCGGCCAGAGCCTGATGGGCGCGCGGGACACGGTGGAAGTGATCGACGAGCTGGAGCGGGTCTTCCGGCGTTACTATGAAAAACAGTTTGGCCTGACTGAATCCTCATGATTGAAGTTATAAAGGGCTGGTTCAACCGTTATTTTTCCGACCCCCAGGCGGTATTGCTGGCGGCCATCCTGATCATCGGCTTTACCGTCATCCTGACCATGGGCCACATGCTGGCGCCGGTACTGGCAGCCGTCGTGATCGCCTATTTACTGGAGGGACTGATACGCAAACTGGAACGCACAGGGTTGCGGCGCATCTTTGCCGTGCTCATCGTTTTCACCCTCTTCAATACCTTTGTCGCGATTCTACTGTTCGGCATCACTCCGCTGCTCTCCTCCCAGATCACCGCACTGGCGCGCGAGTTGCCAAGATATCTGGAAATCGGCCGCAGCATGCTGGAGCAGTTACCGGAACATTACACCTTCATCAGTGAGCGGCAAATCCAGCAACTGGTGGATGTACTCAACCGCGAAGTCGGCACACTGGGTCAGACGATTTTCACTTTTTCCCTGTCCTCGATTCCCGGCATCATTACCATCATGGTGTACATGATCCTGGTGCCGATGTTGATCTTTTTCTTTCTCAAGGACAAGGCCGCCATTCTTAAATGGTTCGGCGGTTTCCTGCCACAGGACCACAGCCTCGCCAGCCATGTCTGGGAGGAAATGGATCTGCAACTGGGCAATTACGTGCGCGGCAAGTTCTGGGAGATCCTGATCGTCGGCATCGTCACCTACCTCGGCTTCGCCATCTTCGGCCTGAAGTACGCCATCCTGCTGGCGACCCTGGTCGGCGTTTCCGTACTGGTGCCCTACATCGGCGCCACCGTGGTGACCATACCGGTCATGCTGGTGGCCTACTTCCAGTGGGGCTGGAGCACCGACTTCGCCATGGCCATGATCGTCTACGGCGTGATCCAGGCGCTGGACGGCAACCTGCTGGTGCCGCTTCTGTTCTCCGAAGTCGTCAACCTGCACCCCATCGCCATCATCGTCAGCGTACTCGTGTTCGGCGGATTCTGGGGATTCTGGGGCGTCTTCTTCGCCATCCCCCTCGCCACACTCGTCAACGCCGTGATTCGCGCCTGGCCGCGCGATCAGAAAGCCAGCGCCTGAATCCAGATATAAATGTAGCCTGGGCAGAGCAACGCGAAGCCCGGGAAGCTGTGCCGAAGGCACTCATTTCTCCTGGTGTCTGCAGCAGCGTAGGGTGGGCGACCGAAGGAAGTGCCCACGCGGCACTCTGAGCAGCTGTCTTCTCCCGGCCTGCCAGGCGGCAGGCAATTGAATCTCCGGCTTGTTTCCTGCCCATAATTCCAGCACAATCAGACATATCCATTCGTCGGACACAGGCGCGTAGCTCAGGGGGAGAGCACCTGCTTCACACGCAGGGGGTCGGCGGTTCGAAACCGCCCGTGCCTACCATATTCTCGTTCCTGTCGAAAAAGCCGGGCCAGAGAACAATAGTTTCTAATAATTAGAAACAGTCCTTCTCTGACACCAGTTTTCATTCAGGCAGAACTTTTCCGCTGACATTGTCAGCGGGAACATCCCAGGCTTTCTGCTAATGTTAATATATGAGGGCTGGATTTAGCGCATTCTCCAAAGTCCACCGATGAACCGGCAAATACTCGCGAGGACAATCCAATGACTCAACATAAACACACAATGGTCGGCGCCCCTGACCCGGAATTGAAAACCTCACCCATAGTAGAAGACATAAACGAAGACAATGCGGTACTCGCCCAGGAGGTCGAAGACCTGCCCTATTGTTTATTCAATGATGTCAGCTTCAACGATGGCGAATATGTCTGTAGTGGCAGCGGCGCGCTGCTACATTGTGAAAAAGGATTATGGGTATCCATGGGCGGTTGTGACCCGGACAATCCCTGATGCATTT
>Ga0316207_10004387_pt1 | contig 12294 bp, 13 predicted proteins | sample 6weekpyrite_MG_FD_204943 | JGI IMG/M metagenome (GOLD analysis project Ga0316207, IMG submission 204943) | Microbial mat bacterial communities from mineral coupon in-situ incubated in ocean water Damariscotta River, Maine, United States -... | ecosystem: Environmental > Aquatic > Marine >... | reverse complement strand
CGCCACCATCGACGTGCAGGCTCGGTGCTTTGTGGTACAGGTGCACGGACTGGGTGAAGGGGGTGATGTCTGGTTCGTCGATATGTTCAAGATACGCAAGTCGGCGGAACGGTTCGACAGCGAAGGCGAAAAGGCAATCATCGACCCGGCCTCGTATCCTGAAGACTGGCACACGCTGGTTCCCGAAGTGGTCGAGAAGACCTATCCGCTGTGCGACGGCAGCGGGCGGCGAATGCAGATCAAGTTGACCGGCTGCGATTCCGGCGGCCGGGCAGGTGTCACCGCGAACGCCTACGAGTTCTGGCGCGCCTTGCGTGACGATGAAGAAGGGCGCCAGTACCATACTCGGTTCCAGTTGGTGAAGGGTGAGGCTTCCCCAAAGGCGCCGCGCTATCGCAGGGACTTTCCCGATTCCAACCGCAAGGACAGGCACAGCGGCGCGCGCGGCGACGTGCCTGTGGTGTTCCTGCAATCGAATTTGCTCAAGGACCAGGCAAGCGGGATGCTCGATCGCAGCGAGCCGGGCGGCGGGTTCGTCCGGTTTCCGATCTGGTACAAGGACGACGGGCACGAGGACGAAATTGGCTGGCTTTACTCCCAGCTATGTTCGGAGATCCGCACGTCGAAGGGATGGGAAGCCCCGAAAGGGCGGCGCAACGAAGCCTGGGACTTGTTCTACTACTTCCTCGGCCTGCTTCTGGACGCGCGAATTGCCGCCGAGCGCATCGACTGGTCGAACCCGCCGCGATGGGCCGCGCCGTGGGACGACAACGACCTGGTGTTCTCGCCGGAAATCGGACCTACGATCGCCAATCGCCGAGAGGGCCGCAAAGGTCTGGGTGATCTAGGGGCACAACTGGGTTGACCCGCGCCCCCTGCGGCCGCAATCTGCGCGAATGGGGAAAGCAGGCAAATGGGCACTGGTCGGTGCGGTCGCCGTGGGCGTTTTCGTGATTGCGGAGATGGTCTATCCGACCGAGCGCGAGGAAAGCGGCTGCGATACGCCGCGCGGTGCGATTCGAACCGCCGAGGACGCTTTGAGGGGGTCGTTATTCGATCCCGGCGATTATGACCGGGAAGTCGTGACCTATAACGAGCGCGCGGGCACAATCGAAGTCAACCTGCTTTACCGGACGACCAACGGGCAGGGCAACCAGACGGTTGTGGTTCGACCCGATTGCTCGACCCAATGGGGCTGACGCCGGTTTATTTCGCAATCTCGATGGGAAACCCCACGATCTCGACGCTCGGATTGTGGCCGTAAACCCATGCACGTCCGGACCAAAGGGCGGCGTGCTTGCATCCCTCTTCGTCGCGGATCAGGGCCTTGCGTCCTTCGACCAGATCACTTTCGGCGATTGGGCGGAATTCGATCGGGTGCTGCATTCGACGTTCTCCGTTGATTCGCCAGATACCTATCACAAGAAATTATTGAGTTCACTATTTAGTTGAAGTTTTGCGGCCCAAGTGGCAATCGTCGTCGGGATGGCGACAAAATCGGAAATGCTGGCAGAGGCTCAAGCCGCCTACCACAGCCTGCAGATTGGCGAGGCAGTCGTTCGGGTGCGCGACCAGTCTGGTGAACTGGTGGAGTATAAGCCCGCCGACGCTGGCAAACTGCTCGTCTACATCAACAAGTTGCAGAACGAAATCAATGGCGTTGCCGCCAGCGGGCCGATGAGGTTCCTGGGATGAGCGGCGCGGTGCAGATCGACGATCTTCTCGGCGACCCCGTGAAGGCCGCGACCCCGCCCGCAAGCGTCCCGGCGGGCGGGGCCGGTAAAATCGGCGCAATTGCAGGTGGGGCTTTCGAAGGTGCCGACCGCTTCGACAAGTCGATGGCGCTGTGGGCGCCGTCGATCCAGTCTGCCGATTCCGAAATACTGCCGGCCAAAAGCATGTCCGAGGCACGGGCGCGGGATACGCTGCGCAACGATGCTTTCGTCGCGAACAGTGCCAACATGCACCGCGACCATATCGTCGGCAGTATATTTCTCCTGAACTCCAAGCCTTCGACCAAGATCCTGTGGGGCCGAGAAGACTCCGTCTGGGAAGAAGAGTTTCAGGAAGAGGTCGAGGAAAAGTTCACACTCTGGGCGGAAAGCCCCGAATGCTGGGCTGACGCGACCCGCCGGAACACCTTTTCCGAACTGGTGCGCCTTGCCGTCGGCATTCATTTCATGGGCGGCGAATGCCTCGCGTCGGTCGAATGGCTGCGCGACGAGGTCGACCGCCCCTTCAGCACGTCGGTCCTGATGCTCGATCTTGAGCGTATGGACACGCCGCCTGACCAGATGCACGACCTGGCTGTGCGCGGCGGCGTTCGCCGCAACCGCCGGGGCCGCCCGCTCGGCTATTACATTCGTCAGGCCCACCCTACGGATTTCCGCGATCCGGACGCCCACCAGTGGAAGTTCGTGCGGGCCGCGAAGCCGTGGGGCCGCAAGCAGATGCTCCACATCTATGAGCAGGTGCGGCCCGACCAGACGCGCGGCATTTCAATGCTCACGACGCTGCTCAAGGAAGCGTATCAGGGCAAGACGATGCGCGCGATGGCGCTGCAGAACATGATCGTCAATTCGTCTTACGCGGCGACGATCGAAAGCGATCTGCCCACAGATGCGGTGTTCACGCTGCTGGGCGGCGGTAATGTCGGCGATTCCGACGCCATGACCGGGGCCATCGAATCCTACATGACGTCGTACCTGTCGACCGTGGCCGAATATGTCGGCAAGTCGAAATACCAGGCGCTCGACGGGGTGAAGATACCGCACCTTCCGCCCGGTTCGAAGTTGAACGTCATGCCTGTGGGTAAGGGCGGACTGCTCGGCACAGAGTTTGAGCAGTCGGTGAATCGCTATCTCGCGGCAGGGGTCGGCCTGACCTACGAGCAGTATTCGCGCGACTATTCGAAGACGAACTATTCCTCGATCAAGGCCGGGCTCGCCGAGACCCAGCTTTACATGAACAGCAAGAAGAAGATTATCGCGGATCGTTTTGCGACCGACATCTTTCGTCTGTGGTTTGAGGAAGCTGTCAACAAGAACCAGATCGAGGCGCTGAAGCGCGCTCGCGTGCCGAACTACTATGATCCGCTGATGAGCGAGGCTTACACCGCCTGTGAATGGATCGGTGCCTCGCGCGGGCAGGTCGACGAACTGAAGGAAACGCAGGCCGCGATTGCCCGGATCAACGCCGGTCTGACGACCCGCGAAATCGAGATTGCGCGCTTTGGTCGCGATTACCGCAAGGTGTTCCGCCAGATCGCCCGCGAAAAGAAAATGGCCGAAGACCTTGGTATAGATTTTACCGACAACGGCATGGCCGGTGCGGTCGCTGCGGCTGCCGACGACCAGGGCCAAGCGAAGGAACCGCGCGATGACCAGTAACCCGATCCTCGCACGCTTCGAGCATTCGGTTGCGCTCGTGACGCCCGAACAGCAGATGCGTTTCGAGGCATGCGTCAAGGCCAGCGCCGACTTCATGGTCGAGCAGGCCGAGCGTATCGCGGCCGCTGCGCAGTCCGACGACTTCTGGCCCGAAGACGACGATTCGTGGATGGCATGGCTGCGCCCGTACAAGGTGAATGGCCAAGGCACGCTGCTGATTCCGGTCAAGGGCGTGTTGCTGCACGACTTCCCTTATGCGTTCGGCGACTGGGCCACCGGTTACGACTACATCACCAAGGCGATCGAGCGCGGCGTTTCGGATCCTGTCGTCAAGCAGATCGCCCTCGTGGAGAATTCACCGGGCGGCGAAGTAGCTGGCTGTTTCGAGTGTGCCGAGAAGATCGAGGCGGCGAGCAAGGAAAAGCCCGTCCGCGCCTTTGCGCACGAGAGCGCCTATTCGGCGGCCTATGCGATTGCGGCTTCTGCCGGCGACGGGATTACGGTTTCGCGCACGGGCGGCGTTGGTTCGATCGGTGTCGTGACGATGCACGTCGACTATTCCAAGATGATGGACCGGGCCGGAGTCACGGTGACGTTCATTCACGCGGGCAAGCACAAGGTTGACGGCAATCCTTACGAGCCGCTGCCCGATGCAGTGAAGGCGCGCATCCAGTCGCGCATTGATGAAATGTATTCGGTTTTCGTGTCCCATGTGGCGCGAAACAGGGGCATGGAAGAGGGGGCTGTCCGGGCAACCGAAGCCCTCACTTTCACCGCTTCTGAAGCCCTGTCAAACGGATTGGCCGACGCAATCGGGCCGTTTGACGAATCACTGGCCTCGTTCGAGGCCGAATTGTCCAACGATATGGAGAATGAGACGATGTCCAAAGAACAGGACAACTCGGCGACCGAGAACGCGGCTGCCGAAATCGAAACCGTGCGTGCGGAGGCTGCGGCCACCGGTCGCACCGAAGGTGCCAAGGCCGAACGCGAACGCATTGGCGCGATCATGGGCAGCGACGAAGCAAAGTCGCGTCCCGTGGCCGCCAACAACGTCGCTATGGATACCGACATGAGCGTCGATGCCGCCAAGGCGTTCCTCGCCAAGATGCCCGTCGAAGGCGAAACCATCGAAGCAACTGGCGCTGGCGCAGGCAGCAATCGCTTCGACAATGCCATGAGCAAGGGCAATCCCGATCTCTCGGCAAACGACACCGAGGAAACGGTCGAAGGTGATGGCTTCACCGGGACCGCCGGCAAGGCTTCGTTGGTGAGCGCCCGCAAGGCGGCCACCGGCTTCTGAGCGGCGCTTACGCGCCCACAACTTCAACCTTTTGTTGAAAGGTCAATACGATGGCAAACATTCCTTACGGTAACGAAGGACTTCCGAGCGGTATCAGCACCGAGGAATTCTCTTACGTCGAACTTTTCGCCAACAGCACGCCGCTGCCCGTAACCCGCGCCTATCAGGGCGAAGGTGACGTCGCGATTGCGCCGTTCACGGTGGTTGGCCTTGCAGGCGACGGCTACCTCGTCGCGGCTCTGCGGGACAAGACGGTCCAGGCGATCGGCATCACGCTCGCCGGCATCGAAGCATCCGGCAACGTGCAGGGCGTGGGCGTGTACGTCCAGGGCAACTTCAACATCAACGCACTGGTGTTCGATGCGTCCTACGACACGACCGCGAAGAAGCTGGCTGCGTTCGACGACGCCCCCACCCCCACCAACATCGTTCTGGCGGACATCGCGGCCTGATTGGCGGCGTGACCTGACCCGGCCCTTTTTGCGAGGATCACGACAATGACCATCACTCCCCAGTTCTACGACACCACGGCCCTGCTGGGTGTCATCGAAGAGCAGGACGCGCCAGATTTCTACTGGCTGCCCATGTTCAACAACCAGATCAACTCGGACGAAGAAACCATCGACTTCGAGAAGATCCCGCACGCGGGCCGCAAACTGGCGCCGTTCGTCACGCCCCTCGCGCAGGGCAAGCCGATCTACAGCCGCAAGTCGGTCGTGTCGCGCGTCAAGCCCGCGTACCTGAAGCCGAAGGATGCGGTTTCGCCTGACCGGGTGATGAAGCGCAAGCCCGGCGAAATGCTGGCCCGCAATCCGATGGGCCCGGCAGCCCGCCGCGCCGCGATCATCGCCGACATCACCGCGCAGCACAGCGAGGCGATCGACCGCACCTGGGAATGGCTCGCCGCCCGCGCTGTCATCGACGGCAAGGTCACGATTGGCGATGACCTGATGCCCGAACGCGAGATCGACTTTGGCCGCGATGCCGGCCACACGATCACCCTCGGCGTCGGTGCGCGCTGGGGCGATTCCGGCGTGTCTATCGTCAGCAACGTCGAAGCGTGGCGCACGACCTGCCGCCGCGCCGAGTTCGGCGGCCGCACCAACCGCCTGACTCTGGGTGTTGATGCGTGGGACGTCGTTCGCAAGGACGACGAGGTCAAGGCCCTGATGGACCGCAACTATCGCGGTCGCGACGGCAACCTGCGCACCGGCCTCGCTGCCGATAGCGAAGTCGAATATGTCGGCTCGCTTGGTCCCGATCTCGATGTCTATGTCTACTCCGACTACTACGAAGTGGCCGGTGTGGTGACTCCGTTCCTCGGCGCCAAGGAAGCCGTGCTGACCGGGCCGGGGATGATGGGCTATCGCTGCTTCGGCGCAATCCAGGATCCGCACGCGAACTATCAGCCTTACGACAAGTTCCCGCGCAACTTCACGCAGGACGATCCTGCTGGCGAGTTCGTGATGACCCAGTCGGCCCCGCTGATGGTTCCGGTCAATCCGAACGCAACTTTCAAGGCGACCGTTCTCGCCTGATCCGATCGACCCGGAAGCCATTGGCTTCCGGGTCTTTCGACGCTGCCGAATGGGACGTTTTCGGCAGCGTCGAAAGACCAAGCGAAAGGACGCATAACATGGCCGAAAATACCTTTATCGCGGTGCATCGCATCGAGCGGCGCCCCAACAAGACCGTCGAAATCACCATTCCCGGCGATCCGATCGTGCTCGACGTCGACGCCGACGAAACGCAGATTTTCCTCAAGGGCGGTGCAATTCGCGAATTGCGGGCTTCGGAAATCAACACCGGGTCACCCGACGCCGACACGAACGGCGACGGCAATCTTTCGGTGGCCGAGATCAAGGCCGCAGCCGAAGATGCTGACCTTGCGACGCTCGAAGCCATGCTGGCCGAAGAGGAAGCGGGCAAGAACCGCAAAGGTGCCGTGAGCGCCCTGAACGATGCGATCGAAGCTATCGCAGCGAAGGACGCTGAAGTTGCCGACGACGCTGACGAAGGCAATCCGGAACTCTGATGCCCGATTTCCGCACAGCTTTGCGGAAAGCGCGCCGGAACCTTCACGACCATATGAAGGTTCCGGCGCTCTATATCGCCTATACCGGGGCAGACCCCGTGGCTGTGAGCGTGCGCGATTTCACGCGCATCAACGATACCGGTGACATGGGCAAGTCGAGCGACGGTTACGCCGTCATTTCCAATTCGGCACCGCGGCTGATCTTCTTTCGCGACGAATTGGAAAACGCGCGTGTCGGGGCGGTCTTTTCTGTCGCGGACGGCGTGGCATACCGGGTCGAGCGCACTTCGCCGCCCAACGATGAAACACGAACAGTCGAAGTCACGCCCCTATCGGCGAGCGAGGCACAAGGGCTGCCCCTACCGGACGCCTGACGATGGCGAACGCTCGCTCATACGTCGTTGCCGTCGAAGGTCTTTCCGATGCCATCGAGAGCGTCGCGGAAATTCCCGCATCTATCACGCGCTTTGCCCGCCTGGCCGTAAATCACACCGCCCGCAAAAGTCGGACGATAGCATCGCGCAAGATACGCGAGCAGGTTGCGTTTTCGGCGTCCTATCTTTCCGATGCAAACGGGCGCCTTACGATCACGCGCCATGCGACTGACGAGAATCCGGAAGCGATCATTACCGGCCGAAGCAGGCCGACGTCGCTGGCACGGTTTTCCAACGGAACCCGCACGAGCCGCGGCGTCCGGGTGCGGGTCGATCCGGGCGGCGCAAAGACGATGGGGCGGGCGTTCTTCATGAAGCTGCGCGCCGGGCGCGCGCCGATCGAGACGAAGTCGAACAAGGGCCTGGCAATACGCCTGAAGCCGGGAGAGACGATCGCGAACAAGCACCGGATGGTGCAGGTTTCCGGCAATCTCTACCTGCTTTACGGCCCCAGCGTCGACCAGGTGTTCCGTTCGGTCGCCGAAGACATTGCCCCGGAAGCCGCCGAAATCATGCAGCGCGAGTTCCTGCGCCTGTCCGAGAGGTTTTCCTGAGATGCCTGATCCGATTCCCTTTCGCACGCTCTGCATGACCGCGCTGACGGATGCGTTGAGCGAGATCACACCGGCAAACGGTTATCACAACGACCTGTCGGTGTTCCCCTCGCCGGTCGACGGCCAACCACAGCGCCGGGTATTTCGTGGCCGGGCCTTTTTCGGAGACGACGATCCGCTGCCGATGGTGGCCGTGCTTGAACGTCCCGAAGAAGGCGAGGCGCTGGCGCAAGATCACTCCCATTCGCCCAAGACCCCATTTGACTGGGGCCTGTTGGTGCAAGGGTTCGTCGACGACACGGGCACCGACCCGACCGACAAGGCGTATTTGCTGCTTGCCGACGTTCGCCATTGTCTCGAAGTCGAGAGGTTGCGCAAAAGCGGCGCCGCAGGTCGCCGAAATCAGGCCGACCCCTTGGGGTTGGGTATTGGGCGCGGAACCAACCACATCGAAAAACTCAGTTACGGCGCGGGCATCGTTCGGCCCGCCGACGAAATCTCGGCCAAGGCGTATTTCTGGCTGGGTGTCACGCTGCGCATTGTCGAGGATCCACTTTTACCCTTCGCATGACGCACACTTCAACTTATAGGTGAAACCTACAGCCAAGGAGTCAAGACAGATGGCAACCAAGGAACAGAACCAGACCCTCGGCCGCGGCGAGGTGCATTTCTCGCGCTTCAAGACCGGGACGCAGACGCCGGAAGGCTACCGCTACTTCGGCAATACGCCCGAATTCAACCTGACCGCCGATTCCGAGACGCTCGATCACTACGGCATGGACGCGGGCCTCAAGGAAAAGGACAAGAGCGTCACGCTGCAGACGAACCGCCGCGGCACCTTCACCTGCGACGACATCGATCTCGAAAATCTCGCGGTGTTCTTCATGGGTACGGCGTCCACCGTGGCGCAGGCGTCGGCCACCGGCACGACCGAAACGATCGAGGGCGTCATTCCGGGCCGCTCGTACCAGATCGGTGTGAGCACCAGCACCCCTACCGGGGTACGCTCGGTGACGATGAACACCGTAGAAGTTTCGGCCGTCGCCAAGACTGACGGCACCGATTACGAAATCGACGCGGCGCGCGGCATCATCACCATTCTCGAAGGCGGTTCGATTTCGGAAGGTGATGATATTGATCTTGATTACGACCTGGCAGCCGTCAGCCGTGAACAGATCGTCAGCGGCAACAGCCAGATCGAAGGCGCTTTGCAGTACCGCGCGTACAACGCCGAAGGCGACGACATCGACTATCACATGCTCTACGTGAAGATCTCGCCGAACGGCGATCTCGCACTCAAGGGCGACGACTGGATGACGACCCCCTTCAATGTCGAAATCCTCAAGAAGACTGGCACCGAGGCGATCTACGCCAACGGCCAGCCCTTCGTAGTCTGATAGGGGCCCAAGGGACGATGGGTAGCCTCAAGCAAGTTGTCGCACAGGTTGCGACAGTCAAATCGGCCGGCGGGGATTTCTCCGTCGGCCCCCTTTCCGGCGCTGACGTGCTTTCGCTGTTTATCGTGCACAGGCAGTCGGTGGACCGGCTGTTTGCGATGTATGCGGGCGGCAAGGAAACAGTCGACATTTTCGCGGTCCTGGCGATCGAGGTTCCCGAACTGGGCGCCGAAGTCATTGCCCGCGCCGCAGCAAATGCCGACGGCGAAGGCGGCGCCGCGCTCGATGATGTTTATCTTTCGGCGGCGCGGCGACTCGACGTTGGGGCCCAGTTGGACGCGATCGAGAAAGTCGGCGCGCTGACGGTTTCGTCGGCAGGTGGCCTGGGAAACATGGTCGCCCTGATCGAACGGATGGCGGGGTCGATCAACCAGGGCGAAAAGAGCACACCAAATCCGAACCCATCAGCCCCGACGGATGGATCGAAGACCTCCGAGAACAATGCAGTCTCCTTCTCGGAAACGGACACGGCGACGCGTGGGAATACCCCCTCTGGCTGATCTGGCAGGAGACGGGAATCGTTCGGCGCCGACTGGAACACGCATTGGCGAATGAAGCGGCGATACTGCACGCTGCGGGCGCCGCGATCATGGCACCCAAGGAAGGGCACAAGTTCTTTCGCGGGCTGCTCGACAAGATGACGGGAAAGCGGAATGGCTAAACGCGACGTCCAACTGGTCCTGAAAGCGCGCAACGAGGCAGATGCCGCGGTCAAGACCCTGACTGGCGCGCTTGAAAAACTGCTTGGTGTCCAGAATGACCTTTCGGGCAGCGGCGAACGCACTGGCGACACGATTGACCGGCTTGCGTCGGCGCTAAAAACTGCGGACGCGGCATACGAGGCGATTGCCGGTGCAGCCGGAAAGGCCGAGGCTTCGCTTGCGGCTGCACAAGGATCGCTTTCCGCCAATGAGGCCCGTTACCGCGCTCTTGGGGCGCAGGTGCGCAATGCCGAACAGGCCATTGTTGGCGCCGCTGTGGCGATGCGTGAAGACGGGACGGCGGGCGCGGCGGCCCGCCTCGGCGCGGCACAGGCAGCGTGGCGCGACCTCCAAAGTGAAATCGGACAGGTCGAACGCACCCTCACCGGGCAGCGCGCCGCCGTCGAAACGGCCGAGAGCGGTTTTCGCGGAATGCAGAACACCGTCGTCGCGGCGCAGGCTGCTATGCGGGAGTTTGGCGACGAGTCCGAGAGGGCATCGCTGCGCGTCATCGCCGCCAAGAACGACGAACGGCAAGCATTCCTGGCCGCCGCGCAGGCCGCGCGCGAGGAAGCGCAGCAGCGGCGGCAGATCGAAGGCGCACAGGCCCAGTTCAACGCAGCAGCGGGCGTCCGCGACATCGACGAAGGGGCCGCTCGCCGCAGCGCGGCCGTATTCGAGGAAGCAGCACGCGCCGAACGCGAAGCCGCCGCAGCCAAGGCGGCCAATGCCGAGGCGGCCGAGCGGCTGCGGGCGAAACTCGACCCTCTGACCGCTGCCGAGCAAAAGCACAGCGCGGCACTGGCCGAAGCGAAACGGCTTTATGACGCTGCGGAAATCAGCGCCGAGGAATATGCGCAGGCAAGGGCGCAAGCTGACAAGAACATGGCGGGTGCGGCGCAGGCCGTGGCCGACAATTCAGAAGCCGCCCGTTCGGCACGCGAAGCCGCCGAGGCCGAACGCGAACTGGAAGCCGCAGCGTCCCGGCTCATGGCGCGGGTCGATCCGCTGTCTGCCAAGATGGACCGGCTCAACGCCGAGATGTCCGAAGCGAAAGCGCTTTACCATAGCGGGAAGATTTCGCTTTCGCAGTATACGATCGCGCAGCGCCAACTCGAAGCGCAGATCAAGGACACGGCTGCCGCACAGGAACGGTTCAACCGCAACGGTTCGAACGAGATCAAGGGCGTATTCGGTCTGCGCCCCTACGAATTGCAGAACCTTTCCTACCAGATCAACGACGTGTTCACGCAGTTGGCGAGCGGCACGCCGATCACGCAGACTTTCGCGCAGCAGGGCGGGCAGATACTCCAAATCTTCCCGCGCGTCCTGACCGGGTTCGTGAAGTATGCGCGCGGTTTGGCGCTTGTCGGGGTGGCGATGGCTCCGATCATCATCGGCATGTCGCGTATGAAAGAACTGGCCGGTGTGCAGCGCGACTTTGCGGCGTCACTGGAATTGTCGGGCAGAAAGGCCGAATATCAGGCAAGTGCTCTGACCGAAAGCGTCCGCGCGATGGACGAATACGGTGCGAGTGTCGAGGATGCCACTGCCGCGGTGAAGGTGTTCATCAACGAAGGCATTGCGTCTGACAAGATCGAGGCTTTCGGGGCGGCTTCGATCGACGCTGCAAAAGTGCTGGGCGTCGACCTCAAAGAAGCGGCGGAAGGAAGTGCGAAGGCGTTCAGCAGCGGGTATGACGCGGTTGCCGAGTTCGACGACAAACTTGGTTTCCTGACCGTATCCGAACGCGAACAGATCCGGGCGATGTTCGAAAGCGGGCGTGCCAGCGAAGCGCGCGAAATGGCATTCGACCGTTTCTACCAGAAGGTTCAGGACGGCGCCCGCGAATCCGAAACTGCTTTCGATCGCATGACCAGTGCGATGGCCCGCGCATGGCAGAGCCTTGAAGACTACCTGAGCAATTCCAGCATCTTCGAGGAAATGGCCTATCGCTTCGAGACCCTAGCGGTTCGGATAGCGTATATATTCAACCGCCTGCAGGGCATGAGCGAGCAGGAGGCCGCCGACGCCGCGCGCGGGACGGATCCAAATAAAGCGACTCCGGGGGGTGACACTCTCGACGAAGGTGGCGCCAAGCGGGAGAAAGCGCGCCGAGAGGCCCTTGCGGATATCGAACTTGACCGCAAAGCACTTCGCGCAAAGGGCGACGCACAGAAGGCGGCGATTGCGGGCGAGCGCGCCTATGCCGCCGAGATGCGCAAATCCGGCGATACTGTCATTGCCGCGGCCAAGAAGGAACTGGCCGTCCAACAGGCACTTTCAAGCGGGCGCTCGAAGCGAGGGGGGCGCGGCAAGTCACTGGGCGACCGCCAGGCAGAGTTCAACGCCGAGATCGACCGCCAGAACAAGGCGCGCGAAATCGAGGCAGGGCAAGTCACGACGACCAACCGGCTGCGC